>Ga0099364_10004276_pt1 | contig 21719 bp, 21 predicted proteins | sample TergutTh196P3_FD_73070 | JGI IMG/M metagenome (GOLD analysis project Ga0099364, IMG submission 73070) | Microcerotermes parvus P3 segment gut microbial communities from Pointe-Noire, Republic of the Congo - Th196 P3 | ecosystem: Host-associated > Arthropoda: Insects > Digestive system > Gut ... | reverse complement strand
CTGTCGTTCTCCGGGTTCATAAAGATCTGCTCAGGGCTGCCGGTTTCAAGAATAACCCCGTCATTCATAAACACAACCCTGTTGGCTACTTCCCGCGCAAAGCCCATCTCGTGAGTTACAACAATCATTGTCATGCCGGCAGTGGCGAGCTGCTTCATGACAGCTAATACCTCGCCGACAAGCTCGGGGTCTATGGAAGATGTGGGCTCGTCAAAGAGCATAATGCGCGGTTCCATGGCAAGCGCGCGGGCAATAGCCACACGCTGCTGCTGTCCGCCGGAAAGCTGGGAGGGGTATGCTGTAAACTTGTCACCAAGGCCTACCCTTTCAAGGATCTGCTCTGCCTTTGCCCTTGCTTCTTCTAAAGGAAGTTTGCGCACATTAAGCGGGGCAAGCATTACATTTTCAAGTGCGGTCTTGTGTGGGAAAAGGTTAAAGCGCTGGAAAACCATGCCCACTTCCAAAAGGATTTTATTTCGTTCATCATTGTGCATTTTTACGCTGTTTATCCCATTGCAGCAGTCAAAGAGCAGTATGTCTTCGATGTATATTTTACCATCATCAATGGTCTCAAGCCGGTTTAGTGTACGCAGGAATGTTGACTTGCCTCCTCCGGAAGGGCCGATTATGCAAACAACTTCACTTTGTTCTACTGTAAGAGATACATTGTTAAGAACTTTAAGCGGCGTGCGGCCTTTTGTGTGAAAAGTTTTTGATACATCAATCGTTTTAATCATTGACATGGCTTACTCGTATACAGAATATTTTTTTTCCAGCTTGTTAAATACAATCGTAAAAAGCCAGGTGATAATCAAATACAGGAACATTGCTGGAATATACACTAAAGCAGATCGGGTTGATCCTTCAATGCTTCTTGTTGCTCTTGTAATATCAACAAGGGCAATCATTGATACCAAAGAAGTATCTTTTAATATAAGAATAAATTCATTGCCAATGGGCGGGATAAGACGTCTTATGGATTGGGGAATAATTACAAGCCTGAATGTCTGAGCATAAGACAGACCCAAAGCCTTGGAAGCCTCATACTGTCCTTTGTCTATGCTTTGAATTGCTGCCCGCACTATCTCCGCTGAATATGCAGCAACATTAAGTGAATAGGCAATAAAAGCATAGATAAAGCGGTTTAATTCCTGATTCCTAATGGTGATAAGAAAAATAGGTGAAATCATGGGAAGGGCATAATAGATAAAAAACAGCTGCATCAAAAGGGGTGTTCCGCGGAAAAAGAATATGTATGCGCTGCAGAATTTGTTTATGATTATATTCTTTGACATTTTCCCCAGGGCAAGGAAAACGCTTAATATCACCCCTGCGGACACAGATGTGACTGTCAGCCCTATGGTTATCCTGGCCCCCATTAAAAGTGCAGGAAGCCAGGATATCATTCTTTCAAGATTTTCCATAATTGCCTAAAAAATCTTTCTTACCACTGTGCACGGGCAGGAGTTACCATATCAGCACCCAAATGTTCTTGTGAGATTCTTCTCATTGTCCCGTCTGCAAACAGTTCTTCAAGAGCGCCATTTATGGCATGTGTAAGGGCATCATTGCCTTTTCTCAATACAATACCAAAGAACTCATCAGGTTCTCCGACCCAGGTAATTTCAAAGATACTGTCAGCAGGACCAGCATAATCTCCGGCAACAACACCATCAGTAACAATAACATCCACCCGTCCCAGCCTTAATTCATCAAAACATCTTGTAACCGTATCATAGGCAAAAGATGTATAATTAAGTCCGCCTTCCACAAGCCTTTCCATAAAAAACTTGGCTGTTGTTTCTGCCTGATATGATACACCAAGTCCATTTAACTGCTGCGGGTTGCGGGGTTTAAAGGGAGAATCCTTGCGGGTTACTATGGCCATTGCATTGCCTACATAGGGTCTTGAAAAATTATGGGCTGCAAGGCGTGCATCGGTAATGGTAACCGAGGACATTATTACATCGAATCTTCGTGTTTCAACACTGGCAAAAATCCCATCCCAGGCTGTATCAATAAATTGAGGCTCCAGACCCAACTTCGCTGCAATGGCTTTTCCCATATCCACATCAAAGCCCATTGGGGTTACACCGTCAGGACCTAAATACTCCATTGGCGGATAGTCTATATCCATGCCTATCATAAGAACACCTTCTCTCAAGGTAAGACCGCCGGAGTCCCGGTTTCCGCCTGCAAATGCACCGGTAACCAAAACCAGAGCAGCCAGAACCGTAATCAAAATCACTTTCATCTTCATCTTTTCCTCCTAATAATCTGTATAAATATACAGATAAATGAGTATATATATTCATTAAATTTTTGTCAATTGAGTTTATCAAAAACTGATGTTTTAAAAAAAAGTTTCAAATATAAAAGCAGGCTGAATATTAAACCCGTATACATAGTATGACTAACTTACATGAAATCACGGAAACAAAAGATACTTTGGGAGAGGCGCTAAATAAGCTTTTTGGTCTTGATTATCTTTTCCCGTATCAGCGCCTTGTTATCTCAAATATTCTTGAAGCAGCCGAGGCTCGTAAAAAACCTGAAAACAAAGAAAGCGACAGACAGAACATGGGAAGACAGATTGTGATCCTGCCTACAGGTGCGGGTAAATCCCTTTGTTTTCAGTTTCCGGCAATGCTGCTTTCAGGGCCTACTCTGGTAATATACCCTATTCTCTCGCTTATGGCTGATCAGGAAAGGCGGCTTAATGAAAAGGGTTTCAAGCCAGTGCTGCTGCGTGGAGGACAAAGCTCAGAAGAACGAAAAAACATATGGAAAAGGCTTGAGTCAGGAGAAAGCCGTTTTATAATTGCCAATCCAGAAGTGCTTTTAACGCCTAAAGTAATGGAAAAACTTCCATCGCTTGGAATTGTTCACCTTGTAATTGACGAAGCCCATTGTGTTAGTGAATGGGGAGAAAGTTTTAGGCCAAGTTATCTGCGTATAGCTGAGATTATCAGGGCAATTAAGGGGAAAGAAGGCCCTGGCCCCATGGTTACGGCCTTTACAGCAACAGCCTCGTCCCTTGTTCTTGAAAAAATCGACAAGTATATTTTCTTATCACATGAAAATGCCAGGGAAAAAGGATATGAGGATTCATCTGCTCAAAGGATAGTAGGAAACCCGGACAGGAGCAATATTTTTTATTCCTGCTGCGGTGTGTTGCTGCGGGATATTGCTGTAAGGGATTTTCTTGCCATAAACAAAAGGCCTGCAATTGTGTTTTGCTCATCAAGGCCAGGGACAGAAAAACTGGCCAGGTATCTGCGGAATTCTTTTGATGACAGGGAGATCAAGTTTTACCACGCAGGCTTAAGCAAGGAAGAAAAAACCGCTGTGGAAAAATGGTTTTTCCCGAACCCGAACGCTATTCTGGTTTCAACCTGCGCTTATGGCATGGGCGTTGATAAGCCTGACATACGCACTGTGATACACCGCGACTGTCCGCCGTCTGTGGAAGCCTATCTCCAGGAATCCGGCCGCGCAGGCAGGGACGGCAAGGCATCAAAGGCCATACTCCTCTGGGGGCCTGATGATGAAAGAAGGCTGCGCCTTGTCAGCACGCTTAAACCTGATGAGCTGCCTTCAAATGCCCGAACTGCGGAAATGTCTAGGAAACGTTTTGAAGACCTTTTGCATTATGCCCGGAATACCAGTTCTTGCCGCCGGGACGAGCTGATAAACCTTCTCAATTACGAAGGCCCAAAAGACAGCCCCGGAGAAGCATGCTGTGATGTGTGCAGTTCCAATGGAATTGACCAAAATAAAGCCAGCAGCAATTACAGGGAAGAAAAAGCAATCATAGATTTTATAAAGAGAAACCAAAGAGCCTATACCATAAATGAAGCAGCCCGGCTTTTGGGAAAAGCAAAAAATCTGGGGCTTAGCGAAAAAGAGGCAAGTGAACTTCTCAATTACATGATATTAATAAAAAAAATAAAAAAGTCAAAAAACATTTTTTATAAAAACAGACTTATTCTTCAAGGCCAAGATCGCTGTCATCTACTTCAGCATCTTCAACTGTGGTTTTAGATTTTTTGGTTTTCTTTTCAGTTGTTGGTTTTTTACGGCGGCGCCGCGCTTTCATAACATAATTAATCAGAAAAATATAAAGAAGTACAGCAATTGTTACAACAATAACCTGCCAGGACGTTATAACCTGAAAAATTATACTTCTTAATTCAGCGGTGAACATTATAAAAACTCCAATATTAACTATAGTCAAAGTTACCTGCTATGTATAGTATATTATCATGGCTGATAATCCATTTAATGCCCTTAGCCTGATTGATATTGATCTCAAAGAACAAAATGCTTTAAACCTAAGGTGCATAGGCGGAAGAAAAGGTTTAAGCCGGGAAATCACCATTCCTGATCTAAACAGACCCATGGGTGCTATAATGGGTTTTTATGAAATTTTTGCCCACGAAAGAATTCAAATTTTTGGCCGCGGAGAAGCAGCCTGCCTTGCAAAAGTAATAAAAGAAGGAAATATAGAATCCATACAGAAAATGTTTTCATATCCCATGCCATGCTGTATTTTTACACATAGTATCACTCCTGATGATAAATTCATGAAAACCGCAGAAAATTCCCAATGTCCGATCTTACAGACCGACCTCTCAACTTCTGAATTCTGCCTGCGGATCTCGCGCATGCTAACGGATATTTTTGCCCTAAAACAAAGCATACATGGCGTTTTGGTGGAAGTTTACGGCGTGGGCATTCTTATATTGGGGGATTCGGGCATTGGCAAGAGTGAGACAGCCCTTGAACTGATAAAAAATGGTCATCGTCTGGTTGCCGATGATGTTGTCAATATACATTGTGTCAATGGAAATATACTTCTGGGTGCAGGGGCAAATAAAATCATTGCCCATCATATGGAGATACGCGGAATTGGGATAATAAATATTACTCATCTTTTTGGTGTGGGTGCAATCCGGGATCGCAAGCAGATTCAGCTTGTTGTTATGCTTGAAGAGTGGGATTCTGCCAAAAATTATGACCGTATAGGCATGGAAGAAAATTTAATGGAACTTTTAGGAGTAAAAATTCCAAAACTGGATATTCCGGTAAAACCCGGGAGAAATATTCCTACAATAATTGAAACAGCTGCAATGAATGAGAGGCTTAAATCAATGGGTTATCATGCTGCTAGAGAATTTAATCAGAATATTCTAAAATGGATAGAAAGTGACAATGTCAAAGCAGTATATTTTGGCAGGGATGATATAATATAAATTTTTAGGGAGTAAAATGGCTGAACAAAAAATTACTATTATGAATCGCGCAGGCATTCACGCACGGCCTGCGGCAGTTATTGTAGATACTGCCAAGGATTTTAAATCCACAATTCATCTGGAGAAAGGCAACCAAAAAGTCAATGCAAAATCCATTCTGGGTATAATGACCCTGGGAGCTGGTTATGGCGTGGAACTTAATATAATTGCACAGGGAGAAGATGAAGAAGCTGCTGTTGCTGCCATGGTTCGTTTGTTTGAATCAAGATTTGAAGAGGAATGAAAACCCTTAAAACCCGCCCAAAATTTGCAATAATCAATGTGCGGGGACTCTCGCTGATCTATCTTTTGCTGATAATAATAACAATTCTTTTTTCCCGTACCTTTATTTCAAATATACTTGAAACAGGAGAAATCCCGGGAATCATTATACTCTCGGTTTTTTTTATTATCCCCGCTGTATTGCTTGTAATTCTTTTTATTTCCATTATTGGAATAGCCAGAGATGTCCTGGCACGAGAACCAGGAAGCCGTTTTCAGATAAAATTAATAGCTTATTTCCTGATTGTTGTTTTGCTTGCTGCCATACCAGTAACATTGATAACCAGCCTTTCTGTCTCAGAAGCTGTTGATTTTTTAAGAACCATCAATGTAGACAGAGCCCTTAGCGAAGCGCAGCGCTTTGCAATGGATAGCTATTCGCTTAATCTGGAAAAGCTGCAGGAAACCGCAGAAGTTACAGATTTTGATTCAATTATGGCTGGAAGAGGAAACCTGCCTCTGGGAATATTGGGTGTTCAGGAGTTTCATCGGATAAATAATATATGGACAAGTTATGTGTATACAGGGGATGAACGATACAGGCTTGCTGCCATGCCTTCAACACAGAGGGGCTTTGTCTCAAGGGTATTGCCTCGCGACACAGACCTTATTCGTTATATGCTTTTTCCAGAACCAGGTATGGCGAGGGTTATATCATTAAGTCTTGGAAGGGGTTTTGATTCCGGCTTAAGAATAATTACGGACGAAAGAGAGCGATTTGATATTATTGATTCCATAAGACTTAATGTTAACAGTCTTATGATCTTTTATTATGGAGTTTTTTTTCTGCCTGCCCTGCTTATGACAATAATCATCGCACTGACTCTTTCGCGGCGCATAGCATATCCAATAGTGGAATTGACAGAAGCAACAAGACGGGTAGCAGAAGGGGATTTTTCCATTCGCATTTTGCCGCGCAAGGGTGATGAGCTTGCCCTGCTGATACAGTCGTTTAACGCAATGGTAAGTGATTTGGAAAAATCCCGCAAAGCTCTTTTAAACAACGAAAAACTCACGCTGTGGCAGGATCTATCCCAAAGGCTTGCTCATGAAATAAAAAACCCGCTTACGCCAATTCAACTTTCTGCAGAAAGGGTTCTGCGGCGCTGGCATAATGATCCAAAAAAAATCGGAGACATACTGGAAAATTCAATGCTGGCAATTATTCAGGAAATAGAAGGGATTACAACACTTTTGGGGGATTTTAGAACCATTTCAAGGCCAATGGAAATTACAGAGGCTTCTACCCAGCTTGATAAACTTGTTAAAGAAATTATCCTGCCATACGCTTCTTCCCACCCAAATATAGTTTTCAATAATGAATATCTTGGTAAGGATATCAGCTTAAAAATTGATAAAAACAGGCTTTCACAAATATTCAACAATCTTATACTTAATGCCATAGATGCCATGGATGGTCATGGATCAATAGAGATACGTACTGACCTTGTAAAAAAAGAAGGCTCAAGCTATTGTAGATTAAGCATTCGTGATACTGGAAAAGGCATTCCAAAAGAAGATAGCCGGGAAGTTTTTACACCTTATTTTACAACAAAAGAATCAGGCACAGGGCTTGGACTGCCCATTATAGAACGTATTGTGAATGACCACGGAGGAACCATCTGGTTCGATTCAGGAGAAAATAAAGGTACCTGCTTTTACATTGATCTGCCTTTGGAGAGGCAAAAATGACCGGTCACAGTATATTAATTATTGATGATGAACCGGGGATCCGGCGCACACTCGCACTGGTCCTGGAAGACGAGCAATATAAGGTTTTTACTGCTGAAGATGCCATAAGCGGAATGGAATTACTGGCCAAAGAAAATATCTCCCTGGTTTTTCTGGATGTACTCTTACCCCGTATCGGAGGCTTGGAAACACTGGAACAGATACGTGAAAATTACCCTCACATAGAAGTTATTATGATTTCAGGACACGCAAACGTTGATATGGCAATACGTGCTGTAAAACTCGGTGCTTTTGATTTTTTGGAAAAACCTGTTTCCCTTGATAAAATCCTGACATCCTGCCGCAATGCACTTGCTTTAAAAAAACTCAAGGAAGAGAATCTTTATCTAAAGCAAAACACAGGTATAAAGGATGAGATTCAGGGAACATCTGCGGAAATCAACAATGTACGTGCCATTATTAAACAAGCCGCAGCAGGCGAAGCGCATATACTTATAAGCGGAGAAAGCGGCACTGGCAAAGAACTAATCGCAAAAACCATACACAGGCTTTCCAACCGTTCTGACAAACCTTTTGTAACAGTCAATTGTGCGGCTTTACCGGATGCGCTTTTAGAAAAAGAACTTTTTGGACATGAAAAAGGTGCTTTCCCGGATGCACATGTAAACCGCAAGGGCAGCTTTGAGACAGCTTTTGAAGGCAGCCTTTTTCTAAATAAAATCGAGAAACTATCTGCGGAAACTCAAACCAGGATATTACAGACAATCGAAGAAAAGAAAATAAAAAGATTTGGCAGTGAAAAGCCCATTGATATTGATGTCAGAATTATTGCTGTAAGCGGGGATAATCCAGGAGAAGCTGCCAAAGAGGGGAGTTTAAACAGTGCGCTTTTTTATAGATTGAGTACTGTACATATAAAAATACCAGCGCTTAGGGAAAGGAAGGCTGATATTCCGCTATTGCTGCATGGTTTTTTAGACCAATTCTCAAGCAAAACAGGAAAAAAAATAGAAATAGAAGAATCTGCAATGGATATGCTTACATTATATTTATGGCCTGGAAATATAAGTGAACTTAAAAATTTTGCAGAGAGGCTTGTAATTATTTCCAAATATAATTTTATTGATGAAAAAACCGCAGCAGATATGCTAAAAATAAAAGCCGGCAGCGGCTATAAACCCGGTACAAGTATTCCTGAATCCTCAAGCCTTTCAAGGCCTTTCCTCGATCCCCTTATAAATGAGATGCTGGAAAGCAATTTTAGCCAGGCAAAAGAAAAATTCGAAAAGCTTTATTTGGAGTTCCATATTTCCCGCAATAATGGTATAATATCAAGGACTGCAGAAGCCATTGGAATCTATCCGAGCAGCCTGCACACAAAATTAAAAAAATATGGTATTAAGGATTAATAAGTGAAAGAGCCAACAAAACGCCAGCTTGAAATACTCTCATTTATTTCTGAATACCTTGATGATCATTCATATCCGCCTACAATAAGGGAGCTGGCTGATTTTTTTTCAATTTCTGTAAAAGGCGCGCAGGATCATATTACAGCATTAAAAAAGAAAGGGCTTTTGGAACAGGGTGATAAAAAATCAAGGGCCATAAAATTGATAAAAACCAGCAATGGGGACAGCAATTTTATGGAAATTCCTGTACTGGGAACTGTTGCTGCAGGCAGGCCGATTATGGCAGAAGAAAACAAAGACGGATTTATCCGTCTGCCGCGCTCCTTTATAAGAAGAAGCAGAGAATATTTTGCCCTAAGAATACGAGGAGATTCCATGATCGGTGCTGGTATAATGGAAGGGGATCTTGCAGTTATTGAACATCAGCCCATGGTAAATAATGGCGAGATTGCAGTAGTAATGATGGACGATTCCGTAACATTAAAAACATTTTATAGACAAAAAAATGAAATTAGGCTTCAGCCGGAAAACCCCAAATATGAACCAATAATTTGCAGGGGCGGGGATGTCAAAATTCTTGGAAGACTGGCGCATATCTTGCGTTCCTATAATTTATCCGCTGACAATACAGCCCCCTCTGCATGAAAAATAAAAACCCCTGCTTTCTTTTTCTGGGATCAGAATTAGGTGAAAAAAGAGCAGCCCTTGACGAACTACGCAAAAACTTAAATGCAAGTTATGGGAGTCCAGCAGAAGAGTCTGTTTACTATGCCGGAGAAATCCCGACAGGAGACATAATCTCAAATCTGCAAAACAGCTCACTTTTTGCAGACTCCCGGCTCTTTCTTATCAAGAATGCAGAAAACATCAGAAAAAAAGAAGACATAGACCTTTTTGCTTCTTACATGGCATCTCCTCAAAGTGATACAGTACTTGTTTTTATTTCTGAGGAAAACAGCATTTCCAAAGGCCTTGAAAAGGCTGCCCCTCCTGGAGCAAAACGGGTTTTTTACGAGCTTTCTGACAGCAGAAAAACCGAGTGGGTAAGGGATTTCTTTTATAAACATGGTTCAAAAATCAGCAATGACAGCATACAAACTATTCTGGAATTGGTAGAAAATAATACAGAAGCCCTGGCCAGAGAATGTTCAAGGCTTGTGCATTTTCTTGAAAAAGATAAAGAAATAAGTAAAGAAGTAAATCCTGAAGAAATAGAGAAATGGCTTTCGCACACAAGGGAAGAATCTGCATTTACACTTTTTTCCCGCATAAGTACAGGGGATTTTATCCGCTCACTTGAGTCACTTAGAATGCTTCTTGCGGCAAAAGTTGATCCAATAGTTATTTTTTCCGGCCTACTGTGGTGTTTTAGAAAATTAAGGGATTATCTAAGCCTTGAAGAAGCTGGTATAAGGGATGACTTTGAATACAGAAAAATCGGCATTATTGCACCGCAGGCAAAGCGTGATTATTCCAGCGCAGCAAGGTTTTACAGTTCAGCCGGAGTAGAATCCTGCATCAGCCTGACTGCTGAATACGACTATAAAATCCGTTCAGCACATACATTTCCAAAGTATATTCTTATGGACGAGTATCTTTATAAAATCCATTTTGAAGCAAGAAACAGCTAGAGGAAAATTAAACCATCCCGCTGTTTCTAAAAAGCCGGACAACATCTTCCGGAGATTCTGAATTAATTAATTTTTTACGCAGCCTTTCATTTTTTAAAACAGTGCTTATTGCAGAAAGAAACTTAACATGATTGCCGTTACTTGTTTTTGGAGAAATTACCAAAATAAAAATATGGGATTTTAATCCATCAGAAGATTCAAAATCAATTCCTTTTTTCTTTATTCCCATTGCTACAACCATGGAATCTACTCCGTCAGATTTGGCATGAGGCAGGGCAATTCCATGCTGCATACCAGTACTCATAATATTTTCCCGCATAAAAACATCTTTTAATGCAAGATCGTGGTCAAGAAGTTTACCGTGCGATTCTAATAAACAAACCAGCTCATTAATAATTTCTGTTTTGGTTTCGCCTTTTAGGGAAACAGAAATACAATCCAATATAATAAATTTTAACATATCATCATTGGCAAGCGTTGTATCATGTGATTCTTTACTCTTTTTAAAGGATAGATTTAATAAAGGGGAAGAAATTATTGCTGTTATAAAAATCATAATAATAATTATCCCAAAAACATTTTGCTCCAAAAACCCCCAACACAGCCCAAGGTATGCAAATATCAAAGCAAATTCTCCCCGGGAGATCATCCCAGTTCCAATGCGTAAAGAGCCCTGGATATTAAAACCCAAAAGCAATGCCGGTAAACCACTGCCTGCGATTTTTGCAAAAACAACAATAAAAATATAAACAGCGGTTAATATTAGAGCTCCAGGATTTAAAATGACCCTAAAATCTGCCATCATTCCAATAAATACAATTAATATTGGCAAAAAGAATTTATTGATATAAAAAATACGGTTTTGAATTTTCGATGCATGATGTGTTTTTGAAAGGATAAGCCCTGCAATATAAGCAGCTATAATCAAAAATAGAGCAGCTATTGTATTTGAATTAGACTGTTCTTTAGGCATTTCCAAAAATAAAAAGCATATCGTAATCAACGCGAATCCTGTAATTCCCAATAAATAATTAAATAAAGAAGCAGAAATTATTGCCAAGCCTTCCGGAGAATTGATTTTTTTATTTTTGGATAGAAGTTCTACAGCTATATTTGATGATGTAAGAGCAGAAATAAATCCAAAAAAAAGGCATGTAAAGACAGAAACAGGTACAAATATAATTCCTGTAAGAAAACCGGCAAAAAACGAAACAATAAAACCGCCTGCTCCAATTAAAAATCCAATTAATGTATAATGCTGGTTCAAAAAAATATTTGAATTAAGGCTAAAAGAAAAAATAAAAATAATAATGACAAAAAGTGCAAATATATAAAACCAGGATAATTCCAATATGTTAAACCTATTCAAAACCAAATGTCCTATTAAAAGCCCGGCAAGAAGTTCACCTGCAAAAGAAGGCAGTTTTAATATTACAAACAGTTTTCCAAAAACCCTTGAAGTAAAAAAAATTACTGCAAGTTGAATAATAAATAATACTGCTTTTAATATCTCGTTCATTTTATACTTGATTTTGGACTGCGCCGGATCACAAATTCCGTATTGCTTGTTTCTGAATAGTCAGGAGCACTTGTCCTGGCTGCCTGTTCTGTTCTCTGCAGGAAATGCGTTTGTATTCTGAATGATTCCTCAGAATTTTTGTTCCGGGACCAGCTGCTGTCCTGTCCCAATACCCAGGCATGGGTATTGTCCCTAAAATAACCATTCAGGGATTCGAGGACCAATGTTTTATTGTCTTCCTGAAGCAGAGGAAACATCAGTTCAACCCGGCGTTCAAGATTCCTTGGCATCCAGTCTGCGCTTGAAAGATAAAGCTCCTCGTTTCCAGCGTTTGCAAAATAGAAGATACGTGAATGTTCAAGGTAATTATCAATAATGCTTACCACACGGATATTTTCTGACATTCCCTTTACTCCTGGAATCAAAAGACAAATTCCGCGTACATTGAGCAATACTTCAACACCAGCCTGCGAAGCCCCATAAAGCGCATCAATAATATCTTTGTCAGCCAATGAATTCATTTTAGCAATAATTTTACCGGGAATTTCATGACTTATTTCTCTTTCAATAAGAAAGAGCAGTCTTTTTTTAAGATAAACCGGTGCCATAACAAGCCTGTGCATAGCCTGGGCCGCAGAATATCCTGTTATCATATTAAAAAGAAGCCCGGTATCATAGGCTATTTCTTCGCGGGCAGTAAACAGAGAAATGTCTTCGTAAAACCTGGCTGTCTTGTCATTATAGTTTCCTGTGGAAAGATGCACATAACGCCGTAACCTGTCATTTTCTTTTCTTATTATAATGGACGCTTTGGCATGAATTTTTAAATGAGCCAGGCCATAAACAACAATAACCCCTGCTCTTTCCAGTCTGTTAGCCCAGGAGATATTCTGCTTCTCGTCAAATCTGGCTTTAAGTTCAACAACAGCTGTTACATGCTTGCCTGAAAGGCTTGCCATTTCAAGACTGCGTATGATTGGAGAATCATCACTTGTCCTGTAAAGAGTTGTTTTAATTGATACAACCTGTGGGTCAGATGCTGCTTCCTTAAAAAAACGCACCACAGGTTCAAAGCTCTGGTACGGAAGATGGAGAATTACATCACCTTCCCGGATTCTGTCCAGGACGGAAATATCTTCTGGGAACGCAGGATGAGGGTATATGGGCCAGGGTTTTCCCCTTAATTTGTCAAACCCGGTAATTTGAGTCAGGTTAATAAGTTTTCCAAGATTAAGCGGGCCGTCAATCTCGTAAAGGTCATCATCTTCAAGGCCAAAGCAGGAAGCAAAATAATCCTTAAGGTAAACACTTCCCTTTGTGTATGACATGCGTACAACCATGGAGCTTTCGCGGTTTTCCAAAACTTCTTCCATGGCTTCAATAAAATCTTCGTCCCGTTGTTCATCTACAGAAAAATCCGCGTCACGGTTTATTTCGAAAAGTATTTTTTCAATAATTTTATATCCCGGATAAAGATGATGAGAAAAAGCCAGTACAATTTCTTCCAGTAATGTCCAATAAAGAGTTTCTCCCTGGCCTGGAATTGTATCAGGATTCATAATTATTATTCTGTTAAGTGCAGGAGGTACCCTGATTATTGATATTTTTCTGTTATTATCAGTATTGGCATTGGTTTTATTATCAAGCATGGGGTTTACATCTGCTGCTTCCAAAAGAAAGGCTGCATGTATTCTTAGGTTTTCTACAAAAGGCAAAGCTGCTTCGTCTTCTACCCTAAGGGGAGTAAGAACAGGCAGCACCTCCTTTATAAACATGCCTTCAAGCCATTCCCTTTGTGCTTGCGTCCAGTCAGAAACACGTAAAAGACTTAAGCCTCCATGAGCAAGGTCAGGAAATATCTCGTTTTCAAGCGCAGTATATTGGCGCTTATGTACCTTCCTCACCTTGTCATTAATTGTTTCAAGTTCTTCTTTAAGATTTGGATCATCAAAGCTTGTCTGCTTAAGGGCCTGCTTTAAGGCTGCAACCCTTATCATAAAAAATTCATCAAAATTAGAAGAAACTATTGAAAGGTATTTTAATCTATCAAATGGCAATATGTCCTTGCGCAGACCTTCTTCAAGAACGCGTTCATTAAAATCTACCCAGGATATATTTCTGTTAAAATATTTTGTCATGGACATACCTAATCCAGCACTACTTTATAGCCAAATACATCTTGAAACATACCGGCTTTTTCTTCAAGACCAATTTGTTCAAGAGACAGATTGCGGTTGCCGCCTGTATGAAGTATAAGGGTTTCGCTTTTTCTTTCAAGAGTAATATTTTTTATCTGCTGCGAATGTCCCCTGTCCAAAGCATCAGCAACACGTAAAATTGCCGCCATTTTAAGTACAAGTATTCTTTCTTCACGCTGAAGCGCAATATAATTAATATCTGAAGAATTGGGTACGTCCTTGCGGTGATAACGGATTACGTTACCGATTATATCAATTTCTTCTTTTTGAAATCCAAAAATTTCTGAATTGGACACAATGTACTGACCATGAAACTGATGGTTTGAATCGCGGATCAACATACCTATATCATGCAGCAGAGCTGCAACTTCAAGTATCATGCGTTCCCGGCGGTTCATGCCATGCTCCCGGACAAGCGTATCAAAAAGCATTAAGCAAAGGTTTGCAACATGGCGGTGATGAGCTTCGTCAAAATGGAATTTCCGCCCCAGGTTTCCGGCAGACGCAATTGTCTGAGAATAAAAATCCTCGCGCAGCCTGGAATCCACTCCCAAAGCAAGATCAATTAGAAATCCTTCGCGTATGGAGACATTGGGAACAACTACCTGCGCTGCTCCTGTTCTTTCCAAAAGGAATTTATAAACCATGATCCCTGGAATAAAAAACTTGGCATCTGTTATGTTTATCTGAAGTTTTTGCACACAATCTTCTACAGTATAATTTTGCACCTGCTCTGCAAAAGAGATAAATGCTTCCCTTGGAATAACAGCGCAATGCTCGTTCAGCTCTGTGCCTGCATGGTTTGCGGCAATTGTTGCATCAGAGCCAGCCACAACAAATGTTCTTACATGGTTTAGATCCATTTCTGTACTAAGCATTTCCGCAGTATTGCGCAGGTTTTCTTTAAGGTATCTGTCTTCCATAAGAGAAGACACAATAGAGGACACAGACCTTGCAGCCTGATCTATCAGGATTGTACCAAGCCGCAGACTGTGAACCGCAACCATCTGTCCGCGCCGCAACAGCATTATTTCTGTTGAGCCGCCTCCCATTTCAAGTATCATGGAATTGGCCCGCCAGAAAAGGGGTAGATCATTTTTTAATGCAAAGCGTACAGCAAGATATATAAGGCGGTTTTCTTCTATTCCTTCAACAATATTAAGGTTAAATCCAGTTTCAAGAAATACCCTGTCAGCAAAAATATCCCTGTTACGTGCAGCCCTTAAGGCACTTGTGGCTATTAAATGAATATCCTTGTCCGCAATTCCCCATCCTGCAAGGAACTCCTTGTAATTATTAAGCACTGTGATACATTCCAAAAGGGATTCCCTTGAAACCTGGCCGGAATTAAAAACATCACGCCCCAGTGCAACAGATTTACTGCCTCTGTCCAGCACTCTCCATTGGCCGTCTCCGGTAATTTCCGCCACAATAAGACGTATTCCGGTTGACCCTATTTCGAGTACTGCAACTGGATGGGTTTTTGTTTCCATAACCATAATATATTTTTAATTATACGCTTTATAATTAAGATGACAATACACGAAGGCGAACCACCCTGCCCCCGCCCAACTCAGGATAAGCCCTGTAACGCTCGCCGTCATCAGAAAAAGCACTTGGGCTTTCCCCTGGAAACGGCGGATAGCGCCTCTGGGTCCAGACAAGGGAGGGGTCGCGGAGGCTTGTTTGGGGAAGGGCCGGGTTAAAATGTATAAAGGATTCATGCGCTCCCCTTTCATTTAAAGGCGCTTCATCAGTATTTTGCAGATAACGGATTATACCTTGAGTAAAGTCAATGGATTGAATTATTGCTGAATGTGCCATATTGCCTTCTCTTCCGCGGAAAAGAATTATATCCAGGGGCCTTAAGTTTCGGATCTGGTCATTTACAGAAATGATATGGGAGCTTTGCGAATTAAAGAAAACAGTCCCAGCATACCGGGAAGCATTGCCTCCTGGCCTGACTCCCAGAGCTGGTCCCAGAACGCGCCCGAGATCAATGCCTCTTTGCCTGGCCACGTACGAAAGAATATGCCAGACAAAGCCAGAGCAATCCATACCAACACGTCCTATGCAGTATAGGTAATTGTAGACATCGCTTTCTTCAAGGCCCTGACCAGAGACAAGCACATAAGGCCTATGCAAAAGACCCCTGTAGGAACCGGCCTTCATTCTTGCAATTTCAAAAAGTTCACGGGTAACTGTCCAGGTTTGAGTTGGAATGTCAAAAATTACTACTTTCTCGCGTCCATCAGAAAGTGCTTCGGTATAAGCTGCAAAATCAGGGCTGGCAAGGATTTCTTCAATTGATTCCCATAGAAACACAGGGTCTCCCTTGCCGCCTTCAAGAAAACCCCATTCTTCTTCGGTAAGTATATCCCTCTCATTATTCTGGGCAAAAGGCATGCGCAGATTCATCAGCTTTCCGCCAAGTATCTTTGTTCTAAAGCAAAGACGATATGCTTCTTCTATGGTACTCTCTATTCCTCTGCCCCAAACTGTAGCAGGGTTCGAATAAATCGAAAGCATGGCATTATCGCTTTGCTGAGCTGGAAGCAAAAAAGCAAAAAGAAAAAAAGCGCATAAAAATATTCTTCTGTTGGACACAGACTTTTTAAACATGGACACTTGTAATTACCTTATAAAATATTTTGACGCTCAATATCCTTAAAATACTTTATAGTATCGGCCAAAAGTTCTCCGGCAGCAGCTTCATCGCAGACAATAATAGCTTTGGGATGCATTTGCAGACAGGAAAGCGGACACCAATGGCTGACAGCACCTTCAACAACAGCCTTAAGGGCCCTGGCTTTTTTGCTGCCTGAGACAATGATTATAACTTCCCTTGCATCCATTACAGTCCCTACACCTACAGTAAGAGCTGTAGCAGGAACCTTGCTGACATCATTGTCAAAAAAGCGGGCATTTGCCAGGCGCGTATCCATGCTAAGGGTTTTTATTCTGGTTCTGGAAGAAAGCGAGGAGCCGGGTTCATTAAAGGCAATGTGTCCGTTTTCACCGATACCGCCTAGAAAAAGCTCTATGCCGCCGGCTTTTTTTATGCGATCCTCATAAGCCTTACATTCTTTTTCAATATCTTCTGCCATTCCATTAAGCAGATTTATATTTTCTGCGGGAATATCAATAAAACTAAAAAAATTATCCTTCATAAAACGTGCATAACTCTGAGGATGATCCCCTGGAAGCCCTGTATATTCATCCATATTAAAGGTAATAAGCTGGGAAAAAGAAACTTTTCCTTCTTTATATAGACGGATTAATTCACGGTATACCCCCAAAGGGCTTGAGCCTGTGGGCAGTCCAAGAACAAAAGGATTTTCTTTTTTGGGAGCAAAATCATTAATTCGCTTTACTATATAAGAAGCTATCCATTTACAAATATTTTCATAATTCTGATGGATCAATAAACGCATATTATATCCTTATTCAAACTTATTAATGATAATTTTTCCGCCTATCATAACCAATTTGATATTAAAATCCTTGTCAAATACAGTTAAATCAGCATTATATCCTGGAATTATCAAGCCCATATTATTGTAACGCATTACCTGCGCAGGATTGGATGTTGCGGTTTTTACAGCATTATCCAGGCTTAATCCAAAATTCACAAGATTTCTTACTCCCTGTATCATTGTAAGAGCAGATCCTGCTATTACATCATCGGATTTTCTGTGGAAAACACCATAAAGTAAATAAACTTCTTCATTATTTGAAATATAAGGCCCGCCTCTTTGTTCTGTGGTTTTTAAGGCATCAGTTATGGTTACAATTCTGTCTACAGGCTTATCCCGGGTCAATAATTTGAAAAGATCCGAATGAATATGAAAGCCATCAGGTATAACCTCGCAAGATACTTCTGGATGAATAAGTATTGCTCCTACTGTATTGGGGTTTCTGTGATCAAGGCGCCTCATTGCATTAAAAAGATGTGTTGAATGAAGTATTCCTGTCTGCATTCCCTCAACCATATTTTCGTATTCTGCGTTTGTATGACCTGCCTGGAGTATTATTCCCTTTTTTAAACAAAAAAGTGCCAGTTTCCTCATGCCTTTTAGCTCCGGAGCAACTGTCATATTGACGATTTTACCCTCAGAAGCATCCCAAAGTTGTTCCATAAAGGCCAGGTCTACATCCTGGACTGTTTCAGGCTTCATAACCCCAAGCCGCTCAGAAGAAATAAAAGGCCCTTCCAAATGAAGGCCCATAATTCTGGCTCCTTTTTCTTTTCCCATGGCAGCGCAAATGGATTTAACAGCCTTAAGCATTAGTTCAGGCTTTTCCGGGAAAATTGTTGGATTAAAAGAAGTAACCCCGAATTCTGCCAGTCTTTCGGACATTTCCAGCATGGAGTTTGTGCCTTTTTCCATGGACTCAAAGGCATCTTCGGTTCCAAAACCGCCAAAACCGTGAATATGGGTATCAATAAAACCAGGGACAATATAATCCCCTTGTACATCAATTGTTTTTATTTCTGAGTTTAAATATGTTTTTTCAAAGCGTTTTTGAAAGAGAACATCTGAAACAAGCCCGTCTTCGACAAGAACAGCACAATGCCCCATGGTTGTAAAACCAGTCAGCACTGTTCCATTGGATAGGCCTGTGGCATTCATAAGCTTTTTTATTTCTTAAGAACAGAAACAGCCCTTTCCAGTACTTTTTTCCTGTCTAAAGGTTTGACAATATAGCTTTTTGCTCCCATTAACAAAGATTTTTTAACTACATCTTCTTTTCCCAGGGCGCTGACCATTATTATACAGGCATCCTTGTCAAATTCGAGAATTTTCTCCAAAGCAGAGACTCCATCCATGACTGGCATGGTAATATCCATTGTGACCAGATCAATGTTGGGGTGCAATTGCTTGTATTTTTCAACGCCCTGAGCCCCATCTCCTGCGGTAGCAACTACTTCAAATCCTTCAGAAGTGAAAATCTGACCAAGCTGTTTGGCAATAAACATGGAATCATCAACAACCATTACCTTGTACGGAATGCCTTCTGGTTTTATTCCATCAGGTGTTTTGTCGTTGATATTGGGCATATCACTCTTTGCAATCATTGGTTCGCTCCTATACTATTATATAGTTTATGGCAAATATTATAACAAGTCAAGTATCTAATTATATTAAGAATACTCCTTTTATACTAGCACCCATGGCGGAATTAAGCCATAGGCCTCTGCGTGAATTAATAGAAGATTTTGGCGGCTGCGACCAGTATTTTACAGAGATGATAAGCGCCAGTGCTTTTATTGACAATGGGCCTTTGGAAGCCTATTACGCGGATGCCGGGCCAAAGCCGGAAAAAACAGTTTACCAGCTTGTAGGCTCTGATTCGCAAAAACTGGCTTCTGCAGCAGCCCTGCTGGATGAAAAGGAATGTGCGGGCATTGATGTTAATATGGGCTGTTCTGCCCCAGCCATAACCCGTACAGGCGCTGGGGTCAGGTGGATGGAATCCATGGAAAAGGCAGGGGAAATGATATCCCTTGTACGGCAGGCAGTAAAGCGGCGATTGAGCGTAAAGCTGCGTATAGGCTATAAAGATGATTTTGAATACCTTGTCAGGTTTTGCCAGCGCCTTGAATCAGAGGGTGTTGAGCTTATAACCCTGCATCCCAGGACAGCAAAGGAGAAATTTTCAAGGAATTGCCGCTGGAATTATGTTTCTGGCCTTAAAAATGAGTTAAAAATCCCTGTGGCTGGCAATGGAGACATAGGTTCTGCACAGGAAATGCTTAAGCGCAGCAAGGAATGCGATGCAGTTATGACAGGCCGCCTTGCCATACGCAAACCCTGGATTTTTGCACAGGCCCGGGCTGTGGAAGCAAGTTCCCCTGTGGAGGCTGGAATGAAGACTGACACCATATATGACAATATTGAGCTTGAATTGATAAAAAAAACTGGCCTTAATTTCCTGGAACTCCTTGCAAAATACCAGCCTCAAGAATTTTATCTTAGCCGCGCAAGGCGGTTTTTTAGCTATTTCTGCGATAATCTTAAGTGGGGAACTTTTTTGAAAAACAAGCTAAATGCCGAACAAAATCTGGCAGGTATAGAGAAAACATGGTCGGATTATTTTGAGGAACATGAGGAATAAGGCCATATTAAAGTTAGATGCCTTTCTTCTTCCATAGATGGCACTTTTAAAGGAATTATCTCCCATTTTAGGTCTGGAATGGATTTTTTCACAGCCTGCATTTCTTCCAGGGCCTTATTATAACGGCCTTTCCAGGCAGCTAAAAAACCACCAGGTTTGAGCAGTTTTATCACTTTTTTGAGAAAAACCGGCTCAATAGGTTTTAAGGCGCGAAATACTGCAATGTCAAACCTTTCTGGCTTGGCTTTTTCAAAATCAGCTTCTTCCACACAAACATTTGAAAGACCAAGAACTGAAACACAATTACGCAAAAACCCGGCACGCCTTCCCATTCGCTCTATAAGAGTAAACTTGCTTGCTTCGCAAGCCTGCTCTGTTAGTTCAGGAAGGCAGATTGCCAGGGGTATGCCGGGCAAACCTGCACCAGAGCCAATGTCTGCAATAGAGCATTCTGTGTCAGGCATGTTTTGGATTAGAATTTCCAGCGGCACAAGGGAGTCAAGTATATGCTTTACATAAAGCTCCTGCCTGTTTTGCACTTTGACAAGTCCGTAGGCATCGTTAAACAGCTCTATCTCATCCATGTATTTTTGTAAAAGGGAAGCAGGTTTTTCAGGAAGGGGTGAGAGGTCGGTCATCTATATGTATGATGGGTTAAAGCACAGAAATAGTATAGATGCAAACGGTTTGATCTCTATACTCTAACTTTCCGACACATATCTTGTCATGTTTTATTTAAATGCTATAATGAAATTATGGAGATCGTTGTTAAATATGTTCCTTCAGCATTTAAACACAACATCACCGAGGAAAACATTCGCCATGCTATTCTTAACTGGCGGTATGATGACATTATTGAAGGCGATCCTGGCAAGCATCTTTTGATAGGATTTGACAGCAATGCAAATTTACTGGAAATAATGTATAATGTTATTGATGAGCAAACCGTGCGTGTATTTCACGCCATGAAGTGCACCAATACACACCGTTTACTGCTCGAAATATAGGAGATATAATGGCAGATATGACCGATGAAGAATATGACGCACTGGACGAATACTATACAAAGAATCCGCCAAAATTGTCCGGCAATGGTAAAAGCGGTTTTTTTGCAAAACAGGCAGAAAAAGGTAACACACTGATTTTTGTAGACAGCCTATCTGCAAACTGGCTGCGTATTAAAGCTGAAGCCAGTAATACCACTCCGGAAGTAATCATCCGTCAACTGGTAAGTAAAGAAATTGCTACTTCTTATTGATATCAATTCCTGCTCTCAAGCCTTTACCCGCGAAATACTAAATATTGTCTCACAAGTGGTCAGACCTCATTCAAACCTAACATTTACAAGAACAGCCCGTCTCCATTTGCCAAACAAACATATATCTCTACGTACGGCAACGGGAAACACCTTTTGCAGCTTGCAAAAATCCGCCTATTAATGTTAAAATAATACCATGAGCGAAAATGCTGTTTTGAAAGACATTTACCCGTCCCCCCCCTTTTTCACCACCATATGAACCATTAAAAGCGTATCCTTCTAAAGTTTATTTTCATTTACATACGCGGCCATACAA
>Ga0099364_10004275_pt1 | contig 21722 bp, 17 predicted proteins | sample TergutTh196P3_FD_73070 | JGI IMG/M metagenome (GOLD analysis project Ga0099364, IMG submission 73070) | Microcerotermes parvus P3 segment gut microbial communities from Pointe-Noire, Republic of the Congo - Th196 P3 | ecosystem: Host-associated > Arthropoda: Insects > Digestive system > Gut ... | reverse complement strand
TTTCTCGGTGACAAGGGGGCGGGCGAGAAGCGCGCCTCGAACCTCCGGGCAATCGCGGTGGAGCCGAGTTCCTGCCCCAGCCTCACCAAGGGCAGCTATACCTACGATTTCGGCGATGTCTCGGGCTTTACGCCCATGATGAAGATGTACACCCTCGGCCACGATTTCGTGCCCGCCGGTATTCACGCGGGCGGGTTGCGTTACCACGGCGCTTCGCAACTCGTGTCGCAACTCTATCGGGCGGGTCTGATCGAGGCCGTTGCCGTGCCACAACTGGCTACGTTCGACGCGGGCGTGCAGTTTGCGCGCCTTGAAGGCATCATTCCCGCGCCGGAAGCCTGTCACGCCATTCGCGCGGTCATCGACGAAGCGTTGAAGTGCAAGTTGACCGGCGAGGAGAAGGTCATTCTCTTCAACCTCACCGGGCACGGACATTTCGACATGAGCTCGTTCGAGCGTTATCTCTCCGGGGAACTGGAGGATTACGAATACCCGGCGGATGAGGTGGCGAAATCCCTGGCGAAGCTGCCGAAGTTCGGGTGAAAGTTCGTAAGTTGGGGGAGCCAGGAAACCTCTGAACAACTCCGCATCCACTACTTGTCATCCTGCGCGAAGTCGCAGGATCCATGCGGTGTGTGGATTCTGCGACTTCGCTTCGCTACGCGCAGAATGACAAGGGTATTGTTCAGAGGTTCCCTGGCGGCCTCCAACGTTGGGCGCTCAGACCGCCGTTTTGCAGAACTCCAAATACCACCAAGCGAATAAGGTTTGAATCGGAGGTTTGCCATAGCCGTTTGATGGCAGGTTTGCTAGACTGGTAATGTTCCTACATTTCGTAGCTCTTTACGGGTGACAATCATGCAGGCCATCAATATTCGCCAGCTTAAAAACAATCCCAGCACCGCACTGGCCGCAGCGCGCGCGGACGATATGGTGGTAGTGATGAATCGAGACCATCCGCAGGCGCTACTGGTTGATCTGGAGCAACTCGACGTGCCCGATCTGCCTGCCGTGCGGGTGGCGCTGGCAGTGTCGCTCTTCCGTAGCAGCTCGGTGTCGGCGGGTTTTGCGGCACGCATGGCAGGCAAGCCCTTGGCGGAAATGCTGACGCTACTCTCCAGCCAGGGGATTCCGCTCACCGGCGCAAGCAAGACTGCTGCCGATGAGGTACGTGAGGATATGCGTCTGGCGCGTGACTGGTTGGTGAAGCCTGCCACATGAGCCGCCGCTTCGTTATCGCCGATGCCGGGCCGATGATTGCGCTGGCTCGGATTGATTCAATTGCTTTGCTCCGGGAATTGTTCGGGCGCGTGTGTATTTCAGAAGTGGTGCGGGACGAAATACAGCCCGCAGCTTCTGCTTTTCCCGACGCAGATTTGCTGGCGCACGCGCTGCACGAAGGTTGGATCGAGGTAATTGGCGTGCCGTTGGGTGATTGGCAGCCATTGAACCCTGGCGTTGATTCCGGCGAAGCCAGCGTCATCTGTGCCGCCTGTCGTTGGCGCGATGCGGGCGATAGCGTGCTACTTGTGATGGATGACCGCGCCGGAAGGCTGGAAGCGAGGAGTCGAGGCATCGCCTTGATTGGCACTGCGGCGGTAATCGGGTTGGCTAAAACGGAAGGACTGGTTCCCGCTGCCAAGCCGTTGCTGGAACGGCTGGCGCAGTCTGGCTATTACCTCGGGCAGGCTGTGACTGCGGCAGTGCTCGCTGATGTGGGGAAGTGAACCCGAGTATGCTCAAGGTCGATCAATGCCTGACTTTGCGCTCAACCCTACCTACATGCTGTTCCGATCCCATTACGGAATCCTGAAAACGAGCAGGCGCGTTCGCCGCCTATCCGCGACTTTGATGACGCGGTCAGGCTCGACGCCGGGAATCTCGAAGCTGTTGCTGATGAACAGGCTACCCGGCTTCATTTCGCGCCGGACTTTTTCCCAGACATCGAGCATCGGCACGGGGGAGAGAAAGGCGTAGACGAGATCGTATGCCGCCCAGGATCGGGCGAGAAAATCATCCCGGATGACCGTGATCGCGGGATGTCCGCGCGTCCGCAGACGGGCAAGAACGAAAGGCACGGGGGCGCTTTCGATGCCGGTCAGATGCGCATCCCGGCGCTGCTGCGCAAAAGCGGCAAGAAATGACCCGATGCCGCATCCTGCATCGAGCACCTCGACGGGGCCGGATGGCAGCAATTCGGCTACGGCGCGGGTGGTTTCCCGGTTGGTGATAAAAAGCGGAACCTGCGTGCGGTAACTGCTCCAGTAAACGAGCGCGGAGACGACAAACGCGGCCAGCCATACGCCGGGCGGAATTCCGAGCAAATGGATGGCAAAGACCAAAGGCGTAAAAGCGAAGTGGATCGGCAACCACCATCGCGCGCATCGAAGCATTGCCGCCACAACCGTCGCGGCAATGGCCTGACCGAACGCCAGAACCCACACCCCGCCCGGCAACAGTCCAAGCTGCCCGACAAGCCAGACCGCGCCCCAGCCGCAGAACTGGGCAAGCAGCGCCTTGAGGACAGGCGGGAGGGAGGTGGGGCGCATTGGCATGGGTGGCGAAAACGGTGATGAACGAAACTGAATCGAGAGACACTGCTTGCCCGTCGCGATATCAACGACTACGCGATCATATTCCTTCAGGCATGTCACGGCTATGTCGGACCATTCCGTAAAAGACGAAACAGCGGCTACAATATGCGGATGAAAAAAACCGTCTCCCGAAAAACCGCCATCGTCCGCCTCCTTCCCTTCCTGTTGGGGTTGTCGCTGGCTGTGCCATCCGCGCTGGCCGCGAATCGCGATTTTACCGCCTGTCTCGAGCGTCTGCGCTCCCAGGCCACACAGCGCGGCATCTCGAAAGCTACTTTCGATACCCACGCCGCAGGGATCGAGCCGGATCTGTCGGTGCTCGAATTGCTCGACGCCCAGCCCGAGTTCAAAACCCCGATCTGGGATTACCTCGCTGCGCTCGTCGACGATGAAAGGGTGGAAGACGGTCGCGCCATGCTCGAACAATGGCGCGATGTCTTGCGGCGGGTCGAGGAACGTTTCGGCGTCGATCCGGCAACCGTCGTGGCGGTCTGGGGCGTGGAGAGCAACTTTGGCCGCAGTCTCGGCAAGCGACCGCTCCTCGTTTCGCTGGGCACGCTGGCCTGCATGGGTCGGCGGCAGGAGTATTTCCGCGGCGAATTTCTCAGCACCCTGAAAATCATCGACGAAGGGCACATCCCGGCTGAACGCCTGACCGGTTCCTGGGCGGGCGCGTTCGGGCAGACGCAGTTCATGCCGTCTACTTTCCTGCGGCTTGCGGTCGACTTCGACGGCGACGGGCGGCGCGATCTCGTCGACAGCGTTCCCGATTCGCTCGCTTCCACCGCCAATTTCCTGCACCGCGGCGGCTGGCAAAGCGGGGTGGCTTGGGGCTTCGAGGTCAAGCTGCCCCCCGGTTTCGATGCTTCCGTCGCGGGCCGCCGCAACAAGCACCCCATGTCCATGTGGATCGGGCGCGGCGTGAAGCGCGCAAACGGTGAGCCATTGCCCGCCGGGGGTGCGAATCATGCCCTGCTGCTTCCCGCTGGCACGAACGGCCCGGCCTTCCTCGTCGGAAAGAACTTCGATGTCATTTACGGCTACAACGCCGCCGAAAGCTACGCGCTGGCCATTGCGCATCTTTCCGACCGCCTGCGCGGCGGCGAAGGTTTTCGCACCCCCTGGCCGACCGACGACCCTGGCATCTCCAGGGAAGAGCGGCGCGAGCTCCAGCGTCTCCTGATCGCGCGTGGGCATGACATCGGCGAAGCCGACGGCATGATCGGCACAAAAACCCGCCGTGCCATCGTCCAGGAACAACAAGCCCTCGGCTTTGAGCAAAATGGCCGGGCCGGTCGGCGGATACTGGAAGCCCTGCGATCAACGGCAGGAAATTGACCGGGTCGCGGTTTTTCTCTCCGGCTGAATCACCCACCTTCGGCTGCCTGATCTCATCTATCTGCACGATTCCGGCGTGATGCGAAAAACACCCCATCCGGGAGGCTGCTGCCGTTTCTCAAAAAAAATCCCAGCTCCTTTCGTCGGGAGCAGGGACTCAAGAATGCCTCGATTTGTGAGGCGCAGGAAATGAATAAGCAGTCACTTTCCCATGAAGCACGGAACATGCCATAATTTAATATATTGATTTTTCTATGAAAAAAAGTTTTACGTTTAATATCTGTCAAATATTTCGACGGCTGATCGGCTAGATTGCAGGGGTAAACGCGAATCGAGACCCGGTTTTTTGTCGTTCATGGCGAACTGAAACGAGAGAGATTTTATGCTAAACAGATAATTTGAAAGCTATTTCGCCCCGACAAAAATTGGCATCCCTCTTGACGGAGGGGGTTATCGGGGGCATTTCTGACCTTGCTTCCGGTGAAATTGACGTTCTCGCGCTGCCGGATGCGGATTCTGTGCGCAATTCGGATAAAATCAACAATCTTTACATTTGGAGCCGTTGTTATGATTACCGGTTCAATCGTTCCTCTCGTCACGCCGATGCATGCCGACGGCAGTCTGGATTTTTCCAGTCTGCGTGCGCTGATCGACTGGCATGTGGCCGAGGGGTCGGACGGGATTGTCATCGTCGGCACGACTGGCGAGTCCCCGACCGTCAATGTCGAGGAACACAGTGAGTTGATTCGTGTTTCGGTGGAACATGCTGCCGGGCGCATTCCGGTGATCGCGGGAACCGGCTGCAACAGCACGGCGGAAGGAATCGAACTGGCGCGTTACGCGCGCGAAGCGGGCGCAATGGCGCATCTGTCGGTGGTTCCCTATTACAACAAGCCGACCCAGGAAGGGCTTTACCGGCACTTTCGCGCCATCGCCGAGGCGGTGGAACTGCCGCTCATCCTGTACAACGTACCGGGGCGCACGGTGGCCGATCTTGACAACGATACCGTCCTGCGACTGATCGAAGTGCCCAATATCGTCGGCATCAAGGACGCGACCGGAAAAATCGACCGCGTCTGCGATCTGGTCGAGCGTGCGCCGCAGGAGTTCGCGCTCTACAGCGGCGACGACATGACTGCGATGGCTTTCATGCTGTTGGGAGGTCATGGCGTGATCTCGGTGACGGCCAACGTCGCGCCGCGCGCCATGCGCGAGATGTGCGCAGCCGCGCTGGCCGGAGACGCGCGCCGCGCCCGTGAAATCAACGCCCGTCTGCTCGGCTTGCACAGGGATTTGTTCTGCGAAGCCAGTCCCATTCCCGTAAAGTGGGCCGTCGCGCGGTTGGGGCGCATCGAGGAAGGCATCCGCCTGCCGCTCACACCGCTGTCGGCATCGTGCCAGGAGCGTGTGCTCACGGCCATGCGCAAGGCGGGTGTTGCGCCCTGAAACCGAACTGAACCTTGACCCCTTTCTTTTGTCTGATACCCTGTCCATGCGGATTTACTTATTGACTGGAAGCCCATGAACCGTTTTTCGATAACCTTCGCTTTCGCGGCTGTGTTCGCGCTGGCGGCTTGTTCCTCTGATTCCAACCTGCTTGCATCCAAGCGCGTCGACTACAAGAAGGCCAAACCTTCGACAACGCTGGAAGTGCCTCCCGATCTGACCACGCCCAGATCCGGGGATCGTTTCGTCGTACCGGATGCGGGCGGGCGTGGGGCGGCGACTTTTTCGGATTACGACGCGGATCGCGCGGCGCAGCCGACGCCGGGTTCCACCGGCATACTGTCCAAAACCGACAGCATGCGGATCGAGCGCGCGGGCACTCAACGCTGGCTGGTCGTTCACGGCACGGCGGAAGAAATCTGGCCGCAGTTGCGGGATTTCTGGCTCGAACAAGGGTTTGAGCTCAAGATCGACACGCCGGAGATTGGTGTGTTGGAAACCGACTGGCGCGAGAACCGCGCCAACATCCACGACAGCATCGTGCGCAGGGCAATCGGCAAGGTGCTCGACGGAATGTATTCCACGCCCGAGCGCGACAAGTACCGCACCCGCATCGAGCGCGGCGAGGAGGGCGTGGTGGAGATTTACATCAGTCATCGCGGCATGATGGAAATCTATCCCAACGAGGCCAAGGATTCCACGATCTGGCAGCCGCGCAAGGCGGACCCTGAACTGGAAGCCGAGATGTTGCGTCGGTTGATGGTGCGTCTGGGTGTGGAGGAAGCGCGAGCGAAAAGCGTATTGACCGAGGCGCAGCGGACGGATCGCGCCCAGGTGCAGGTCACCGGCGACGAAACCCTCCTGCAAGTGGATGAGTCGTTTGACCGCGCCTGGCGGCGGGTAGGCTTGGCGCTGGATCGCGTGAATTTCACTGTTGAGGATCGTGATCGCGCCAAGGGGCTTTATTTCGTGCGCTACATCGATCCTGATACCGACAACGCGTCAAAGGGTTTCTTTGCCAAGCTCTTCAGTAGCGACAAGAAGCGTGTGGGCGGCGAATACCGTCTGCGGGTCGAAGCGCAAGGTGGACAGTCGATCGTCACCGTGTTGACGGTAGAAGGCGGGGTCGACCAGTCGCCGACGGCGCGCAAGATACTCACCCTGCTTCAGCAGGAATTGCGTTGAGGTTAAGGTAGGGGCGAAAAATTTTTCGCCCCAACACGATGCGCGTGAGAATGCCGAAGGGAGTAGCAGCCGAACGGTTGCTGCTCCTTTTTTCAACGTAAAACCGACCCTTCCCACGGATTGATGAGATTGAGGCCCGGATACTTGAAATCACGCACATTGCGCGTGACCAGCGTGAGGCCATGCGTAAGGGCGGTAGCTGCCAACAGGCTGTCAATGGCAGGCAGCAAGCGCCCCGCTTGAGCAAGCAGGCAGCCCCAGCAATCCGCAACGCGCACGTCGACTGGCAATACCCTGCCGCTGAAGAACAGGGGCAACTCGACCTCCAGCCAGTCCAGCAGGCGTTGTTTGCGCGGGTTGACGTCCGCCCTCTCCCTCTGCCCCTGTCCCGTAATCCGATGCCCGTAGGGGCGTTGCGCGCAACGCCCCTACAACAACACCCGCTCAATCCCCCCGTTATTGACTTTTTCCACGTACTCCTCCATCCAGCCCTCGCCCAGAACATTCCGGGCGAGTTCGACGACGAGGTAGTCGGTATCCAGCCCGTTGGAGGGGCTGCAATAGCGCATCAGTCCTTGCAGGCAGCTTGGGCAAGCGGTGAAGACGCGCGTGTGGGTGGCGTCGTCGTCGCGGGCGGAGATGTTCTTTTCGAGTTCTTCCTGTTTACGGAACCGCACCTGGGTGGAAATGTCCGGACGGGCGATAGCCAGCGTTCCGGCTTCGCCGCAGCATCGGTCGGTGAGCATGACCGGAGCGCCCATCAGCTTTTGGGCCACCTCGATGCCCGCGTATTGCTTCATCGGGGTGTGGCAGGGGTCGTGGAAAAGGTAGTGAAGCCCCACCTCGGGCGCGCCTTCGCGCCGGATGCCCTTTTCCAGCAGGTATTCATGGATGTCCAGCAGGCGACAGCCGGGAAAGATCTTGTCGAATTCGTATTCCTCCAGTTGATCCATGCAGGTTCCGCAGGAGACGAGAACGGTCTTGATATCCAGGTAGTTGAGGGTGTTGGCGACGCGATGGAAGAGCACGCGATTCTCGGTAACGATTTTCTGGCCCTTGTCTTCGCTGCCTGCGGCAGTCTGCGGGTAGCCGCAGCACAGGTACCCCGGCGGCAGGACGGTTTGTACGCCGAGATGGTAGAGCATGGCCTGGGTGGCAAGGCTCACCTGGCTGAACAGGCGCTCCGAGCCGCAGCCGGGAAAGTAGAAGACGGTTTCGGTATCGCCGTTGGTTCTGGCGGCATCGCGGATGAGGGGAATGGTGGAGGCGTCTTCCATGTCGAGCAGGGCGCGGCTGCTCTTGCTCGGCAAGTTGCCGGGCATGGGGCGGTTGATGAAGTGGATGATCTGCGCCTTGAGCGCGGGCCGACCGACCGTGGCGGGGGGCGCCTTGAGCTGACGGCGCAGGAGCAGGGATTTGCGCCCGAAGCTATGCGCCAGGCGCTGGAACTTGTAGGCCCAACGCATGCCGACGCGCATCAACCCGAGCAGGGAAGGTTCCTTGATGGTCAGAAAGGCAAGCGCCGCGAGTTTGCCCGGATTGAAGGAATGCTTTTTTTGCCCGCGCAGCAGGTTGCGCACCTGGATGGTGACTTTGCCGAAGTCGATGTCGACGGGGCAGGGTTTTTCGCAGCGATGGCAGACGCTGCAATGATCGGAGAGGTCTTCGATTTCGGCCCAGTGCGAGAGCGACACCCCGCGACGGGTTTGTTCTTCGTAAAGAAGGGCTTCGGCGAGCAGCGAGGTGGAGAGAATCTTGTCGCGCGGACTGTAGAGGAGGTTGGCCCGAGGGACATGGGTGGAGCAGACGGGCTTGCATTTGCCGCAGCGCAGACAGTCCTTGATGGCATGCGTGATGTTGCCGATCTCAGTCTGCTCCATGATGAGGGATTCGTGCCCCATCAGGCCGAAGCTGGGCGTGTAGGCGTTTTCCAGGGTGGCGCCGGGCATGAGTTTGCCCCGATTGAAGTGACCTTTCGGGTCGACTGCTGCCTTGTAGGCGCGAAAGGGGGCGAGTTCTTCGTCGGTCAGGTAGCCGAGTTTGGTAATGCCGATGCCATGTTCGCCGGAGATGACGCCGCCGAGCGAGCGCGCCAGCGCCATGATGCGGTCGACCGTGTGGTAGGCGGTCTGGAGCATTCCGTAGTTGTCGGAGTTGACGGGAATGTTGGTGTGGACGTTGCCGTCGCCCGCGTGCATGTGCAGCGCCACAAAAACCCGGCTGCGCAAGACATGGGCATGCAAGGCGTCGATTTTCTCAAGAACGGGACGAAAGATCGTGCCGTCGAAAATCTTGGACAGGCGCGGCTGAAGCTCGGTTTTCCAGGAGATGCGCACGGAGCCGTCTTGCAGACGATGGAACAGCGTCGGGTCGGGGGCGCGGTTGATGAGCTCGTCTGCAACGATACCGAACTCCGAAAAGGCGGCCTCGGCTTCGGCAAGCGGCAGGTCGAGGTTGTCCAGCAGCCATTGCCAGCGGCGGCGCACGGTGTCGATGTAAGCGAGCGCAGCATCACGCCGGTCGCCGATGAATTCTTCCGAGGCGAGATTGGCGTCTCCCTGGTCGAGTGGCAGCTTGCCGGAAAGCAGTTCGGTAAGTTCGTCGCACAGAGCCAGTTTGTTGTGGGTGGACAGTTCGATGTTGATCCGTTCGATGCCGTCGCAGTACTCGCCCATGCGCGTCAGCGGGATCACGACATCTTCGTTGATCTTGAAGGCATTGGTGTGGCGGGAGATGGCCGCCGTGCGGCCGCGCTCCAGCGAGAAGCGTTTGCGCTGGTCCGGGGAGACGGCGATGAAGCCTTCGGCTCCGCGCGCGTTGGCCATGCGCACGACTTCGGAGGCGGCGGCCATGACCGCCGACTCGTCGAAGCCGACGATGTCGCCGACCAACACCATTTTCGGGCGGCCGTGGCGACGGGCCTTGGTGGTGTAGCCGACGGCTTTCACGTAACGCTCGTCCAGGTGTTCGAGCCCGGCCAACTGTATGCCGGCCTGATGTCCGCCGCCGCCGGGTTTGAAATGGTCGGTGATGTCGACGATGGCGGGGACGGCTTCGCGCACCTGACCGAAAAATTCGAGACACACGGTGCGCGTGATGGGCGGCATCTCGTGCAGTATCCAGCGCGCGGCGACGATGATGCCGTCCGTGCCTTCCTTTTGTACGCCGGGGATGCCGCCGAGGAATTTGTCGGTGACATCCTTCCCCAGTCCGATCTTGCGGCAGTCCGCGCCGGGCAGGCACAGGATGGACTCGCCGAGTAAGGCGTTGCTTGTGCCGTTGAAGCGGCGCAGACGGAAATGGATGGCTTCCTGCTCGTGGATCTTGCCGAAGTTGTGGTTGAGCCGTTCGACTTCGAGCCAGTGCCCGTCGGGCGTGACCATCTTCCACCAGGCCAGGTTGTCGAGCGCCGTGCCCCAGAGCACCGCTTTCTTGCCTCCGGCGTTCACGGCGATGTTGCCGCCGATGGTGGAGGCCGAGGCCGAGGTGGGATCGACCGCGAACACACGCCCGGCCTGACTTGCCGCCTCCGCGACGCGCTCGGTGATAACCCCCGCGCCCGTGCGGATGGTGGCGCATGGCTCCGCCATCAGTTGTCCGTCACGGTCGGGCAGGTAGGCTTCTTCTACCGGGCCGATCTGGGTGAGTTTTTCGGTGTTGATGACAATAGAATATGCGTCGAGCGGAACGACTCCGCCGGTGTATCCGGTTCCGCCGCCGCGAGCGATGATGGTCAGCCCCAGCCCGATGGCCGCGCGCACGAGTGGGGCGACTTCTTCCTCGGTATCGGGGGTGAGGACGACGAATGGGTATTCGACCCGCCAGTCAGTTGCGTCGGTGACATGCGCGACGCGGGCGTGTCCATCGAAGCAGATGTTGTCATGCCGGGTGTGGCGGGAGAGCCGCTGGCGGACTTCGCGGCGGCGGCGCGCGGTATTGATGAACCATTGCTCGAAGTCGGCCACCGCCGTGCGTGCACGCTCGACGAGCAGATTGACCCGCTCGTTGCCCTTGCGGCGTTTATCGACTTCGCTTACGCGGTGATGGAGTGCGGCAATCAGCGCCTCGCGCCGCTTGCGGTTGGTGAGCAGGTCATCTTCGAGGTATGGATTGCGCCGCACGACCCAGATGTCCCCCAGCACCTCGTAGAGCATGCGCGCCGAACGCCCGGTAACGCGCTCGTCGCGCAATTTTTCGAGCACCGCCCAGGCATCCGCGCCGAGCAGTCGAATGACGATTTCGCGGTCGGAGAGCGAGGTGTAGTTGTAGGGAACTTCACGCAAACGTTGATTCATCGTGGTGGAGGCGGAGCGGAGAAACTTCATATTTTAGAGCTTAATCCAGCTCACTTCACAAAACGATGCAGCAGTGCGTGCAGGTTGGTGTGATAGAATGCGTCTTGCATCCTCAAGGGGGGCGCACGGAGCCATGATCGTTGGGGTGAGCTTGCGAACTCAAACACCATCGTTGTTCTCGGACAAGAAAACTGTCTCACATTTGGTATTTTTGTCAGTATATCATTCCCATATCTTTTCCTCAGCGCCGCCGCTTCGCTACGCGAGCTACGTTGTACGAGCATCAAGGATGGAGTAGCATCCCATTTCCAGCACTAATTTTCCAGTGGATCATAGGATAAGGTAAAACACGATGGACGAAAAGGTTGTAATCCCTATAAGTAAAGTCAAGGTTCTATTTCTCCTTTCATTGATTACCGTGCTGTTCGCGGTTTTAGGAGTTGTTATAGTATTTCTTGGCTTTACAGTGGAATCAGGTGTTCTTCTATTGCTTGCGATCATACTGGTGGCTTTTTTGAGTATAGTATATGCTGCTTTTACAAAACCGTTGTTCTCTTATAAAAGTGCCACAGGTCTTACAGTCGATAACACGGGTATGACAATTGATATATGCACATTTGGCTGTTTTGCTGGTCACATCCCTTGGAAAGATGTAATTGAAATATCAGAGCAAGAGCCTGAAGATCAAGCAAGCGATTCTTTTATAAAGATAATAGTAAAGGATCCGGAAAAGTACATTAACAAAAATAAAAATTTCTTTTTCCGTGCGCAAGAATCAATAGATCGCTGGATTACTGGATCTCCTATTATAATAACAACGAGCACGCTGAAATATAGCGGGGATATAAGTGCACTAAGAAAGATTTTGCTAAAGAAATACAATAAATACCATTCAAGGATTTAGGATTCCCTATTATATCATCATCAGGAACACTGAAATATAGCGAGGATATAAGAACACCAAGAAGAATCATCCAAAACAGGTTGTCCCAGGCAACTAATTTGCCATACCCAACCTGCACGCACTCGCAGTTCGCTTCATCGTGCGGTCAGGCGGGAGCCAGTATCCGTTCGAGCGCGAAAAGCCCTGTAGGTTGGGATGAGCGTAGCGAATCCCAACGTATGTGCGTTCCAAAATGGGAAGATCATCTGATATGTGCATCCGTATATCATACGGTTGTTTTCTCCTCCTAACGAATGCGCGACGAAGCACACTTGTCAAACGGCAGATACATGCCTGGCAAGTGGCTCAGGCAAGCTCGAAAAAGACGAGGTCGTTCTCGAATTCCTTGGACGAAAAGCCGCAGCCAAAACACCCCGAGCCTGTGAGGGGCAGCGCAGTGCCCTTCAGGCACTGTTCTTCCTGACCCTCGATGGACACGAAACAGCCGTTGGTGCTCTCATCGGTCAGAATGAAACCTTCGCGCCGCAGTTCGATGCGCGCGTGTTGCCTCGATGCGCGTGGATCGATGATGACGACATCGTTTCCAAGCTCGCGCCCGAGAAGCACGACAGGGCGGTTTTCATCGACGAACAGGATGTCCTGCTGGTGTTTCAGCCGCATGCGGGGGCCGGACGAGGATTGTGCGGCAGCGGGAGAAGAAGGCGCGGGAGGAGGCGTGGCGGGCAGCGGTCTCGACGAGGTGAGCGGCGAGGAAGGTTCCGGGCGCTGTCGCGGGCGCAGCGATAGCATCGGCGAGGCCGTGGTTGTGCCCTGTGCACCGATCATGAAGACCGGCCATGGCAGTTTTTCCAGGGCGGCGTCGAGGAAGGCTTCCGCGCTGGCAAATTTTCTGACTGCCGGACTCAGTTGGTCGACGACCGTGGCACTGACCATGGACTGGTCGATATCGCAAGCCTGGAGAATCCGGCGCGCGCCTTCCACGCCTTCTCCCATGCCGTTTTCGACCTCGCCGAAATGGAGGCCGATCCGCAATAGCATCTGGGTTCCGGTGACCGGGGGTAGCTTGCGCACGCGGTCGATGGCTTCGCAGGCGGCCATGACGGCGCTGTCGCATTGCTCGAACGCAGCAATGATCGCCGAACGGTCGCGGGCGATGATTTCGCCGCCGCTACCGCCAATGGCAAGATCGACACGGTTCAGGCAGCGATCTACTGCGCGGCCGGTTTCCGCTTCTCCTAGCCGGGTGACAAGGCGATCTCCTCCGACGATTTCTGCAACGAGGACACAAAGATGGCGTGAATCGGGCATGGTGGTTGTAATGGAACGATCAGGATACCTTGTGGGCGAGGTAATTATGATGTCTATTCATGAGCAGCAACGCAAGTATTGAGGCTCTGGCGTGATTTATTGGCTCCGGCAGGCGTGGAGAGGCTTGTGGAAGACGCCTTTGTCATGAATCGGACAGGCATGGCGATACTCGGTTCATCTTCATTTTCCGATGTCGTCTCCCTTCGTTCGAGGGATGTGAAATCGAAAAGGCGGCTGTCGCCCAGATGAGACGGCACGACGTTGCGTAGCGAAGTCGCCAGCGACAGGATACGCCCAGGGTGACTTTTTTCCCATTCCTGCAACATGGCCTTGATCTGGCGTCTCTGAGCGTTTTCCTGGTTGCCGCACAGGTTGCAGGGAATGATGGGGAATGCTTTTGCGCGCGCGTATCGGGCGATGTCCGCCTCGGAGCAATAGGCCAGGGGACGGATGACGATATGGCGTCCGTCGTCGCTGCGCAGCTTGGGCGGCATGGCCTTGATCTTGCCGCCGAAGAACATGTTCAGGAACAGGGTTTCGAGCGCGTCGTCGCGGTGATGTCCGAGCGCGATGCGGGTTGCGCCGATTTCCCGTGCCACGCGGTAGATGATGCCGCGCCGCAGGCGCGAACACAGCGAACAGGTGGTTTTGCCTTCCGGGATCTTGTTTTTGACGATGGAATAGGTGTTTTCCGTGACGATCCGGTGTTCGACGCCGATTTTCTCGAAATACGCAGGCAGCACGTCCTCGGGGAAACCGGGCTGGCGCTGGTTGAGATTCATTGCCACGATGCGGAAATCCACGGGCGCGCGCTCGCGCAGCGCCAGCAGGCACGAGAGCAGGGCGTGGGAATCCTTGCCACCGGAGACGCATACCATCACCGTGTCGCCCGCGCCGATCATGTTGTAGTCGGCAATGGCTTTGCCGGTCTGGCGCAGGAGCCATTTTTCGAGGTTGACGAGACTCTTGCCCGGTTTGTCCGGGTGGGAAGCGCAGGAGGCGGCGGAAAGAGAGTCTGTCACGGCCGGGAGAGAGAGAAGGCAGCGCGCATTATACCTGCATGGTGGGTCATTCCGGATGGAAAATAGATGTTTTCTTCATCATTCGTGCGGTTCAAAGCCCTCGCGCCCACGCCGGACGTATCGGCGCGGATTCCGGCAAGGCAATGGCGTCGCGCAGATGAGCGAGCATCCTTTCCTTGTCTTGCGGCAGGGTGCCGCGCAGCACCAGCCAGTTGGAGGCGTGATCGCTGCGAAAGACCGTGCGTTCGAGCGCCAACTGGTCGATGAACCGTTCCATCTCCCGGAGCAGGCCGGGTACGTCGAGCGGCTCCCAGTCCGGGAATGTCGCCCGCAGACGCGCGTCACTCTTGGGAAAACTCACCACCAGCGTCGCCAGGAATTCGGGTTGCGTGGCGTTGGCAAGCTCGGCGGAGCGCAAGGCGTGGGTTTCGCTGTACCGTGCGCCGCCCAGGCCGTTCAGGATCATCACCGAGCGCGTGATGCCCGCTTTCCCCAGTTTTTCGAGCCCTTCTCGGGTGCTCTCGAAGGTCTCCCCCTTGGCGACCCGTTCCAGCACCGTGTCGTCGCCCGATTCTGCGCCCACGTAGACGAGTTTCAGCCCCGCCTCGGCGAGTTCCTTCAATTCTTCGACGCTTTTCTTCCGGAGGTTGCGCGGCAGGCAATAGCTCGAAATCCGGCGCACGCCGGGCAGGTATTCCCGGATTGCCGCGAGCACCGCCAACAGTCGCCGGGTGGGCAGGACGGTGGCGTCACCGTCGGCCAGAAATACCCTGCGCGCCTCACGGCCATAGGGATGTTCGCCCAGGTTGCGAATGGTCTCCAGCACTTCTTCTTCGGGCCGCGCGCGGAATTTCTTCTGTGGGGCGGTGTACATCTCGCAGAAAGTGCAGCGGTTCCATGAGCAGCCGTCCGTTATCGGCAGGATCAGGGATTCGGCTTCGCTCGGCGGGCGATAGACAGGCTCGATATAGCGGATGGGAAAAACGTTGGACATGTGGGAGTCCTCGATGTGCCCGATGCGTAAGCCTATAGCAACGAATACTTCTCCCGCCGCCCGAGAGACTTTTCCACAGGATATTTCAGCGCGTTCTTGGTGAGCTTGCGGCGCAGGGCCGCAGCGAGGTCGATCTTGGTTTTATCGGCGATCAGCAGCAGGTAGGCGAGCACATCGGCGCATTCGTCGGAAAGCGCCTCCCTGCCTTCCTGAGAAAGCGGCAGGGCATCTACCTCGGCGTCGCTCTTCCACTGCGCAAGCTCCAGCAACTCGCCCGCTTCCAGGCAAAGCGATACGATCAGGTGCTTGAGTCCGTGGAACTGCGACCAGTCGCGCTCGTCACGAAACGCCTGCACCGCGCGGCCCAACTCCAGGAGCGAATCAGCCATCCTTGGCAATCCTCATTCTTTTTCCCGATGATGAAATATGAAATAATAACCGTATTCGAGGCAACTATGTCGCGCTTTGAGCCACCCCGCCAACAATGACGGGGATTTCTTACTCCCTCCGTCACGCCTCCGGCGTGCCACCTTCCTCGAGAGGGAGGCTTGTTCAGGGGAGTCTGCGGCTCCAGAAATGCTTGTTTCACCGACCTCTCCATTGAATGGCGAGGATTGCGTTCAACCCGTTACCATCGACGCGCTGCCGGAGCCATGCCCAATTTACCCGTTCCAGATACCGATGCGCTTGCGCAATCATCCGGGCTCGCAGTTTTGATCGAACGCGAGATCGCCTCCGCCGGGGGCTGGATTTCGTTTCACCGATATATGGAACTGGCCCTGTACGCACCGGGTCTCGGCTATTACAGCGGCGGTACGCAGAAGTTCGGCAAGGGGGGGGATTTCATCACCGCGCCCGAATTGACGACGCTTTTCGGACAAACGCTGGCGGCGCAGGTGGCGGAGATCATGCGCGCAAGCCACCCGGCCGTAATCGAGGCGGGCGCGGGCAGCGGCGTGCTGGCGATCGATCTGTTGCGCGAACTCGAACGGCTGGATTGTCTGCCGGAGTTCTACGGCATTCTCGAACTTTCGGCGCAGTTACGTGCGCGTCAGCGGCAAACGATCTCCGCGCTCGACCCGCAATTGGCTTCGCGCGTGGTGTGGCTCGACGCGCCGCCGGAGACGTTTTCCGGCGTACTCGTGGGTAACGAGGTGCTGGATGCCATTCCCACGCATGTCGTTGCCGCACGCGAGGGCGGATTTTTCGAGCGGGGTGTGGCATGCCGGCAAGATGGAGCATTCGTCTGGGCGGATCGTCCGGCGCGGGGTCGGTTGCTGGCAGCGGCGCAGAAATTGCCGTTGCCGACGGGGATGATCGAAGAGGGTGGAGGCGAGTTTGTCACCGAGATCAATCTCGCGGCGGCGGCCTGGATCGCGGATTGGGGTGCGCGCCTGCGGCATGGGGCGTTGCTGCTGTTCGATTACGGTTATCCGCGCGATGAATTCTGTTTGCCTTTTCGGGCGCGCGGCACACTGAAGTGCCATTACTGCCATCGCGCGCACGAGGATCCTTTCCTGTGGCCGGGGCTGAACGATATCACCAGTTCCGTGGATTTCACCGCGATGGCCGAAGCAGGGTTCGACGCGGGCCTGGACGTGCTGGGTTATGCGAGCCAGGGGCAATTCCTGCTCAATTGCGGTTTGCTCGAATACCTCGCCGGGCGCGGGCCGGAAGGCAGCGCCGAATATGCCCGCGCATCGGTGGCGGCGCAAAAACTGACCCTGCCCAATGAAATGGGCGAGCTTTTCAAGGTATTGGCGTTGGGGCGAGGCGTGGCAACCGATGTGCCGCTCATGGGTTTCGCGCGGGGGGATCGCACGCACGTACTATAAAAAAACCGGCCAGGGGGATAGCCCCCTGGCCGGAAACCCCTGGATTCAATCAAACGCGGAGAGAGAGACGTCGATGACGGCCAGGGAGGGCGGCGGGCAGACCGCCCTGGGAGGAAAGCTGACTTCCTGCAAGCGGGGTTGGGGGATAAACAATGCCAGGGGAACATGTGGCGACGGCATGTGTGATTCAGTCTCGGCTGCCACGAGACTGTGGGTGATCCTGCCGTTTTCCATATTCATGACGATCAGCATGATGGCCTCCGTTATGTTTTCTGACGGGCTGCTTATTGTTTGTCTTGCCCGACTTGTATTACGGAGATCAGGAGCTGGTCTTGAGGATAGGGCGACGGCGTGTCGCGCATTTCATCACGCCATCACGAGAGTATTGAGAGAGGAAATGGAAACGACATTTATGTGTCGTCGGATTTCCGGCGCAGTTTGCCACGCCAGTATTGCCACGGCAGCCAGACGAGCACTCCGGCGAGGATCAGCCGGGAGCCGAAGCCCTGCAAGTAGTGCACGTAGTCGAAGGAACCTGTTGTCAGTGATGAGATTTTCACGGTGAACCAAACTATCGAGGCCAGAACTCCCAACGCGGGAGAGAACCAGGCAACGAGGCCCGCGCCGGTGATGATGGCGTCGAGGGTAGGTGTGCGGCGCTCGCGCGGCAGGAAGACGCTTTCCACTCCGAACCAGAGCGCGAGCAGCCATCCGGCCACCGAGACGACGGGGGAGATGGCCAGAGCGGCGCCGAACAGGGCGGCAGCCAGGGCGTAAGCAATCCCTTCCAGTGGGAGGATGCTTATCCAGAGCGGCTCGCGATTGGAAAAAAGCAGGAACGTGATCGGCGTCATTGCCAGCGCGAGCAACAGGCAAAGCATGGCGCGCCGTCGGGCGCGATCGCCCTGGGCGGCGTTTTCTGGAAGCGGGGAGAAGATCGACATGGTGCGCATCAGGCCGCTGCAAGCGCCTGGTCGAGATCGGCGAGAATGTCGTCCATGTGCTCGATGCCGATGCACAGTCGCACCATGTCGGGGGAGACGCCCGCCTTTTGAAGCTCTTCTTCGTTCAATTGGCGGTGGGTGGTGGAGGCAGGATGGCAGGCGAGCGAACGGGTGTCTCCGATGTTGACCAGCCGCAGGATGAGTTTCAGCGCGTCCTGGAAGCGCACCCCGGCCTCGCGTCCGCCTTTCACGCCGAAGGACAGGATGCCCGAGGCGCGACCCCCGAAGTATTTCTGCGCGAGCGGATGATCGGGGTGGTCGGGCAGCCCCGCGTAGTTGACCCACGATGCCTTGGGGTGATCCTTGAGGAATTGGGCTACTTTCAGGGTGTTTTCGCAGATGCGATCCATGCGCACCGCGAGGGTTTCCACGCCCTGGAGGATCAGGAACGTGTTGAACGGCGACAGGGCCGCGCCCTGGTTGCGGAGCGGCACGACGCGCGCGCGGGCGATGTAGGCCGCCGGGCCCATCTCCCTGGTGTAGACGACACCGTGATAGGCGGGGTCGGGTTCGTTGAGTTGGGGGAAACGGGTCTTGTGTTCGGCCCAGGGGAATTTGCCGGAATCGACGATGAGCCCGCCGAGCGAGTTGCCATGGCCGCCGAGAAATTTGGTGAGCGCGTGCACCACGATGTCCGCGCCGTACTCGAAGGGGCGGCACAGATAGGGGGAGGGAACGGTGTTGTCGACGATGAGCGGGATACCGGCCCTGTGGGCGATTTCGGCCAGACGCTCGATGTCGGTGACGTTGCCCAGCGGGTTGCCGATGGATTCGCAAAAAATCGCCCTGGTGCGCTCGTCGATGAGGCGCTCGAAACTCTCCGGCGCGCGCGCGTCGGCCAGACGCGCTTCGATGCCCAGGTTCGGCAGGGAGTGGGCGAAAAGGTTGTAGGTGCCGCCGTACAGGGTGGAACTGGAGACGAAGTTGTCGCCCACCCCGGCGATGGTCTGGATGGCGTAGGTGATGGCGGCCATGCCCGAGGCGACGGCCAGCGCGCCGACGCCGCCTTCCATCGCGGCGACGCGCGCCTCCAGGACGGCATTGGTGGGGTTGGTGATCCGGGTGTAGATGTTGCCGGCAACCTTGAGGTCGAACAGGTCGGCCCCGTGTTGGGTATCGTCGAATGTGTAGGAGGTCGTCTGGTAGATCGGGACCGCGACGGCGTGGGTGGTGGGTTCGGGCGTGTAACCGGCGTGAACGGCGAGGGTTTCGAGTTTCATGAAAGTCGTCATCTGGTAAGTGATGGAGTGATGCCGAGTATATTAAACTTGAACACCGTTTTCCGGGTTTGCGCCCAACTTTTCCAGGGATCGTCCTTTCGTGAAATATTTTTCTACCCGAGGCCATGCTGCCCGTCCAGCGTTTTGCGACATCCTCCTCGGTGGTCTGGCCCCGGACGGCGGCCTGTATCTACCAGAGTCCATTCCTGCTGTTTCCCGCGCTGAACTCGATGCCTGGCGGCGTCTGTCGTATGCCGAGCTTGCGTTTGAAATTCTCTCTAAACTCATTACCGATATTCCCGCCGACGATCTGCGCGACATTTGCGCCCGCACCTATACTGCCGATGCTTACCGCCATGCCCGCGCGGGAGAGGATCCGGCCCGGATCGCTCCGTTGCGTTGGCTGGAGCCGGGCAAACTGGGGCTGCTCGCGCTCTCCAATGGCCCGACGCTGGCTTTCAAGGACATGGCGATGCAGTTGTTGGGCCATCTTTTCGAGTACGTGCTGGAGAAGCGCGGGGAGACGGTCAACGTTCTGGGGGCGACTTCCGGCGATACCGGCTCGGCGGCGGAATACGCGATGCGCGGAAAGTCCAGGGTCAAGGTGTTCATGCTCTCACCGCATGGAAAGATGAGCGCCTTTCAGCGGGCGCAGATGTATTCGCTTGCCGATGAAAACATCTTCAATATTGCCGTCACCGGCATGTTCGACGATGCTCAGGACATTGTGAAAGCAGTCTCCAGCGATGCCGCTTTCAAGGCGCGACATCGCATCGGCGCGGTCAATTCCATCAATTGGGCGCGGGTTGCGGCCCAGGTTATCTATTATTTTTACGGATATTTCGCCGCGACTTCCAGCAATGCGCAGCAGGTGGCCTTTTGCGTGCCTTCGGGCAATTTCGGCAACATCTACGCGGGTCATGTCGCGCGCTCGATGGGGCTGCCCGTCGCGCGGCTGATTCTGGCGACCAACGAAAACAACGTGCTCGACGAGTTTTTCCGCACCGGCGTGTACCGCCCGCGCAAGGCCAGCGAGACTCACGTCACTTCCAGTCCGTCGATGGATATTTCGAAGGCGTCGAACTTCGAGCGTTTCGTCTTCGATCTCGTTGGCCGCGACCCGGCGGCGCTGGTCGGGCTGTGGGAAGAAATTGCCGCGAAGGGTGCGTTCGACCTGTCGGGTACGCCGTACCTTGCGCGTCTGCCCGAGTTCGGTTTCGTTTCCGGCACGAGCACGCATGCCGACCGCCTGACGATGATCCGGGATGTTCATGCGCGCTACGGGGTGATGATCGACCCTCACACCGCCGATGGGATGAAGGTTGCTCGGCAATATGCCGATGATTTGCCCGCCGATGTTCCACTGCTGGTGCTGGAAACCGCACAGGCGGCGAAGTTCGCCGATACGCTGCGCGAGGCGCTGGGGCGCGACCCCGAAATCCCCGCCGATCTGCAAGGACTGGAAACCTTGCCGCAACGCTTCGAGGTGCTACCGCCGGATGTCGAGGCCGTCAAGGCGTTCATTGCGGAGAGGGCTTGAATCCGCTCTGATTCGAGTCCGGCTTTGTCCGGCTGTGTCTGCTTGCGCCGTTGGACGCTACGAATTTCGGTCAGGCTCAGGCTATGGCGTTTCCGTCACGACTGTTTGTGTTTGGCGGGTAGCTTCCTCATAATTCCCGGCGTTATTGTTCAGGTGGTTGCTTTGCCATGTCTTCCCCTACGAATGAAAGAGCAAAAGAGCCGAGAACATCTATCCCGGAAGACCCATCGCAGGCATCGGCGCTCAGGGAGGACGGTGACGATGCGGCGACCGAAACGGTTATCTCCATGCCTTCGCACGCACCATCGCCTGCCGCGCCTGAATTGCTGCCAGTGCCCAAGAGGTCGTGGAAATCTTTTCCAGTATTGAGGGTGTTGGTATCTGTCTTGGCATCTGTTGGTCGAGGCCTCAAAAGGCTGCTGGCGTTTCTGGGATACGCAAACAACCTTGGCGTGATGTATGCCTACGGTCGAGGCGTCGATAAGGATGAAGCCGAAGCGGTGAAGTGGTACAGGCTGGCGGCGGATCAGGGAGATGCAGATGCGCAATACAACCTCGGCTGGATGTATGCCAACGGTCGAGGCGTCGATAAGGATGATGCCGAAGCGGTGAAGTGGTACAGGCTGGCGGCGGTTCAGGGATATGCAAGGGCGCAATACAGTCTTGGCTTGAGGTATGACAACGGTCGAGGCGTCAAAAGGGATGAAGCTGAAGCGGTGAAGTGGTACAGGCTGGCGGCGAATCTGGGAGATGCAGATGCGCAAACCAACCTTGGCGCGATGTATGCCAACGGTCAAGGCGTCAATAAGGATGATGGCGAAGCGGTGAAGTGGTACAGGCTGGCGGCGGATCAGGGAGATGCAACTGCGCAAACCATCCTTGGCGCGATGTATGCCGACGGTCGAGGCGTCAAAAAGGATGAAGCCGAAGCGGTGAAGTGGTACAGGCGGGCGGCGGATCAGGGAGATGCAACTGCGCAAACCATCCTTGGCGCGATGTATGCCGACGGTCGAGGCGTCAAAAAGGATGAAGCCGAA
>Ga0099364_10004274_pt1 | contig 21723 bp, 17 predicted proteins | sample TergutTh196P3_FD_73070 | JGI IMG/M metagenome (GOLD analysis project Ga0099364, IMG submission 73070) | Microcerotermes parvus P3 segment gut microbial communities from Pointe-Noire, Republic of the Congo - Th196 P3 | ecosystem: Host-associated > Arthropoda: Insects > Digestive system > Gut ... | reverse complement strand
AATGCCCTGGTATACAAATTCCGTGGGTACACAACATTTTCTGCCCAAGCTGATATCCCAGCGAGGGCTGACCAGAGCCTCCTTGAGCTCTTTTTGAGATGTTTCCGGCAGGGCCAAAGCCACGGCGAAAGCCGCGTCCTGCAGATAATACCTATAGGTCAGCTTATTTCCTATGACGTTCGAGGCGGGTTTTTGTTCGCTGGTTTTGGGAATATGCAGAGTCTGCCAGGGATCCTTGTCGTCATAGCCGCTGCCGACCATGTGAAAATCACACAGTTGCAGGGCGGGGACGGACCGGCCCTGTTTATCCTTGCGGGTGTAAGCCACGACCGTTTGCGGCAATTTGGCCAACCGGGCCAGGAATTCCTTCTGTTCCCCGCCCGCGCCGAGGGCGGCGCACAAGAGCCCGAGCACCGCGGAACGGGAGGGAAAGTCAAGGGTCGTCCGCCGGCTGAATTTAGCGTTCACTCCCCAGCTCTGCAAGGGGCCTTCAAGCCATAAAAGCAGATGCGGCGTGTTCATGATCCCGCCTTTGCCAGCATATCTTTCAAAAATGCCACTATGCTGTCTATGCTTTCCCTTGAATCCGGCCCCAACACTATGACTCCCTGCTTTTGGAACAAAGAGCCGGCTTCCTCTTCCTTTTTCAACAAAAAGCTTTCAAGAGCCTTGATGCTGGGCGCGAGATATCCGCCGCCCTTTGCGGAAACCGGCGTGTCGAACGAGGCCTGCAAACGCTGCCCCTTGCGGACCAAAACACTCGCATAGTCCCAGAATGAGGCGCCGGATTGCGTGGCCTGGCGGGCGGCGGGCACTGCACTGTATAATGCCTTGGTAAAGGCTTCCACAGCTCCCTGTATGTCCTTAAGCCGCTCTGCATCGCAGGGGCCGCCACCGTAAAAGTTGGTATAGAGCTGCCCCAGGTCCAGGCTGATATAACGGTAATAGGTGGCGGAATTAAATTCCAGGCTGCCCATGTGCGCGGAGCCGGGCTCTTCCCGCAAGTCGTCGAGGGCGGTGAAAAATTCCACCTCGTTGCTCGCCTTATGGGTGGAAATGGCATGGGCGAAAGAAGCCGCGGCCTCCACATTCATCTCCGGCGCCTTGGCCACCATGCGTCCGAAAAGCGCGATATCCAGACCGTCAAGTGAAGGATTCAGGGCTTTTTTGGCTATTTTCGCTATGTCCTTGGCCTTAATTTTCGCGGCGTCAAAGGCGAGGGTTTTCGCATATTCGGCAAAAGCCTCGGCTTCCCGGTCGGAAAAGAAAAACAATGTATCGTCAGCCAGCTCTTTGGCAAAAGCTTGCCCGCACTGCCGGGCCTTCTCTTCCGGCGCTTCAATCCGTATGCAGGCATCGGTGATCAGGTTTTCCAACTGTTTGGTGCGCTTACCGATTTTTACGCCCAGCTTGTTAAGTTCCTGGCGCACCTGGCGCTTCCAGCACTGGGAACTGACCCTGGCCCTGGTCACGCCGCCGACTACCGCGCTCTTGGGCGCGCCCACATCGTCACGGTTCAGGCAGGTGACGGGAAACGACTGGAGAACATGGAACTCAATGTGCGTGCTCTGAAAAGGGTGCGGCATATCAACTCCTTATGGTGTGGTATATTCAGACCGCGGGCACTATTTGCAACAGGCCGCAGCCGAAAGCTTTGCCCCGGCCTATGCCGTGCGTGAAACTCTGCGCGAAGCGCGCGGCGTCACGCACCTGCAAAAGGCCGGTCAACGTGGCCTGGCCCAGCGTCACCCGCTGCCCTTTATTCTCAAACTGGGCCACATTCATGGACTCTACTTCCAGATGCCCGGCGGCCGGCTCAAACCCCCAGCCTGGCGCTTTGGCGGCGAACCATTCGATGACCGCCTCGCGCGTACGCAGGGGCACAAGCTTGCCGCTCGCTCTATCCCGTTTAACGGGATTGATGGTTATTTCAAAACGATATGAGGGAAAACCGAGCAGTTTTTCCGGAATTTCACGCGTTTCAAGCCTGACGCCGACGGCTGGGCGCGGGCTGCGGTCGGAAACAATGAGTATTTCACGCCAGCCCTTTTTCAAGCCTCTATCGGCATAGAGAATGCCGCTGGAAGCGGACCGGCCTCCATCGGCGGTATTGCCGCGCAACGGGTCGAAGAGATCGTAGACCACGCGGTGAATGCCGTAAGCGTCTTTGATGCGCAGGCGCGCCATATCCTGAATTGAAAGATTTAAGAGAGAAGCGAACATGTTTTACTCCTCTGCCTGGGTTGCGGGGGCTTGGGGTTCAATAGCCGGTGAGTTGAAGAAATCCTTGGCCCAGTGTGCCCTGGTTTGCTCCGAAAAATACAGCAAATCCCGTAAAAGCCGTGCATAACACACGGCCGCCCCCTTGGAAGCCAGAAGCTGCAAGAGGGGGCGCAGTATGTCGCAGGCTTCCTCGCTTGAGGCGCAAGCCAGCAAACGGCGCAGGCGGGCCTTGGCCTGGGGGTTGTCTTGGGGCTTGACAGGGCCATCGGCATAGGCTGAGGCAATGGCGCGGCCCAGGCCCAGCGTGCCGTCGGTTTTCTGCTTGGCGCGGGCCAGCGCCGCGGCGACCGTGGCAAAGGCCCTGCGCTCAGGCGCCCGTTCCAGGTCCACGCCAAAGGGTACAAGATATTCCCAGCTTTGATATTCCGTGGCCGGGTTATCCGCCCGGCGCAGCCTGGCGCCCATGGCCTTGTCACTCTCCATCTTGCTGATAACATGGCTGATAAAGGCCTGGCAGCGATCCCCCCGTTGCTCTTTTCCCATGTCCTCTCCTTTTATGGCTTGAGGTATTTTGCGGTATTCGGTCTGTTTGCGGCCCAGGCTTCCAGTTGGCGCGCGGTGTCGCGCGGGCAGACGCTATTGTAGGCTCTGTGGACGAAATCCGCGAATACGGGCCGCAGTTCCCTATACGTTCCGTTTCCGCAGGCATTCACCAGCGCCTGCGCCCGTGCGCCGCACAACTGCCAGAACATGGCGGACGCCGCTTTGGCCTGCGCGCTGTCATTGACTTTCTGCGCTCGGCCATAGCCTTTGACCGTTGCGAATAATATCCGCGAAAGCGCATCCAGTTCAAGCAGTTCACCCTCCAGGGCGACAAACCAGGGTTCACTCACATCCTGGCTGGTGAGTCGCACAGCGGATTCCGCAAAATCGTCGCTCCCTGAGGCGTATTGCTCCCCAGCATTGCTGCTGACCCGAATTCCTCCGGCCCATAATCCGAACTGCGGGCATCGCTCACGCCCGCGGGTAATGCCGCGTTCAAGGGCGAAACATTTCATACCCTGCCTGCCGGCCAGAAAACCCAAAAGAGCGGGCAACTCGCGCCAGATATGTTTTCCCGGGTCCGTCCACAGCGCCTTGGCATCCTTGCCGCTTAAATCTAAGGCGGTGCTGGGGTCAAAACCGCCTGACTTATGATCGGCGTACAGAATGCCGTCGGAATAATGGATGCCGTCCTCAGCCAACAGAATAAACTTGGAAAGCGGCGCCAGCCTGCCCATGAGGGAATTCTTCAAGGAGCGGGCTGTCGCGCAGTCTTCCCCTTCTGGCATGCGCTCCCAAGGAGGGGAGCCCACGCCTTCAGTAAAAACGGCAAGCCCAAGGAGGTCTTCGGCGGTCAACAAATTTAGCCAGATGCTTTCCAAAAGTGACGAGCCGCTGAGAAAATGATGCTGGTAGCCAAGAAAGCCCAGGTTCGCGCCTGGCTTTCCCGTGCCGCCATCGCGTTCGCCATCACGTTTTCTTTTGCCGATGTAGCCCGGGGTCAGCACCACGCTGTTGTCGGTCTTTTTCCCGCCGAATCCGAAGCCCATGAGGACAACTGTAAGGAGGGCCCTTTCCGCATCGCTCATTGTCCGTTGGCGCTGGAGATCAAACAGAACCGTTGTGTTTCCGGTCGCAATATGCGGCAGCAACGCGCCGTAACTTTGCTTCTTGGCCCGGGCCATGGCCGACATTTGCAAAAAGGGTTTTTCGCCGTACAGCCAGAAGGAATCATGCCATTTTGCCAGGTAGGCCAGGCAATGCGCATTTAAGCCCTCTGGATATAGGCCGGCCCAGTCGGCATCATCCTCCGGCGTATGCGCCGCCTGGGCGATGGCCAGGAAAAGCTTGAACAGGGCAATCTTTTGGATAGGGTTGCCGCCAAGCGCGCTTATATCCTCGCGGGAGAAAACATCGTTCAAGCTCGCCAGGCCCTGGCCCGCAATGGGAATCCACGCCTCATCAACAAGATTGAAAGCCCGTGCTTGCGCCATGGAGCCCCCTTTCTAAAGACAGCTATTTTTTGTCCGCTATGTACCCAAGATGGACTGTGTATTCCAAATGGTATCTGTCAGAAGCCGCACTTCCGTCTAAGGCGCGCAGTTCGCCGCTTTCCGTCACCAGGGCGGCCCGGAGGGCGCTGTCTTCCCCTTCCCCCAGATAGACGAAATACTTGAGGTATTCCTTCATATCTTTGGAAAGCGCCGCTTGGGGAGCATGGTAGCTTGCGACCGAGAGCGTATTGGAATTGAGCAAAATTGCGAGCCCGCGCCAGGCCCGCTTATCGTATGCCTTTATATTGCGGGGGAAAATTTTTTCGCTTCCGTCAACAAAATGCAACCTCAGGCCATCTTTACACATTTCCGCTTTTCGAATCAAGAGCACCGGCGAACTGTCAATTTCGCTGTAACGGGTGGCTATATTTTCGTTTCGGTCCTGGCCAAGCACTGACCGGGCCATCCGGGCCTGCCGGGCGAGCCGCTCGGCCTTGTTCCGCATTTCGGCTTTAAGCTTGGCCAAAAGACCGCTTTCCTCCCGTTCCGCGTAGGCGGCTTCCATCAAAGGGCGTATTTCGCCGGGCAGACGCATGGCGGTAAGGGGCCGCAGTATCTCCAGGCTGCGGAAAAGAACATAAGGATCATACACCTTGGCGCTTTTGCCCAGATGTTCCGTCCGTAAATCTAAAGCCTGCGGGGGTACAAGCAGCCAAGCTTCGCACCGTGCGGCCGGCGCCCTATTCGGCAGCCCATGCCGCCACAAGCGGCCGAGGCGCTGCAGAAACATATCCGCGGGGCAGAACCGGGTCACCAGAAAGTCGGCGTCTATGTCAAGAGACTGCTCAAGGACCTGGGTGCCCACAAGAACACGCCCCGCCTTATCGCGTTCGCCGCTGTTCTTGCCGTAGCAGCCTGTCCAGAGTTCTTCCAGATAGGCCCGGTCATTCGGCAAAAAACGGGAATGCAATAAGCCATGCTCGACATTTCCGGAAGCCCGGGCAGCCAGTTGTTTATAGCTGTCTTGGGCCTCGGCCACGGTGTTTTCAATCCAAAGTACCTGCTGCCCCTGTGAGGAACGCTCAAGAGCCTCGCCGTAGGCATCTTGCTCCGCGTCACAGGCCTGTATAATGACTTCGCGGTCGGCCGGCTTTGAGGCCGGAGTCTCCAACAGGCGGGAATCGTCAAGGGCAAGAGCGGAAATTAGAGGATAATCCTCGCATTCGGCGCTGGCGGCAAGCAAATCCGCCCGGCGCTTACGAGTCAGGGTGGCGCTCAGGATGATCACCGTACAATGAAGCTTGCGAAGCCGTTCTATAAGGCTGTCAAGCAAGAGGCCGGTGTAGACGTCATAGCTGTGAACCTCATCCAGGATCACTACCTTGCCCAAGAGGCCGAAACTGCGGACAAAGCTGTGGCGGATATCCGGCAGAACCGCCAAGAGGGCTTGATCGAGCGTGCCCACGCCAAAAGGGGCAAGGATGGCCCGTTTAAGGGAATTGAACCATTCGCCCCCGGGCGCGGCATCCTCTCCTATTTCCAGGTCCCGTAAATGAGCGCTGCCATGAAGTAAAAAAACCTGCCTGTTGGGTGAGCCTGGAGCAAGTATTTTTTGCAGGAAAACCTGTACCCGCTCATAAATTTTGTCAGACGTCAGCCTGGTCGGCAGCGCAAAATAAAGACCCGTGGCCGCTTTTTTGCTGATAAGCCTGTAGGCGGCATAAAGGGCCGCTTCCGTCTTGCCAAGCCCCATGGGCGCTTCGAGCATATAAACGCCCGGTTTTCGGCAGGCGTTGCAGAACTGTTCCTGCACCGCATATGGGGCGTTGCCGAAAATGGTTTCAAAGGACAAACCAGGCAAGATATCCGGTTTTATGAACCCCGCGCCGAGCACGGCCCGGCTTATTTTATCCTGCCAGGGCGTGTAAGGGTCGTCAAAAAAAGAGCCGGAGCCAATCCAGTCCGCCACCGTGGTCAAACCGGCCAGAACATCGGCTTTGGCCTGTGAATCAATTTGCGGCCATGGTTCCTTGAAATGGGCTTTGAGCGCTTCAAGCAGCTCAAGCCGGCGCTCATGCCACGCCTTTCCGCCAAGGACTTCGTCTGTGGAAAGTAGTCGGCCCCCTTGCAGGAGGCGGCCATGATGCCTGCCGACTATCTCGGCCAGGTATTTACCCGGATTGCAGGCCGCCAGGGTCGCCTGCCCGGCGCCCGCATGCCCGCCCCATTGTTTTTCCAGACCTGGATCGATTCCTTCAAGCTCTGGAGGTATATTACTCGTTGCCTTATAGATAATTTTTTTTTGAAAAGTAGGGGTGATTTTACCTACATCATGTCCGCCGGCGGTGCGGGCGGATCCTGCCTGGAAAAACTCTTCACGCAACGCCTGCGGATAAAGGTCTATCAACGCTTGCGCGACTTCACCTACTATACAGGCATGTTCAAAAACATTTCTGCCCGGGGTCACGGCGCCCTGAGGAGATGTATAAGTTTTAGCCAGGCAGCGTTTTAGAGGGAGTGCCGCCGGATCTGGTTTTTGTGCTATTTGTTTTGGGCGCTGCATTTAAGGCCATCGCCGCCATTTCTGAAAGCTTTAGCTACCTCGGAGGCTTTTGTCAGGCGAATGATCTCGCCGACCCAGAGAACCGGGGAGGTGCCCGCGATTATGAAAAGCCATTCTTTGAGCGACAGGGGGACGGTGCGGAAGACTTCGCCGCCGAACTGCGTCAGGATGATCTGGCCCAGGCCGATGGCCAGGATGATGATGATAAAGAGTTTGCTTTCGGAAAGCCGGGAGAAGGCCGAACGGGTCTGGCCCAGCATCCTGGCGTTAAAAAGGTTCCAGAATTGCAGGAAAACGAAGGTACTGAAAAAAATAGACAGGTTGTGGCGTCCCTGGGTGGTTTCCGGGTCCAAGGGAAAGGCTTGGCCAAAGACCAGCACCAGCACCAGGAACATGGCCACGAAGAGGCCGCCGACGGCAAAGATGGCCTTGGCCATATCCGGGGTGACTATGAAGGCGTCCGGCTTGCGCGGGGGCTTTTCCATCAAGCTCCAGTCAGGGGGTTCGGAGGCCAGGGCCAGGGCGGCGAAGGTGTCCATGATCAGGTTGACCCAAAGCATCTGGATGACGGTCAAGGGCAGCTGTATGCCCAGAAAGGGCCCGAGAAGGGCTATCCCCAGGGCGGCGACGTTGATGGTAAGCTGAAAGAGTATGAATTTCTGGATGTTGGCGTAAAGCGAGCGTCCCCACATGATGGCTTTGACGATGCTGGCAAACGAATCGTCCAGGAGTATAATGTCAGCCGCTTCTTTGGCGACGGAGGTGCCGGTGATGCCCATGGCCAGGCCGACATCGGCGTGGTTCAAGGCCGGGGCGTCGTTGGAGCCGTCGCCGGTTACGGCCACCACCTCGCCGCGTTTTTGCAGAAGGTTGACCAGCCGTTGCTTGGCCAGCGGCTTGGCCCGGGAGATTACCTTAAGCTCGCCGGCGAATTTTTCGGCCGAGGCGTCGTCTAAGGCCATGAAATCATCGCCGGTCACCACGACTTTGGACGCATCCTCACCGGGGCTGACGAGCCCGATTTCGGCGGAGATTTCGTAGGCTGTGGCCTGGTTGTCGCCGGTGACCATCTTCACCTGGACTCCGGCGCGGACGCAATGGTTGACGGCCTCGGGCACATCCGGCCGTACCGGATCGGCGATGGAGAAAAAACCCAGCCAGGTGAGGCTGTTATTTTCACACAACTCCTGAATACGGTCCGGCCCGTAATCGGAATCTTGGGTTTCGACTTGGCGATAGGCCAGGCCCAGGGTGCGCAGGCCGCGATTTTGCTCGGCCTTGAGAGCGGTTAAAAGGCGCTCTCTTGCCGAACCGTCCAACTCCTCAAGGCCGCCGTCGGGCTGACGCCGGTAGCCGCAATGAGAGAGTATGATTTCAGGCGCGCCTTTGACGTGGAGGGTCAAGCCGCCGGGCAAAAAGCCCGTGCCAAGGGTGGCCATGTATTTACGTTCCGTGGAGAAGGTAAGCTGGCCCGAGACCCGGAAGCCGGATCGCAGGGACTGGTAGCTGTCGCCGTTTTCCTCCAGCCAGATCAAGAGAGCGCTTTCGGTGGGGTTCCCTAAGGGCCTTGTCAGGCGCCCTCTGTCGTCGGGCGCAAGGTTGGCGGTGGAATTGGCCGCCACCGCTTCGGCTGTCAATCGCCATTCGGGGCTCCCCGGGGCTGGTTCGGGAAGATTGCCGAAATTGAGGGAGGACAGCCGCATTTCGTTCATGGTTAAAGTGCCGGTCTTGTCCGAGCAGATGACGGTGGCCGCGCCTATGGTTTCGCAGGCGTGCATTCGGCGGACCAGGTTGTTGGCGGCCGTCATTTTTCGCATGGAATAGGCCAGCGAGAGGACCACGCTCATGGGGAGGCCCTCGGGCACGGCCACCACGATGATGGTGACCGCGACCATGAAAAACCGCAACAACACCAAGGCGGTCGATACCGGCAGCCATGACGAGGGGGGGCCGGCCAGCCAACCGGCCGCCACGCCCAGGGCCGCGGCGGCGCAGAAAAAAATCATCCCGGCGGCCAGGGCCTGGAGCCAGGGCTTGAATCCTTCGCGCTCTATCCAGTCCCCGCCGGGACGAGCCCTGCCGCTTAATTCAATGGCGTCGTGGATAACCGGCAGCCAGACGCGCGTCAAGGCCATCAAAAGCGAGAGGGCGGTCACAATGAGAAAATATATCTGGGCAGAAGTGAGAGGCATTTGAAGGTAATACTGTTTATCGTAACCCAGGGTCTTGGATAAAACCGGCAGGCGGCTGGCCGCCTCTCCATATTTTGCCGCCAGTGTTTCCCGGGCTTGGCTTAAGGCCTGGGGGGAGGGTTCGCCGGAATCAGCGGGAACTTGTTCCAGGATCAGCCTATCGCCCAGTTCGCCCTGCCAGCCGACCTTGAGGGTCAAGGCGGAAAAAATCAAAAAGGCCACCGCGAAACCGCCCACGCCGATGAACTGGGCCAGGCGTGACAACTGGCGGTTGAGGGGGGTTTTGGTTTCCGTTTCTTCCGCCGCCGCCCGGGCCGTCTGACCGATTTCCGACTGGTCGCCGACTGTGGTGACGCGGGCCAGGGCGTGGCCGTCAGAAACTAAAGTGCCTCGCAATATCTGGTGGCGGGGATAGGCCAGGCCCGTATCACCTGTGGAGGCCTCCCTAAAGGGGCGTTTGGTGACCGGCAGGGATTCTCCGGTGAGGGAGGCTTCATTTACCTGGAAGGAAACCGACGACAGCACCTCGGCATCGGCCGGGATTTCCTCACCTTGTTCCAGGACCAAAAGATCACCGACCACCAAATCCCTCTTGGGAACCGAGGTATAGTTCCCCTCTCGAATAACCTTGACGGGCTCGTCGTCTGAAAGCCGGTTAAGGATATCGAACTCCTGCCCGGCTTTATATTCATTGATGAAACCTAAGGTGGTCGCCAAAAGGACGGCAATGATGATGCCGAGGGCTTCTATGAATTGGCCCTCCACCAGGCCGGCCATGAGGGCGATAGCCGCCGCCAGCAGCAAGATCCGAATAATGGGGTCTTCAAATTTCTCCAGATACAGCTTCCACCATGGGGTGCGGGGGGGGGGCGTCAAGACGTTGGAGCCATTAAGCCGGCGGCTCTCTTCGACTTCCGCCGGAGTCAGGCCGGGAAATTTCGGCCCCCAGGTTTCATTAGCTTCGTTTGCCTTCATTTGGGCATCCTTATTCTCAGGCTGATTTTTTCAGCTGGGAAGGCGCATATAGAATTTCATACTTTATGGTAAAAGTCAGGCCCCGCGCCCTATTGCCTTATATAGGAAAAAAGCCAGGCCCCGAAGAGGGTGAAGAGGATGTTGGGGAGCCAGGCCGCCGCCGCCGGCGGGAGCAGCCCGGCGTAGCCCAGGCTGCGGGCCAGTTCCATGGCGATGAGGTAGATGAATGAGCCGGCCAGCCCCAGGCAAATTCCCAAGGCCGCGCTGCCTCCCTTCTCCCGCCAGAAGCCGAGGGGCAGGCCCACCATGACCATGACCAGGGGCAGGAGGGCGAAGGTGAATTTCAAATGCAGATCCACCCGCTGGCGCAAGGGGCCGAAGCCTTCGTCCGACAGCCTCCTTATGTTGCGCCATAGTTCCAGGGAACTCATTTCCTCGCTGGACTTGTCGGCCCGCCGGCTCAGGCCGGGGGGGGGGGCGGGCCAATTTTCAAGGGTCAGGCGGTCATGGCTGGTCAGGGTGAAGGTCCGCGCCGGGCCGTAGGTCTTATCCAGCACCTCCTCCAATTCCAGGCGGCCTTCTATGAAGCGGCCGCGGCGAGCCGAAAGGCGGCGCTCGGCGGACTGGTCTTCGCCGGTAAACATCAGGCTTAGGCCGACAACCGTGCCATCGGCCTCGTCATATACGTCAAGGTGTTCGACCATGCGGACGCCTTTGATCCACACATCCTTCACCACGGTTGAGGGCAGGTGCCCCCGGCGCGCCTCTTCCTTGATTTTATTGGCCACGGCCGTGGTCCTGTGGGACAGGCCATCGGCCAGAGCGAAGGAGACCAGGCTCAGGCCTAAGCCCGCGGCGAGAAAGGGGCGGCTGAGGCGGAAGAGACTGACCCCGCCGGCCTTGAAGGCCACGATTTCCGAATTCCGGGCCAGGATGTTCAGAACCATGAGGGTGGCCACCAGGGCGGCCACCGGGGTCATGAGGCCGATGACCTTGGGGAGCTGGGCCGCGAAGTAGAGGAGGATGCGGCCGGCGGTGAAGCTCGCCCCCATAAAGTAGCCGATTGTTTCCATGAAGTCAATGGCCGTGAATAAGACGACGAAGCCCGCCAAAACCATTGCCCAGGACTGAAGGAAACGGCCGCCGATATAGCGGTCTATGACGCTTAAGCCGCTCATGAGGGTTTGAGACGGATTGCGAGGCGGCGTATGAATTCCGCCGGGTCCACGGGCATGCCCCGGTCGAGCCGCCTTAAGAGAATAATCCCCAGGACGGCCAGAAGGACATTGGCCGCCCAAATGCCCACGGCCGGCGGCAAATGGCCCATTTCGCCCAGAGACCAGCCTAAGGAGGAGATCACATAGTAGAGGATGAAGACGAAAAGGGCCGTCAGGAAGGGGAAATTAAGGCCGCGGGCCCGGAAGCTGGCCCCCAGGGGCAGGCCGATCAAGGTCAGTAGAAAGGCGGCCGCGGGCCGGGCCCAGCGTTCATGCCACTCCAGGCTAAAGGCGCGGCGTTGATGGGGGGGCAGCTTGGCCGCGACCGCGGCCAGTTCCCGGGTGGGCGTTTCGGCCCGGCCCCGAAAGTAACCGCCTTCGTTCTGGCCGGCCACTTCTTCCCCCGCCGAGACCTTCAGATCATAGGTGTCGAAAAAAATGCTGTCCGTGGTCTTCTGGCCTTCCACAACCCTGTCAATGATACCTTGGGTCAATTGGAAGGCCAGGGTTCCGGCCTCGCGGTCCAACCCCAGAAGGCCCTCCCGGGCCACGATGATCGAGTTTTCTCCTTCCTTTCGGCTGTCGTGGATGAAGACCTGCTCCAGTTCGCCGCTGGTCGGGTGCATCTGCCCCACATACAAGACCAGCCCGGGAAAGGAACGGATGAAGGTCTGCTCCACAATGGCCAGGTCGGCCCGGGTCTTGGCCAGGTCCAAAAGTTCATTTTTGAAACGCCAGCCGGCCAGGGGGGCCAGCCACAGGGAAAAAATCGCGGTCAAAAGGGCCGAGACCGTGCCGAAAACTAAAACCGGGGGCGACATCTGGTAAAGGGAGAGGCCGGAGGCCCGCAAAACCGTCAATTCCGAATCAGCCGAAAACCGCATGAAGGCCGTCAGGACCGCGAGCAGGGTGGCCATGGGCAAGGACAGGGTCAAAATTCGGGGAGCGGCCAGGATGAATATCTCCAGCACGTTTAAGGGGCTGACCCCCCGCGCGATGACCAGGTTGGCCAGTTGCATGGCCCGGGCCATGAGCATGACCCCCGTGAACACGAGGATGTTGACCACAAAACCGGGCAGAATCTCGCTTAAGATATAGCGGTGAACTATGGAAACGCGCATTCAGCGGGGCCGGTTTGAACGTTCCCCCCGCTGGTATCTTTGGACCATGCGGTTGTGTTCGTCCAGGGTCGTGGAAAAATGGTGGGTGCCGTCGTTTTTGGACACGAAATACAGGTAGGGCTGCATGATGTCCGGGCGGACCACCGCTTCGATGGCCGCTTCGCCGGGGTTGGCTATGGGGCCCGGTGGCAGGCCGTTTATGATATAGGTGTTGTAGGGCGTGTGTGTCGCCAGGTTCTTTTTGGTGATGACGCCGCTGAAGTCGCCCGGCAGAAGGCCGTAGACGACCGTGGGGTCGGCCTGCAGCTTCATGCCGCGCGCCAGGCGGTTGAAAAAAACCCCGGCGATGAGCGCCCTCTCGCGGGGATGGCCGGTTTCCTTTTCCACGATGGAAGCCAGGGTGATGACCTCATGGACGCTTAGGCCCTTTTCCAGGGCCAGGGATTCGTATTTTCGCCAGACCTTATGAAAAATGGCGGTCATTTCCTTGATGACGGTTCTAAGCGTGGTCCCTTTCGGGAAATTATAGGTTTCCGGGAAGAGATAACCCTCCAGGCTGTCCACATGGGCGAGCTCCTGAAGTCCCAGGGAGCGGATGAAGGACTTGTCGCGGCATAGTTCCAGAAAGTCAGCCGCCGTGCCTATACCATGATCTTCGATCATCTGGGCTATGTCGTAGATGTTCCGGCCTTCCGGCACGGTGAAGGGGTAGAGCTTGTAGGCGCCCCTGGCCAGGCTGTCGATGATCCGCCAGACCGGCTGGGAGGGGTCCAAGGCCATTTCTCCGGCCTTGAGGATGACCGGGGTCTTGCTCAGGCGATTCTTGGCCCGGAAGGTCCAGACAAAGGCCTGGGCGGACCTTACGGCCCCGGCCTTTTCCAGGATTTCGCCGATGCGGGCAGGAGAGGCGCCCTCGGGGATGCTCGCCACCACCTCGCTGCTCACATCCGAGACCGGCAGAAATAGGACGCTGTATTTCAAGGCCCCCAGAAAGGCCAGGAGAAACCCCAGGGAAACGGCTATGCCAAAAAGGCCGAAGAGGCGGCTTAGGCAGCCCGGGCCGGTTTTTAAAGGCTTTTTAGCTTCCTCCGCTTCATCCACTTCCTCCACTATGAAGCCGGACGGCCTAGGCTCCAGTCCCTTGTCCTTATCGGTCGTTCTTGCCATTTTAAATCGCTTTATGCTCCTAGGAAGGCCCGCACCCGGGAAGCCTCGGCCAGGAAGGCCCGGGCGGCCCGGGCTCGGTGGGAGAGGGAGTTCTTACGGGCCGGGCTCATCTGGGCCAGGGTCAAAACGGAACCCAGGGGCCTGAAAACGGGATCATAGCCGAAGCCGTGAGCCCCGGCCAGGCCCCGGGTCAGGAAGCCCGACAGGCGGCCGGACCATAAGAGATGCCGGCCGCCCGGCCGGACCAAGGCCAGGGCCGTGGTGAAGAAGGCCCGGCGATTCCGGCGGCCGCGCATAAGGCGCAGCAAAAACAGGCAGCGCTCCCGGTCGCTTAAGCCCCGGCCCCCGAAGCGAGCCGAGCGGACGCCCGGGGCGCCCCCCAAGGCGGGGACGGACAAACCGGAATCATCGGCCAGGGTTATGAGCCCCGTAGCCGCGGCGTAGGCCCGGGCCTTGATAAGGGCGTTGGCGGCCAGGGTCCGGCCGTTTTCTTCAGGCGGAGGGAGAAGGCGTCCGTTTTGAGTTTCCCAATCCACCAGGGACAACACCCCGGCCAAGCCGGAAGTAAGGGCGGCTAGCTCACTGGCCTTGTGGGGATTCTTGGTGGCAATCAAAATCACAGCAATTTGGTGACAGGTTAAAAAAGGAACCAACGCATAAGTCTACCTTCCGTTAAAGTCATTTATTACAGCCTGACTCTAACGGGGGGATTATAAACATGTTAGACTTGACTCCTGTTCATAGTTTAAATAATATCAATTATAAAGTCAAATCTTTTTTAAGCCCGCATTGACAAATGAGGGCCGGGCGGGCATACTGGCTAAAATTTTCACAGGCGGCGTCTCCCGCCAATATCTCCATACTTTAGTTTGGCCGCCCGCCCTTAGCCTGGAAATTCCCATGAACTTTAGACCACATGCGCGCTTGTTCAATGATTTCGCCGGGGCCTCGGCCGTTTTCTGGCGGGAGTACCTGATTTTTAAAAGGCGCTTTTTTAAACAGATCATATCCTGGCTGGTTATGCCGGTTCTATACCTGCTCGCTTTTCACTTCGCTTTAGGCGACGGCGATGTGCAAGGACGCCCTTACAGCGACTACCTCCTAGTGGGCCTCATGGCCATGAACAGCATGGTGCAAAGCTGGGCCATCGCCAGCGATATCAATATAAGCCGCTTCTACTGGCATACCTTCGACGAGATCTTAAGCGCGCCGGTAACGCCCCTGGCCTATGTCGCGGGCGAAGTGCTGGCCGGCATGGCCAGGGCGGTCATGGCCGTTTTTTTGGTCCTGGCGGCGGGACTCATAGGCGGAATTTCCATTGATTGCCTTTCAATGGTTTTCTGGGCCGCCATGCTTCTGAACGCCCTGATTTTCAGCTCCCTGGCCGTGGGAGTGGCCATGAGGGTGCGCGAGCACGCCGACCAGGCCATGCTTACCAATTTCATCATTACCCCAATGGCTTTTTTAAGCGGCACCTTCTTTCCCGTGGACCGGCTCCCCGAGCTGGCGAGCCGGCTGATTAACTTATTGCCCCTAAGCCACGCCAACAGGCTCATGCAGGCCGCGGCGGCCGGCGCGGATATGCCCGGGGCCTCTTTTCTTGTCCTGGCCGGCTGGGGAATTTTAAGTTTCGCCTGGGCGGTGATCAGCCTGAAGAAAACCACGCAGTAGGATATGGACGGCCAGTGATCCTCCTTGAAAACGTAAGCAAAAGCTTCAAAGGTCGCACGGTGCTTGAGGCCGTCAACATGAGAGTCGACGCCGGGGAACTGGTGGCCTACCTCGGCCCCAACGGCGCCGGGAAAACGACCACCATTCGTCTTATCGCCGGGCAATTGCTGCCTGACGGGGGGACGATAAAGATCTCCGACTTCGATTTACGCCGTGATTCTTTGAAGGCCAAAAAAATGAGCGGCCTGGTCAACCAGCATTTCAGCCTGGACGCGGAATTGACGGTAAGACAAAACCTCGACCTTCATGGCCGGCTCTTCGGCATGGGCCGGGCCGGCCGCCATGAGGCCATTGAAAATGCCTTGCGGTATGCGGAGATCTGGGATAAAGCCGACCGGATCATCAGGCATTTATCCGGCGGGGAAAAACGCAGGGTTATGATAGCCCGGGCCTTGATGCATAATCCGCGGGTGATTCTCTTGGACGAGCCCAGCGTTGGGCTGGACCCGGCCATAAGACGGCGGACATGGGCCCTGATAAGAAAGGTAAAGGAAAGCGGGGTCACTGTTTTGCTGACCACCCACTATATTGAGGAAGCTGAATTTTTAGCCGACCGGGTAATTTTCATCAATAAAGGCCGCATAGTCAAGGAAGGCCGGCCCGAGACGCTGATGGCCGAAGTCGGCCAATGGGCCGTGGACGCCGCCGATAACGGAGAACTCTTCACCAGCTATTTCCATTCCCGGGACGAGGCCATGGCTTTCATCGCCCACCGGGAAAGCCTTACCATCCGCAGGGTCAACCTCGAAGACGCCTACCTGAAAGTCACGGGGTCAAAAATTGAAAATTAGAGCAATTTAACACCGAAAAAATACCAAGCCCTTTCACAGATTTTTTGAAAGAGGCTTGGTATTGGGAATTTCCAAACTATTTGATGTCGGTTTTCCACATCCCATGCAGATTACAGTAAGCATAAACAGCCACCGGCTTGTCGCCCGCAAAGCTGAAGGTGAGCTTGGGTTCTTCGCCGGTCTTTAAGCCTTTACGCTGGCCGCCGCGCTCCGTTTCCACATACACGAAGGCGATGTAATGCTCATTTTCCATTGGGTGCGGCACGCTGCCGACCTGCACATTGATGCTGTCGCCCGAAACGGTCACGGCGGGCAGGTGTTTTTCAACGCTCGCTTCGACGGTATTGGGGGCCAGTTCCGACATCTTTTCGCCGCAACATACCAGCGGCACGCCTTTGCCGTCAATAATGCCCACAAAATTACCGCATACCTTGCAAATAAAAAATTTCTGCTTGTCGCGCATGAAGACCCTCCTTATTAATCAGCGCTCCCTTTAAGGCGCCGAGCTTGAGGTTAGTCTGGATGTATACTCAAGCATAAAAGGCCGTAAAAGTCAATCCAAGTCTCTGGTGCGAGAGAGGGGAGTCGAACCCCTACGGCATCAGCCGCCGGCTCCTAAGGCCGGTGCGTCTACCATTTCCGCCACTCTCGCGGGACCCGGCGCGCAGGCGTTTATTTTTATAAGAATAATATTTTTTTGTCAAGACGGCGTGCTGCGGCCAACCAGGCAACATTGTTCTGGAAGCGTCCGTTCCGTTTTGTTATAATGCCGGGGCGTTTATAATAGGTATGCGAGGCTTAATTCGGAGGCGTCCTCATGAAAAAGTTCACCCATCTCACCGGCTTGGCCGCCGTAATTGATCGGCCCAATGTGGATACCGACCTCCTGGTCCCCAAGCAGTTTTTGACCAGGATAGAACGCTCGGGTTTCGGCGCGGCGCTCTTCAACAACATCCGTTACCTGGAAGACGGTTCCCCGGACCCGGATTTCATTTTGAATCAGCCCCGCTTTAAGGGAGCCGAAATTCTGGTCTCCAGGGAAAATTTCGGCTGCGGCTCCAGCCGGGAACACGCCCCTTGGGCCCTGGAGGATTATGGGTTCAGGGCCCTGATCTGCCCCAAATTCGCCGACATATTCAAAAGCAACTGCGCCAGGATCGGCTTATTGCTCATAGAACCCCCGGCGGACCTGGTCAACGGCCTGATTGGGCGTATAATGAAGACGCCGGGCTATGAACTGACCATTGATCTTGAAAGGCAATCGGTCACGGCCCGGGACGGGTTTGAATATTTCTTTGACTATGATCCCTTCAGAAAAGAAATGCTGCTCAACGGCTGGGACGAGATAAGCCTGACTCTCAAGTTGGGGGGGAAAATATCCGATTATGAGCGCGGACATGTCGAGGCCTGGAACGGCGGGCCGCTCAACTTCGCCAAACAGCGCTGATTGCGGGATTAACGGGAGACGCGGCATGTTCAACGATCTTCGGCAGGCCAAAGAATTTTTCCAGGCCAACGGAATAAAAATGGTCGATTTCATGATGACCGACCTCAAGGGCCGCTGGCGGCATCTGACCATGCCGGCGGACGGGCTGACTGAACATATCTTGAAGAACGGCATAGGTTTCGACGGGTCGAACTACGGTTTCGCCCCGGTGGAAAAAAGCGATATGGTCTTTGTGCCGGATTTATCCAGCGCTTATGTGGATGCCTTTGCCGAGATCCCCACCCTGGTCATGATCGGCGATGTTTACGTCATAGACCTGCCCGAAAACCGCCGCTTTGACCAGGACCCGCGCAATGTCGCCTATAACGCCCAGGAATACATGAAAGAGTTGGGCCTGGCCGACGAGATGCGCATCAGCCCGGAATTTGAGTTCAATGTCTTCGACCATGTCAGCTATTCGGTTGATTCCCACGGGGCCAAATACCGGGTCGATTCCAGGCAGGCCGAGTGGAACTCCGGGGCCGGGGGCCATAACCTCGGCTATAAAATAGCCAGAAAAGACGGCTACCACATGGCCCCGCCCATGGATACCTTAAGCGGCTTCAGGTCCCGGGTGGTCCTTTTGATGGAAAAGCAGGGCATCGGGGTCAAATATCACCACCATGAGGTGGCCGGCCCCGGGCAGGTGGAAATAGAGGTGGAATTCGGCCCCCTCCTGGAGATGGCCGATAAAACCATGGCCATCAAGTATTTGTTGAAAAACGCCGCCCTGGCCGAAGGCAAAACGGTCACCTTCATGCCCAAGCCGATACACGACGAGGCCGGCAACGGCCTTCATGTTCATATGCATCTTTTCAAAAACGGCCAGCCCCTCTTTTATGACCCCCAAGGATATTCCCAGCTCAGCGACTGCGCCCTGTATTTTATAGGCGGACTTCTGACCCACGCCCGGGCCCTCTGCGCCTTCACCAATCCCAGCACCAACTCTTATAAGCGCCTGGTGCCCGGTTATGAAGCGCCGGTCACCATAGGCTATGCCACTTCCAACCGCAGCAGCGTCATCCGCATACCGGCCTATGCCAAGGACCCCCGGGAAAAACGTTTCGAATTGCGATCGCCCGACGGTGCCTCCAACCCCTATTACGCCTATGCCGCCATTCTCATGGCCGGCCTCGATGGCCTCCAGAGGAAGATCAATCCCCATAGGGAGGGCTTCGGCCCCTATGACTTCAACCTATACAACCTTACGGCTGAGGAGCGCGGCAAGATAAAGCAGCTGCCCCGGTCCTTAGACGAGGCCCTTGACGCGCTGATGGCGGATCACGATTTTCTAACCAAGGGCGGCGTTTTCCCCAAGCGGCTCATAGAAATCTGGGTGGAGAAAAAACGGGCCGAGGCGGCCAGATATAACCAGCTGCCCCAGCCTGTGGAATTTGAAATGTATTACGATTTGTAGCCCCTACTTGGCGGCCGCCCGCCAGTAAGACCGGATATCCTCCTTGAGGCTTTCCGGCAGCGGCACATACTGGAGGGTCACGGCTTCCTTATCTCCGTTGACGAAGCACCAGTCGAAGAATTTGGTCACATTGGCCAGGGCCTTGGGGTTGTCGCGTTTTATGAGTATGTAGGTGGCCGCGGTGATGGGCCAGGATTCAGCTCCATCGGGATTGACCAGCCACAGGAAGTAGTCCAGGCTCTGATCCCATTTGGCTTCGCCGGCCGCCTTCGAGATGGTCTCGTAGGAAGGCTCCACCTTCTGTCCGGCCTTGCTCACGAGGCTGGTCCAGGTTATTTTGTTTTCCGCGGCGTGGGCGAATTCCAAGTAACCGATGCTGTTCCTAGTGCTTTTGACGCTGCCGGCCATGCCTTCGTTGCCCTTGGCCCCGCGGCCCACCCCCTCCGGCCAGTTGATGGATTTGGCGGCGCCCAAGTCATCTTTCCATTCCTGGGACATCTGGGAGAGATACTCGGTGAAAACGGCCGTGGTGCCGGAACTGTCGGCACGGTATATCACGTTTATGGTCGCGTCGGGCAGTTTCTTGCCGCTGTTTAAGGCCGCTATGGCCGGGTCGTTCCACTTTTTTATCTTGCCGTGGAAAATATCGGCCAGCACCTTGCCGGAGAGAAGCAGATCATTGTTGGCGAACCCGTCGAGATTGACTATGACCACCACCCCGCCCAGAACAGCCGGGAACTGTATGAGGTTGGCCTTCTTCAGCTGGGCCGAGGTCTGGGGGTCGTCCGAACCGCCGAAATCGACCGTGCCAGCGGTGACTTGGTTTAAGCCGGCGCCCGAACCCACTGACTGGTAATTTACTTCGAAGCCGGTTTTCTCTTTATACATGAAAGCCCAGGTCGAGTAGATGGGAAAGGGAAAGGAGGCGCCGGCGCCGGTTATGTTCTCGGCCCGGGCCAGGGCGGGCGCCGCTATAAAGCCGGCCAGAATCAGGTACAGAATTCTAAGCATCATGATAAAACTCCTTATCAAAAGTTTTTAGGCCGGTTCAAAAGAACATCAAGCAAATGGCCTTAATCAAGACAATAGCGCCCTCCGGTCAAGAAAAGATTCGCCCCGGGTAAAGAAAATGTAAAATCATTTTTCAACCAGGGTGACGCTGAAGGTGTTGCCCCCAAATTCGTTATCCGTGACCAGAACCCGCCCGTTATAATGCCTGGCGATGTGCTTGACTATGGACAGCCCCAGCCCGGAGCCGGATTGCCCGCGGCCGCGGGAGGCGGACAGGCAATAGAAGCGCTCGAAAATGCGGTCCCTTTCCGCGGGCGGAATCGCCGGCCCCTCGTCGGCCACCTTGATTTCCAGGGCGCCGCCCGTTTTCCTGGCCTCCACCTTGACCGTCCGGCCCGTGGAATACTTGACGGCGTTGTTTATGAGGTTGGTCAAGAGGCTGACCAAGTGGGCGCCGTGAACCCTGGTTGTTCCGGCGTCGAAGTCGTAAACCATCCGCTTGCCCCCGGGCTCGGCCAAGTCTTTTATTTCCGAGAGGATGTCCGCCAGGTCCACGGAGGCCGGCTCTGAAATGACGAGGCTTTCCAGCTTGTGGAGGAAGATCAGGTCCTCCAGGAGGGCGTTTAAGCGGTGGGCGTTGGCGCAAATGATGCCCAGGAATTTCCCCAAGACCGGCCGCGGCGTTTCCGGGTCTTTGACCAGGGCTTCGGCCGCGGTCAGAATGAGGGTCAGGGGCGTTTTGAGTTCATGGGAGATGTTGCCCACGAGTTCCGACTTATAGCCGGAATACTTTTCCCGGTCGGAAATGTCGTGGAGCAGGGTCAGCCGGCTTGAGCCCGATTCGGCGGCCTGGTCCACGGCGATAATCCGGCCGCCCAGGCGAAGCTCCCGGGCCGCCCCGGAAGTTAAGGTTTCCAGGACGGTGATCAATTCCGGCCGGTCGGCCAGGCTGACCGCCCCCGGCAGGTCCGAGCCCAAAATATCCCGGGCCCGCTGGTTATGATAGACAATGCGGTCGCCCTCGAAGAGGATGACTCCCTCGTTGATGTTCCGGAGGATATAGGTCAGGCGGGCGTTGAGCCCGGCGTTTTCCTGGCTGGAGAGCCTGAGCTCCCTGACGGCGGCGCTTAAGGAATAAAGGGCCCGGTCCAGGGATTCGTTGTCGAAGGAAGCCAGGTCGGTGCCCCCGTTTTGGGCGTCCCGGACCGCCCGGCCCAATTCATCCAAGGCGGCCCCGAAACGCCCGGCGGCCCAGAAGGCGAAGAGGGCCGCCAGGGCCGCCAAGACGGCCAGCCCCGCCAGGGCCTGGGGCAGAAAGGCCTCGAAATAATCGGCCGGGTAGGCCACGCGCAGAACGCGGCCGTCCGGGAGGGCTTCGGCATAGTAAAAGGTATCGGTCCTGGTCGTCTGGCTCCGGCGCCGGGCCACGGAGGGTACGCCCAAAAGGGCGTTTCTTATTTCCGGCCTGTGTTCATGCGGCTCGGAGATTTCAGGGGCCTCCGACTCAAAGATGGCCCGGCCCTCGCTGTCCAGCAAGGTCACCCGGAGCCGGGTTTTTTCAGACAAGCGCCTGAATTCCGGCTCCCCGGCCCCGGCCCCGGCCAGGAGCGAGGCGAAAAACCATTGATTTTTCAACATCTCTTCCAGGTGCGCCCTGAGAATCTCCTGGTTTTTCTGATGAACCAAGGCCAGGGCGCAAACCAGGGCCAGGAGGGCCGGCAGGAAGCAAACGGCGAACATCCGGAACCTGGAAATCATTATTCAGCCGCCTTTTTCGTCCCAAAGGTAGCCAA
>Ga0099364_10004273_pt1 | contig 21723 bp, 13 predicted proteins | sample TergutTh196P3_FD_73070 | JGI IMG/M metagenome (GOLD analysis project Ga0099364, IMG submission 73070) | Microcerotermes parvus P3 segment gut microbial communities from Pointe-Noire, Republic of the Congo - Th196 P3 | ecosystem: Host-associated > Arthropoda: Insects > Digestive system > Gut ... | reverse complement strand
GTACGTGGAGATGGACAAAGCCTGCCATAAGGAAATTTACCCTGAAAAGTGGGATTTGGAAAGGGGGGCTTACAACCGCGGATCAACTGGCTCGCTTTCCAGCGCCAGTATGCCGAATACGCAACACCTATACTTAGATTGATTTTCCTCCGCTTTACCCATCGTCAATATTATGAATATCTTTTCCAGGCAGTACATAATGCAGACATTGCTGCTGGATGAGTTATTTAATGTATAAACTGCTGTTTGTAAGAGCTCGTCAAAAAGGCGACATTACTGTAAAATAAAGTATGTGGCAATGTCCTATATGTGGAAGAGACTTTAAAAATAAAAACCAAAGCCATTACTGCAGCATAAAGCCGGCGAATATTGACGACTATATTGCATTGCAGCCTGAGGAAGTACAGCCCATATTGCAAAAAATCCGTAGAACCATCAAAAAAGCAGCACCAAAGGCTGCAGAAAAAATATCATACAGTATGCCTGCTTTTTGGCAAGGGGAGTATCTTATTTACTTTGCTGGTCATAAAAAGCATGTGGGGATTTACCCCGGCGACCTTAGCCATCTGCCTTTCAAGGAAAAGCTTGCCGCTTACAAAACCACCAAGGGAGCAATTCAGTTCACCTGGGATAAACCTATTGATTATGACTTTATAACGGAGATAGTGAAGTTTAGGGTGGAGAGTACTAAAGCCTAATCCTTTTCCTTCAGCAAAAAGTCGTTATTCAAAACCTTGAAAGAAACTGCCTTGGGGGAATTAAGATCTCGTACTACTATGCCTTCTTTTTCAAGGCCGCTGGGATACTTGCCCTTGGCTTTTTCCAGTAAGCTTTCAAGATTGTAGGTAAAGTTTTCGCCGCGTTCTTCCAGGGGAACAGGGGTGAGTCCAAGCTCGGCGCAGACTTCCAGGGCTTTATCGTAAGAGAAATACCTGTTGGAATCTCCGTCCTTTACATCAAACACATACCACTGGAAAGCGTTAAGGCGCAGGGGGTTTTTCTGTATGCCGGGACCGCATATTTCGCCTGTTAGTACTATGTTTTTACCGTAATGCGCAAGTTTTTCCTTTAAACCGTAATGATAGACGGGAAACCAGTATAAGGCATCGCTCTCGTCGGCAATTTCCTTATTGCGGCTGCAGCAGCCTATTTTTCCGTCTATGTAGTAGACTATGCAGGAAGTACCGTCCATCTTTGTTGTTATGTAATAAGGTTTTCCATTAAGTTCTTCAAGAAGTTCCAGTGCCGATTGTATGCGTATCTCATCTGATGCAGGGATGCCCTGCGGTCTGTCTCCTATTATAGTACCGCCTGCGGTTGCCGTTTCCGGTATATACCATTTTTTTACATTTAAAATTTCAGTAACATCATCGCCTTCTTTGGAATCTGCAAGTTCGGGGAATTTATCAAAGGTAAGGAAGAGTCCCTGGGAGAGCTGTCCCCTCATTTTGGCAGTGCGTATGCGAAAGCCTTTGCCGTTGTCTTTGTTGTCGCGGAAGGAGGAGCCGCGTAAAAATTCATAGCGTTCTTCTTCGGGAAGGAAAGAGTCTACTTCAAAGTAAACACCAAGGTCTCCTGTCTTAAACTCGCCTTTTTTTACAACACATTGCCAGCCCATTATTTTTGCAGCTTCCAAAAAATCGGAATCCGGAATGGGACTAATTTCCCCCGCTCTTTGTATTGTTACCAATGAACGCATGCTATCCTCTCTGTTGCTTTACTGCTTCTTAAAAAAGTGATCCCTGAATGTTAGATCCTCAATGCGTATATGATTTACCCACCATTGTTTTAAAAAGTTCATAAAGTCTTGGGAGTCACCTGCCATAATGCTGTCTCTGCCAAGTTTTTTTAATCTGGAAGTCATTTGCAAATGCAAATCGCAATGTTTTTTTACATTTGGGAAACCTATTTTTTGCAAGAAATCTTCTTCTATATGAAAGTGTATGCGTGTGTAGTCATTCATCATGTCTACTATGGGAGAAAGAATTTCCTTCACATAATTATTCACCATTCCAAAATGCAGTGAATTTATTGTAGAAACAATGCCCCTGTGATGCTCGTCAATTATTGGTATACCTAAGTTGTACTCCGGCTTCCATACTATGAAGACATTATGCTCCAAAAAGAGACGGTGTGCTTCTTTTGACTTATCGTTTAAATCTGGCATTGACTCCTCTTATAAAAAGGCTGCCCTATGCGGACAGCCTTTTTGTTTTTTGTAAATTAAAGCTTTGTGTTTTTTATTCGCCCAGTAAGGAAATCTCTGTGTCTCTATCAAAGTAGCGTGCTTTGTCCAATACCGGTTCAAAATAGGCAGCGTCGCCAACTTTGAATTCCCTGTTGGGTTCGCATCTTGCAACAAGAGGTTCTTTTTCTGTGGTAAGCCAGAGGTGTATTTCTGCACCAAGAGGCTCAACAACGGTAATTTTTACAGGAATGACGTTATCTGTCTTGGTGTCTCTTAATACCAAGTCTTCCGGCCTAATACCAAATGTAATCTCTTTACCTATGCATTTTTTAAGTGCTTCTTCATGAATAGGAGCAGGTTTAATTTTGAAGTCTCCGCCGTCAAGCGCTACTCCGCCGCCATCTGCTACAACATTGATAGTAAGGAAGTTCATAGGAGGTGAACCTATAAAGCCGGCAACAAACTTGTTGATTGGATTGTTGTAAAGGTTAAGAGGAGCACCAATCTGCTGGATTTTTCCGTCTTTCATTACAACTATTTTGTCTGCCATGGTCATGGCTTCTACCTGGTCGTGGGTTACATATACTATTGTTGCATCCAATCTAAGGTGAAGGTCAGAAAGTTCCGCCCTCATCTGTACGCGGAGTTTTGCGTCGAGGTTGGAAAGGGGCTCGTCAAAGAGGAAGACCTTGGGGTTACGGACTATGGCGCGGCCTACTGCAACACGCTGTCTCTGACCACCGGACAGAGCTTTTGGCTTCCTGTCTAGGAGCTTGTCTATGTCCAAAATACGTGCGGCTTCGTTTACCCTGCGAAGAATCTCGTCTTTTGGTACTTTTTTGATTTTTAGACCAAAAGCCATGTTATCATACACAGTCATGTGGGGATAAAGAGCATAATTCTGGAAAACCATGGCGATATTCCTGTCTTTTGGAGGAACGTCGTTCATCATTTCGCCGTCAATATAAAGCTCACCTTCGGTAATGTCTTCCAGACCCGCAATCATACGCAGGGTAGTGGATTTACCGCAGCCGGAAGGACCTACGAGAACTACGAATTCTCTGTCCTCAATTACGATGTTTGCATTATCTACAGCACGAATGCCGCCGTCAAACACCTTACTCATACCTTTAAGTTCTACTTTTGCCATATTTGGCCTCCCTTAGGGATTAGTTTATCGTAATATTATATTACAGTAAATTTGTGCTGTCAATTAAAATAATTCAAAATTTTGCATTTTTAGCTTGAATGGGAAGCCTATAAAATGATATAAGACTATATTAGACTTGTTCGGAGTGTAGCTTGTTTTTAAAGAGCCTCGATATATTTGGATTTAAATCTTTCGCAGAAAAAACCAGGGTGGAATTTGCCAATGGAATTACCGCCCTTGTCGGCCCCAACGGCTGCGGAAAGTCCAATGTAGTTGACGCTGTAAAGTGGGCATTGGGAGAACAGGCTTCCAGAGCCATGCGTGCCGAAAAGATGGAAGATGTCATTTTTAACGGCACAGAAGAAAGAAGAGCCCTTAATGTGGCAGAAGTTGTACTTACCCTTACCAATGAGACCGGTTTACTGCCCCTGGATGTTCCCGAAATCGAAATTAAACGCCGCCTTTACCGTTCCGGAGAAAGCGAATACTTTATTAATTCAGCGGCTGTAAGATTAAAAGAGGTAAGAGAGCTTTTTTGGGATACGGGTGTGGGAAAAGCTGCCTATTCTGTAATGGAACAGGGGAAAATCGATCAAATCCTCTCGTCAAAGCCCGAAGATAGACGCTATCTCTTTGAGGAAGCAGCAGGAATTACCAAATTTAAGGCAAGAGGCGCAGAAGCTGAGCGAAAACTAGCCAGAACCGAAGAAAATATGCGTCAGGTAGAAGGAATTCTTGGTGAAGTTAAGCGTTCTTACGATACTTTAAAGCTACAATCGGAGAAAACATTAAAATACAGGGTTTTAAGAGATGAAGTTTTTGAGTTTGAACTTGATATTCAACTTTTAAGGCTAAAAAACATACGTAACGAAAGAGACGATAAGCAAGCTAGTCTTAAAAAGAGAACTGCAGACAGAGATGCCATAAGGGACGAGATAGAAGCTGCCAATAAAGACCTGGAAGAAAATATGGACATGGTTAATACCCTGGTGGCTCAATTTGCAGAATACCAAAAAAATATTTACGGCCTTGCAGTAGAAAAGAATGCCAGGGAAAAAGAGCTGCGTATTTTTTCCGAGCAGCGTAGTGATATTAAAGCAAAAATTAACCTAAACGAGGGCAGGGAAAAAGCTGCAAAAGAAAAAATAGAAGAACTCATACAGGATGCAGATGAGCAGGATCAGGTCGTAAAAGACCTACGCAAAAAAGTACAGGATATAGAAGAAAATATAAATTCCTTTGAAAAGAACATACAGCACACTGCTGCGAGGATTAGCGAGAATGACAAGAGTGTCCGTAAAGCCGAGGAAGACATACAAGCCTTTGACAAGAAAAGATCGGGCTTTGAAAAAGACCTTGAAGCCATTACCGATGATATTGTTGCAGCTCTTGATGCCGGTTTAAAAGAGGCTTCTTATTCATCCTCGGAGAGGCGAAACTCCGAAGCTGCTTTAAACGAAACTTTGGCTCTATTAAAAACCGCTCTTGCAGGCAGAGAGGCTCTTGTAAGAGATTTTGCCCAGGCAGCGGAGAGAGCTTCCAGCGGTGGTAAAATGCCCACTCCCGATGAACTTAAGCGCCTGGCAGAAAGTCTTGCTTCCGGGCTTGCCGACGCCGCAGGGCGTGCAGATAAGGCAATAGATCTTTTTGACAGCTACAAAAAAAGTACCCCTTCCTTTCTGGACGACTTTCTTGCTCCCGAGGGTATTATTACCAAAAAGCGAAACCTGGATTCCAGTATAAGATCCTGCAGGGAAGGGGTAGAGGACAGGCAAAAGTTAATTGCAGAACTTAGAAAGCAGAATGCAGAACTTAACATTAAAATTAACGAGTACAGAGCGACTCTGGAAGATCTGCGTCTTAACCGCATGCAAATGGCAACCCAGGCCCAGGCGGCAGAAGAGCAGGGGCGTCTTATAAGACGCGAATTAACCGGTCAGGAAAACCTCTTTAAGAATATTATTGACGAACTCTTTCTTGATAAAAAAAGACTGGAAGAGATAGACGAGCGTATTCAGGAAGCAGAGAGTGAGATTGTAGAAATTGAACAGAGAGGCCGTCAGTTAACCCTTGATCTTGAAGCCCTGGAAAAAAACATCAGCGTTAAAAACAGTGATGTAGCGGGAAAGCAGGACAAGATACGCAGGCAAATGACAGAGCAGGCTAAAGCCCAGGAAGCCATGGAAAGAACACACCTGGAGCTTGTTCAGGCAGAAACAGAAATTAAAAGTATACAGGATAACTTTAGGGACAGTCATTCCAGAGATCTAATGGAATTTGAAGAGCGCATATATACAATTACCAAAGGCACAGGTGAGCTAAGAGAGCAGCTTGCCCATGGAAGGCAGGCTCTTCGTGACCTTGGTTCAGTAAACCTTGCAGCTCCTGAAGAATTCGAAGAAACAAAAGAAAGGTATGAATTTCTCTCCGAGCAGTTAAATGATCTTGTTAAGGCAAAGGCGGATTTGGAAAAGTTAACCATAGAGATAAGAAACGAGTCTTCTGCACTCTTCAAGACCACTTACGATAAAATAAGAAGGAATTTTCACAACATGTTTAGGCGCCTCTTTGGAGGGGGCAGGGCGGAACTCCGTCTTTCTGATCAGGATCATGTGCTGGAATCCGGTATAGAAATTTATGCGCAGCCCCCCGGAAAAAAACTGGAGAATATTAACCTTCTTTCCGGCGGCGAAAGGTCCATGACGGCTGTTGCTTTACTTTTTGCAACCTACCTTGTTAAGCCTTCTCCCTTCTGTCTTCTGGACGAGATAGATGCTGCTTTGGATGATGAAAATGTTGGGCGCTTTGTTCAGCTCCTTAGGGAGTTTGGGCGTACAAGCCAGTTTGTAATTATTACCCATAACAAGAAAACCCTTACCTGCGCAAAAACACTTTTGGGTGTAACCATGGAAGAATCGGGGATTAGTAAAATTATTTCTGTCAGGCTTGAAGGGCAAAAAGAAGGCGAAGAAGAGGAAGAGCCAATGTATATTGATGACGATCCTTCTCAAAGCATGCTTTTTGAAGAAGAAGTAGAAGAAGCCGAACTAACTTAATTCACCGATAAGAGTTTCTGTAAGGACTGATGCCTCTTCGTATTCTCCCAATAAAACATTTTTGGATATTTTTTTTACAGCAGGATAAAATACAGAGCCATGAGTCATTTTATTAATGGTATCTACTATGCTGTTAATGCTTCCTGCGTTATAGGATTTAATGGATGCCTTTAGTTCTTCAAGTTTTTCTGTAAGCTCATTTATGTTTATTGGAGTAACAGTGATACTTTTATTGATTTTTTCGTTAATATTATCCAAAAGTACTTCCAGACTTTCTATGAATTCATCGTTATGTGCCATAATAAAGTCAAAATCGTTTCTTTCGCCTGCCATTTCCAGAGCATAGGCAGCTCCTGAAAGCTCGTCCCCTCCAATTAATGCAGCTGCGCTTTTTAAGCCATGTACATGTACGGTGTAGAGGGGAATGTTTTTGGTTTCTATACACTCAGTAATTGATTTTATCCTTACAAAACCATCTTCATAAAATGTTGATAGCATTTCCAGGTAAGCTTCTTCTGAACCGCCTGAAAGAGACATCCCCTTTGCAGAGTTTAAGCCTTTAATTTCAATTACAGTTTCTTTATTGGTTTTTATATAAGAATCGCCTGTATTATCGGCAGGGTTCTTTTCCTGTTTGTTTCTTGGTATCCATTTTTCCAGTATTGCATTAAGCATAACAGTGTCTATGGGTTTGGAAAGAAAGTCGTTTAGGCCATTTTCCAAAAACATTTCTCTTGTACCTGAGACTGCATTTGCAGTAAGGGCAACAATGGGAACATTCTTATAGTATGAATTGTCATCTTCCATTTCTCTAATCCGGCGTACTGCTTCTATCCCGTCCATTTCCGGCATTTTATGATCCATAAAAACCATGTCGTAATCTTTGGATTTTATCAGTTTTATGGCTTCCATACCGCTTTTGCACAAATCTACCTGCATATTGTATGGAAGCAAAAGCCCCTGAATTACTTTTAAATTTGTATTTATATCATCTACTATCAGTAGTTTTGCATTGGGTGCAGAAAATTTTGCAATGGACTCATTATTGTCGCTGTAGGAAAAGTTGTCTCTCTGTCCGTTAAGGACATTGGCAATTGATATGGCATAAACCGGCATGGATATGACATTCATATCCTTGTTCGGAATGGCTTCTCCAAATTCTGCAAGAACAACAACCCTGATTTCATTGCCATATTTTTTTACGATCTCCTCATTTTTTTTGAATAAGGAGAAGGAGATAAAAAGAAAATCAAAAATCTGATTCTTAATTTTATTTTCAAGCTCAGAATCACTTTCTACAAGAATATGATTTGCTCCAAGGTTGCTGATTGTATATAAAATGGATTCTGCATATACTTTTCGCCTTTCGTAAAGAAGCACTGCTACTTCATGCGAGTTTTCCACATGTGCGAGAGCTTCGCGGTTGTGGTATTTTTGCGGAATTGTAATTGTAAAGGTGCTTCCCTCTCCATAAACAGACTTAACTTCAATATTACCGCCCATGGCAGAAACAATATTTTGTGTTATTGCCAATCCAAGCCCGACACCTTCTATTCCCTTGTTTCTATCTGTGTCAAACTGGGAAAAATCAGTAAAGAGATTGTTTAGATCATCTTCTTTAATTCCCCTTCCGGAATCTATTACTTCTATAAGAAGGTCAATAATACGATTGTCCTTGTAATTTCCATTAACATTTAAAAGGACAAAACCCTTTTCTGTATATTTAACCGCATTGTTTAGTATATTAAGCATTGCCTGACGTATTCTTGTTTCATCTCCAAAGAGGGAAGCAGGTATATTGCTGTCAATATTAACTACAAAGCGTATTTGTGAATCTATGACCCTCATTCTTATTATGCTTATTACATCATTTATCAGAGATGAGACAGAGTATATACTGGGTATTATTTCGAATTTACCGGTTTCTATTTTGGAAAAATCAAGTATATCATTAATGATTGATAGTAAATTTGCACCCGCATGTTTTACTGACAATATATGTTCTTTTATTTCTCCCGTTTCATTCTCGCGAAGCGCCAGTTCTGTCATTCCTATAATGGCATTCATGGGAGTTCTTATTTCGTGGCTCATCTTTGCAAGAAAATTACTTTTTGTCCGGTTGCTCTGCTCTGCCTGTTCTCTTGCTGTAATTAATTCTGTAATATCAACAGAATGCTGAAGATGAACGTTTTTCCCGTCAGGCCATAATATTAATTGATCAGTATTTCTGTAAACGCGGCCTGTGTATGTGTTTTTTTCTTCCCAGAGTATAATATTATCCGGTTCTTTTTCCAGCTGTATACATGGGCAAAAACCGCAGCGTTCGTTTATGTTTTTTTGTAATACTTTATAGCATATTTTACCCGTGACATCACCTGTTAGGTCAAAGTGCTGCTTCATCTTGTCATTCATAAATAATATTTCACAGGTATCAGGAATGGTAACATAGATCATGGAATTAATGCTGTTAAGAATATTTTCCAGATTTTTATGATAATCAATGACAGATTGTATCATTCTTTTATGTTCGCGCATGTCACGTGTATAGCCTGCTATAACAAAATCATTTTCGTATTCCAGCTTTACGAATGCAGCCTCGGCAGGCATTAAAGTTCCGTCAAGCATTTTATAAGTCCAATCAAAAGAACAATGGCCCTCTTCTACTGTTTTATTAAGGTAATATAGGGCCTTTTCATCAGAGCGTTGGCCGTCAGGCTGAAACTCCGGATACAGTTCCGGATATCTTTTCAGGTAATCATCTTTATCAATAAATCCAAAAAGCCTCATTGCCTCTTCGTTGCAGTCTATCTTTGTAAAATTGCTGTCAAACAGCTGGCAGCATATGGGGAGCGAATCCAGCATAATTCTAAGGCGTTTATTATTTTCCTCTGACTCTTTTAATACTATATCCAGGCTGCTGGAGTAATCTTTTAGTGCAGCCTGTACACTGGTGTAGAGTAATTGGTTTGAAATACGTTTTTGTAAAAGTGGACCTGAAAAAGGTTTTGTGACATAATCAACGGCTCCCAGCCTAAACCCTTCCCTTTCGCTCCCCTCGTCAATTTTGGAAGTAAGAAATATAACGGGAATATCTCTGAAACGCACATCGGACTTTAGTTTTGTGATAACTTCAAATCCGTTCATTTCCGGCATTTCTACATCCAAAAGAATGAGATTGGGTATGTCATGCTCAAGATTCTCAAAAAAAGTAAGAGGTGACTGAACTGTATAAACCCTGTAATACTCCTGTAAAAGACTTTTCCCCTGATTAAGAGTAGCCAAGTTATCGTCAAGAAGTACTATTTTAGGTCTGGCATTGTCCACATTTACACCTCTGCTTTGTGAATCCACTTTCGTATAACAGAATCTAACTGCATAATATTGATTGGTTTGGATATAAAGTCCTGAAAACCGCTTGAATAAAACATTTCTTCTGTTCCCTGAATTGCGTTTGCTGTTAAGGCTATAATTGGTATTTTACGTGCATAATCTGTTCCAAGAGCGCGAATGGCATTTGCAGTTTCTATTCCGTCCATCCCCGGCATCATGTGATCCATAAAAATCGCATTGTATACTGTGTTATTGCGTATTAACTCAATGGCATCCTCTCCCTTCAGTATACAGTCTACCTGCATTTTGTATTTGCCCAAAAGACCGGCAGCTACATCAAGATTGGTCTGCATATCATCTACCACAAGTACTTTGGCAAAACTTAAATTTTCCCTCACAAGCTTTTTGCTTAAGTTTTGTTTGTTTTCCGCGTAATGGAAACTTTTAAGGTTTTTTGCAACTGTTGAGCCTATGACAGTATTGTCAACATAACCCTGACGTATACGGACGCGGAAGGTAGACCCCTTCCCATATTCACTTTCAAAAGATGCTTCTCCTCCCATCAGTTCTGCAAGTCTTTTTGTAATAGCAAGTCCCAGGCCTGTCCCTTCTATACCGCGGTTTGTGCGGGTATCAGCCTGGCCATAATCGTTGAAGATTTTACCTAAATCTTCTTTGCGTATGCCTATACCTGTATCACTGACGATGATTTCCATTAATACATCAGTCCCTGTATAATCTGTGTTAATAGTAAGACTTACACTTCCTTTTTGTGTATATTTAAATGCATTACTTAATAGATTGTTTATGATCTGCTTTACCCTAAGGTCATCCCCGTAAAGCTTGTATAAAAGATCATCTTTAATATTAAGGAGGAATGTAATGGGTTTCTCTTCAATGCGTATTACATTAAGTGTAATTATATCATTTAAGAGACTGGGTAACTCATAATTAATATTTGTTAGTTCAAGCTTGTCGGCCTCTATCTTTGAGATGTCCAATACATTGTTAATTATTCCAAGCAGGGTGTTCCCTGCCGTACTAACCTTCATTAGATTCTCTTTTATATTGGGGTCGGTAATGTCTTCTTCCAGCATTAGATCTGTTAGTCCCACAACAACATTCAAGGGAGTACGCATTTCGTGGCTCATGTTTGCAAGAAAGCGGCTTTTTGCCTTATTACTCTCTTCTGCAATTTCTGCCCTGCGCATTTCCTCCGTCATGGCTATTTGTTCACGCATATCCCTTGTATAGCCTGCGACAGTGTAAACATCTCCGTCTTCCAGGCGTATAAGGGTTACTTCAGCAGGCATTAGTGTGCCATCGAGCATTCTATATGTCCATTCAAAATTGCATTTGCCTTCCGTCAATGCTTTATCTATGTATTTTTTGGCTTTTTCAACAGAGAGTTGTCCATCATTCTGATATTCAGGGTACAATTCGGAATACCTTTTCATGTATTCTTCCTTATCCTTAAAGCCAAAAAGTTTAACGGCAGCTTCGTTGCAGTCTATCATTTCCAGTTTGTCATTCCATAAGCGGGCACATAGTGGAGTTTTATCCAGCAGTATTTTTGCGCGCTCGTTTGCTTTGGATACTTCATCCATCATTACTTCAATATTGCTGGAGTAATCTTTGACGGCAGATTGAACACGCTTGTAAAGTATTTGGTTGGATACGCGTTTCTGTAAAAGAGGTCCTGAAAAAGGTTTTGCTATGTAGTCTACAGCACCCAGTTTAAAGCCTTCCCTCTCACTTTCTTCATCACTTCTGACTGTAAGAAACATGACAGGTATATCTCTGTAACGAATATCCTCTTTTAGTTTTTTTATTACTTCAAAGCCATTTATTTCCGGCATTTCCACATCCAAAAGGATGAGGTCGGGTATGTCTTTTTCCAGATTGTCAAAAAGCGTCACAGGTGACTGAACAGTATAGACCCTGTACATATCTTGCAGAAGAGTTTTACCCTGATTTAAAGTGGCAAGATTGTCGTCTACCAGAACTATTTTATAGCGTGGGGTATCCATTTTTTTCCTCTTTCAAGTGTCAAACTGCGCTAGCCACTTGCGTATATCATCTATCAGTTTGTCCATGTGAGTTATAAAAGCCGGGTTTTCTGCCAGTACACCAGCTAAATCACCGGCTTTTGCCATTTTTTCCAGGTTCAAAGCTGCTATTCTGGTTTCTTCAGCACCTACAGTTGTACTTGTTCCCTTTATGCTGTGTATGCTAACTGCATAGTCTGCCAAAGTTTCTGCTGATACATTCTTTAGTTTGTCCAAAACTGCAGGTGTACTTGAAACATAGGAACGTGCAACCTTTACATAAAGATCAATGTCATCTTCATATAAATCAATCACTTTATCTATGTCTACACCCGGTATTTGAATGTCCATGAAAGCTCCTTTATTTTTTTATCGCTTTTCCCAAACTTTCCAGAAGATCGCTCTTTTTGGCAGGTTTCTTAATGTAATCCAGAGCTCCCATTTTTTCTGCCTTGTCCTTGTCTACAGGATCATCAGAGGATGTAAAAATAATAATTGGAACATGATGCAGGTTATTTAAGGCTTTTATTCTTTCGTAAGTCTCCCAACCATCCATGTCAGGCATGGTTAAATCCAGCAAGACCACAGCAGGAACAAGTCCCCGGTAGAAAAGAGATAAAGCATCTTCACCGGATTTAGCAGTGATTACCTGATAATCATTTTCCAGCATTCCCTGGGACATGGTAAGATGGGTTTCATCATCATCTACAATAAGGACTTTTTTCATTTCGTCGCCTGTGGAAACCTTGAACTTTTCTGTTTCGTTTTTAAGATCCATAAAGTTTCTATCGTTTTCACTGCTCATTTCATCGACATGTTTTACAGCGGCCTGTATTTCTGTCATAGCACCGCTTAGTACCTCGTTCATGCCCTGTACAACCTGACTGCTGATATTTATGAACTCATGGGTTTTCTTAATTAGCTCCTCACCTGAGCCGGACATGTCTATGGCCCCCTGTTTTACTGACAGGGTAATATCTCTAAGACGGCCCACAGAATCCAGGATTTGTCTTCCTCCTACTTCCTGTTCTTCCATTGCTGCCCTGATATTTTGTTCATGTTCTGAAACCGTCTGTACACCTGTATCTATTGCATCAAAGCGGGAAAGAACATCATTGGAGGATTTTGTTATATTGTCTATGGAGGCTTTTATTTTTTTAAGCATGGAGGCTGTGGTTTTTGACTGCTGCCCGGAGGATTCTGCCAGTTTACGAATCTCATCAGCTACGACCGCAAAACCCTTTCCTGCCTCCCCTGCGTGAGCCGCTTCTATGGCGGCATTCATTGAAAGCAGGTTAGTCTGGCTTGCGATATTGTTCATTACCGCATTAATTTCCATTAGACCTTCAGAATCATGCGCAATTTCCAGAATTGCCTGTACTACAGTCTGGAGACCTGTTTTACCATGTTCTGAAGCTTCTGCAAGAGAGGTAACATTTTTGCTGTTTTCTACCAATGTTCTTGTAACAGACTGTATGTTGGCTGTCATTTCCTCAATAGCAGAAGATGATGTATTGACACTCTCCGATTGTTCATCAACAAGTTTGTTCATTGTGTCAATATTATCTTTAATTACATCCAATGCTTTGTTTGCTTCATCTGCTTCTTTTTCCTGTTTGTGTTCCAAAGTTTTCATCTTTTCAAAATTGGAGGTAATTTCGTCAACAGCTTTTGATGTTTTTACCATATTGCTGGTAAGTTCAAAACTTGTATTTGTAAGGGCGTTTACTTTATTTTTAATTGTTCCTATCAGGTTTTTAATTCTTTCTATGGTCTTATTAATATTGCCTGCAAGATGACCAATTTCGTCTTTTGATTTTATCTCAATGATATGAGTAAGATCTCCGCTGCCTATATCATCGAGCCTGTGGTCTATTGCAAATATAGGTGAGGCAATCCCCTTTCCAATAAATATGGAGATACCAATTCCAATAATAAAACAAATTACTCCTATTATGATTATCCTAAAAATTGTGTTATTAATTTCCCGCTCAAAATCACTTCTTTCAATGGCGACAAATAGTTTCCAGCCATTGTTTCCCGGTATTTCTCTATATGCGCATATTCTTGTTTCTCCGTTATATACATAGGTACCTATACCTGAATCAGTGGTAATGGCAGTTCTTATCATATTTGAAAGGGATTGCAAAGAAGGATCTCTTGTTACTTCATCCAGTGGATTAAAAGCAGAGTTTACATAGCTTTGATTGGGATGGGCTATAAAAACGCCTTCATTGTTTATTATAAAAGCATAACCGCTTTGCCATGCAGGTCTTACAAGGGATAACAATTGATCCAGAACCTGACGGGCATTTCTGCGGGCTATGACTGCACCTACAACAGGTGCCCTTGGCAGATCGCTTTGGTAGACAGGAGCAGCCAGCATAACAGACATAGTACCGCTAACCCTGTCAATGATAATATCTGACATCAATCTTGTCCCCAGTAGGGAGGATTGAATGTAATCTCTGTCTCTAAGATTTCCTACATAGTCGCTAACCGCGCTATAGGTGGAGCCGTCAGGGTAAACCAGTGCAAGATCAACCACTCCTATACGGGTAATGTCCGGGATCAAGGTATCCTTGACAGTACCTTCCCAATCCATGGTTCTGGTTCTGGCACGGTTGGCTATTTCTTCAAGTTGAATAAGCTGGGAATCCAGGATAGTAGCCATAAGATCAGCGTTAATTCTGGCTTCTGTGGAAAGTTCGCTGAAAGCTGCAGCTTCCATTTGGCTTGCAACAATGACTTGAACAGTTATTGTGATGCTTGCAGATGCAATAAGTACAACTAAACCTATAAGAAGCGGAATTTTTACACTTAGTTTCATAAAACAACCCCTTTTTTTAAGTAAAAATTTTAATTTTCCTCCGTCTCACGCGGTATGCGGCGCCGGCATACCCATTTTTTTATAATCGAATCCAACATCATTATATTGATAGGTTTGGGGATATAACTTTGGAAACCATTGGCATAAAAAATTTCCTCTGTCCCTGCAATGGCGTTAGCTGTTAATGCTATTATCGGTATATTTCGTGCATACTCTGTTCCAAGGCTGCGAATTGCCTTTGCAGTTTCTATACCGTCCATTCCCTGCGGCATCATGTGATCCATGAAAATGGCATTGTAAACAGGGTCTTCCTGCTGTATTATTTCAAGGGCTTCTTCTCCGCTTAATACACAATCTACCTGCATTTTATATCTTCCAAGGAGTCCTGCTGCCAAGTCAAGATTGGGCTGCATATCGTCAACAACCAATACCTTGGCAAAACTTAAATCCGGTCTTTCGAGTTTCTTCTTTGAAGTATTACTATTTTGAGTGTATATGAATTTTCCAAAGTTATCTGCAAGCATTTGACCTATATGGGTATTGTTTACTATACCCTGTTGTATGCGTGCGCGGAAAACTGATCCCTTGCCCAGTTCACTTTCAACAGATATTTCGCCATTCATCATTTCCACAAGTCTCTTAGTAATGGATAAGCCAAGCCCCGTACCAATTATATTTCTGTTGGCCTCTCCATCAACCTGGTAATAATCACTAAAAAGATTGGCGATATTCTCTTTAGAAATTCCAATACCTGTGTCACTTACTATTATTTCCATTGTGATCAAGTCTGGGTTGTCATGATGTTTTTCTGCCTTGAGACCCAGGTTTATGGTACCCTCCTGTGTATATTTAAATGCATTACTTAATAGGTTATTTATTATTTGCTTTACCCTTAAATCGTCTCCGTAAAGATTGTAAGGCAGATCCTCGTTAATGTCCAACTGGAATATAATTGGCTTGCCTTCGGTGCGTATTTTACTAAAAGTGATAATATCATTAAGTATACCCGGAACTTCATAATTAACCGGAGTAAATTCCAGCTTGCCGGCTTCTATCTTTGAAATATCCAGAACATCGTTTATCAGGCGCAGCAGAGTGTTACTTGCTGAATGTATTTTATATAAATTTAGTTTCCAATCAATGGGAGGTGAGTCCTCTTCCATCATTAGTTCTGTTAGACCTAAAACCACATTCAGAGGGGTACGCATCTCATGGCTCATGTTTGCCAAAAATCTGCTTTTTGTCTTGCTGCTTTCTTCGGCCAGTTCTGTCTTGCGCATCTCTTCAATTAGGGCTTTTTGCTCACGCAGATCCCGTGTGTAAGCGACTAACGCATAATCGTCTCCATATTCAATACGAACAAGAATGACCTCTGCCGACATAAGTGAGCCGTCAAGCATCTTATATGTCCATTCATAGGCGTATCTTCCTTCCTTAAACGCTTTATCCAGACAGTATTGGACTTTGTCCAATGAGAGTTGTCCATCGTTTTGATATTCCGGGTAGAGTTCGGTATACTTATTTAGGTATTCTTCCTTATTGTTAAAACCAAAAAATTCTATGGCTGCCTCGTTGCAGTCTATCATTTTCCCTTCTTTATCCCACAGGCGTACGCATAAAGGGGTTTTTTCCAGTAAATTTCTAACCTGTTCGTTCGCCCTGGGTATTTCATTAAACGGCTCTCCCGGTTTTCCTGAAGAATTTTTTACTGCCGCTTCTACTCTTTTATATAATATCTGGTTGGAAATACGTTTTTGTAAAAGGGGTCCTGAAAAAGGCTTTGTTATATAATCTACAGCACCCAGTGAAAAACCTTTTTTCTCGCTTTCTTCATCACTTTTTGATGTAAGAAATATTACCGGAATGTCCTTGTAGCGGTGGTCTGCTTTTAAAATTGTTATGGTTTGGAAACCATCCATTTCGGGCATCATTACATCAAGAAGGATGAGGTCAGGTATTTCATGTTCCAGGAGCTTAAACAATAATGAAGCAGACTTAACTGTATAAACCATAAAAAATGCCTGGAGTAGATTTTTCCCCTGGTATAGGGTGGTCATATTGTCATCAACCAATACTACTTTATAACGGGTATCCAAACTATACCTCTCCATTATTTTGTAATGCCAAGAGTTTTTCGGCTATAACCTTGTATTTACCCTGATCTACATTATTACGCAGCCATGAGGCGAGCCCATCATCCTGGTTATAATCGTGGCTTTCTATTTTTGCCATAATTGCATCTATTTCATCAATATCGAAATTTTCTGCAGCTTTTAATAGTCCTGCCAAAAGCTCAGCGTCAGGTTTATCCTTTACAGGTTTGTCATTTTTTCCGCTTTTATATATAGTGTCCTCTATGTCAGATAAAAGCTGCTTAATTAACCCCAGGAACCTTGGATTTGTAGAATTTATGAAATTGTAATCACCTGCTATTGCCGCTTTCTCCAAAGCTTCAGCTTTGTTGGCAATATTCCTTGCTAATATACCCCGGCTGGCTCCCTTAATGCCATGAACCGTTACGGCAAAAATATCCAGGTTGTCTGCATTAACCCCCTCAATTATGTCAAGAAGGGGACCTGTATTTTTTACAAAGGATTGAAGTACATTTACATAGGCTTCTTCACTGTAACCAAAGTGAGCTATTCCCTTATCTATATCCAGACCCGGAATATCATCCAGTAATATCTCTCTTTCGCTGGGGCTTCCCGTTACAATATTTATCATATGCTTAGGCAGCAGAGCTTCGGCATCCTTATCACGCACCCATTGCCGCAGCACTGTGTCCAGTCTGGCAAGGTCTATTGGTTTTGAAATAAAGGCCTGAAATCCTTTACTCAAAAACATTTCTTCGTTTCCGACAATTGCGTTTGCAGTAAGGGCTATTATAGGTACTGTTTTTGAGTATTCAGTTCCTATATGCTCCCTGATTATGCGCACTGCCTCTATGCCATCCATTTCCGGCATCATGTGATCCATAAATATTGCAGTGTATTTGACCTTTTCGCTGCGAATGGCATCTATAGCCTGCTGACCGCTGGTAACACAGTCTATCTTCATCCCGTATATGCCCATAAGCCCTTTGGCTACATCAAGGTTTGTAGGATTATCATCAACTATGAGCACTCTGGCGTATGACATATTTATGCGCGTCATTTTTAAGCTGTCAAATTTTTTGAGGGAGTAATCAAACTTCTTTAGACTTTCTGCCACATCTATGCCTATCACAGCATTGTTAACAAACTTCTGTTTGAGTCTTACCGTAAAAGTACTGCCCTTTTGGTATTCACTTTCAACGGTGATGTTTCCGTCCATCATCTCTGCTACTCTTTTGGATATGGAGAGACCCAATCCCGTTCCTTCGGTTCTGCGGCTGGTATTTATCCCGCCACGCATGTTTACCTCTTCCGAAGTTGCATAGAGTGTAAAGAGTTTACCCATATCTTCAGTCTTAATGCCTATGCCCGTATCTTTGACCCAGGCTATCAGCCAGGAATCGTTCTGTTCATGTGAACACCTCATACCGAATTCTACTGTTCCCTCTCTTGTAAACTTAAAAGCGTTTGAGAGAAGGTTGTTCAGTATCTGCCTTATGCGCAATTCATCTCCATAGAGGTAGTTTGGCATATCTTCGTTTATGTCCAGGATAAGTTCTATGGGTTTTTCTCCTATGTATAATACACTTTGAGAAATAGTATCGTTTACAAGGCTGGGGACATCGTATTCCCGTGGGTGCAGTTCAAGTTTATTTGCTTCAATTTTAGATATATCAAGAATGTCATTTATTAAATTTAAAAGGGTTTCACCTGATCTATATACTTTTACAAGATTGGAATGGGTCTCATCATCCAATTGAACTGTCCCAAGGGTTAGTTCAGTTAATCCTAGTACGGCAGTCAAGGGGGTGCGCATTTCATGGCTCATGTTTGCAAGGAAATCGCTTTTAAACCTTGAATGCTTTTCCGCTTCTTCTTTTAAAATTGCAACTTCATCAAATGGTTTTTTAATAAAACCTGAAGCTACAACTGCCGCTATGAGACTGAGAAAGAGACTTACAAAACCTACTACATAAAGACCTATATCAATTTCTCTAAAAGGGCTTTCATGGAGAGGTGCAATAATACTGAGACCCCAGCCTTCTTCTGAAGCGCTTATAGGTCGGAAAGCACTCATCCTGGGTATGTCTGCAACAGAGAAAAAGCCTATGCCGGTTTCACCTGAGCTTGCTCTCCTTGTTACTGCTGCCTGCAATTCGTAAGATGGATCTATTTCTGCCATAAGCATGGAATTAAAGCGTTCAAGCACCCAGTTTATGCGTATGTTGGCCAGCACATATCCTTGTGAATCAACAATGACTACTTGACCGGTTTCCCATATAGTTATACCGGAAACCACTTCTGAAAAATATAATCCGGGAAGTGTGAATAAAAGAATAGTGTCAGTATATTTAGGAATGGGGGCAGCTAAATAAAACACAGTATTATCGGAGCTTATGATTGAAGTTGAAATTCTAACTTGCCCCTCGAAGGCATCCTGTACATGCCTGTTTTCCATTGCCTTACCAATATCTGGCGATAAACCAACTTCGGCTATTATATCCCCGTTTCTGCTTAAAATAGCCATTCCAAGCAGTTCCGGGCGCTGAGATTCAAGCTCGCTTAGGTTTTCCTGCCAGGTGTGTTCTTCGAAAATTGAAAACAAGAAAGCTGTCCCTGTAATTTTATCCCTTAATCCCCTTATCTCACTTGAGATAAAACGGTCTGCTATATTGGCCATCATAGTCAGATCTGCCTGCTGGGATGCTTCAATGGCGTTGTTTACCGTAATAACCCCTACCATAATACTAAAGGAGACGATAAGAAGCACGGTAAGGGAAATGATGAGGATGGTTCTTATCCTGATAGACATCAGACAAACTCCTTAAATAGTTCCACCTATATATAAATAATACCAAAAAATGGTAAAAAAACAAGGGATATTCCTATACTTGAGCTATGCACCCCTTAGGTGCAATAATAAAACCCTGCAAATGAAAGATATTTTTATTAAAACACTGGAAGACCGTGTTCACGAATATGGCTGTATAGAAACTTCCGCCATAAAATTCTACCCCGAGCTTCTAAAAGCCTGTGAGCAGAATGTATGCGGTAAGTATAACGCCTCATGGTCCTGTCCTCCGGCAACAGAACCCATGGAAAAACAAATTCAAAAGGTACAGAGTTATTCCCATGCCTTTGTTTATACTACAAGAGGTCTTTTGGAAGACAGTTTTGATTATGAGGGCATGCAGGAAGCTGCATCCGTTCACAGAAAAATTACCCTGGAAATGCATGATATTTATGGCAAGGTTAATCCCGTATATGGAGCAGGCAGTTGCAGCTACTGTGAAAAATGCGCATACCCCAATTCATGCAGCTATCCTGATAAATTATTCTATTCTATAGAAGCTATAGGAATAAATGCATCTGAATTATGCAGCAGTGCCGGGATAAAATACAATAATGGGGAAAACACGGTTACATATATCAGCATGATACTGTATAATGAAGGCGTATAAATAGACATTTTTTAGGGGGCATACTGTGAGTGATTTTTCCGGTACATTTAATGAGATTTCTGATCTTTTACAAAAAGGCAAAGCAAAAGAAATAGTGGAAGCTGTAGAGAAAGCACTAGCTGCAGGTGCCGGTCCGGCAGATATTCTGGAAAATGGATTAATTTCCGGAATGGGTGTTATTGGCGGCAAATTTGCAAAGGGTGAAGTTTTTGTTCCCGAGGTTCTTGTCGCAGCAAGGGCAATGAACCGCGCGTCGGCAGTGCTTAAACCGGCTCTGGCAGAAGCAGGGATAGAACCTGTAGGCAAAGCCGTTATCTGCACGGTTAAAGGGGATCTCCACGATATAGGAAAGAACCTTGTTAAAATGATGATAGAGGGCAAGGGCATAGATGTAATAGACCTTGGTGTGGATTGCCCGGCAGATAAAATAGTAGAAACTGTAAAAACTACCAGTGCAAAAGTTGTATGTCTTTCTGCCCTTCTTACTACTACCATGCTGGCTCAGAAAGAAGTAGTAGAAGCCTTTAAAGCAGCCGGAATGAGAGAACAGGTAAAGATAATGGTGGGCGGTGCTCCTGTTACCCAGAGCTTTGCCGACGAAATTGGAGCTGATGCCTATACTGCCGATGCTGCCACCGCCGCAGATGTGTGCAGGGCTTTCTACTCATAAAGATTTGCTATAACGGCATTAAAACGCCGGCATGATAACTATAAACTTCGACGAAGTTCCCCCCCAGGGAGAGAGTCTCTTAATAAGCCTTGCCAAAAAAGGCGTGCTTTTGGATTCACCCTGCGGTGGTAAGGGGAGTTGCGGTAAATGCCGTGTCCGTATCATAAGCGGCAAAGTAAGCGGTAAAGAGGCAGATGGGCAGGGCTATGTACTCGCTTGTGAGGTGAGTGCTGCTTCGGATCTTGTTGTAGAAATTCCAAACAGACTACTGCACAGCAGCCCTGAGGAAACGAGAGCTGGTGCCAAAAACAGAAGGGCAGAGAACTTCTCCGCCGGTATTGCGCTTGATATAGGAACTACGACCATAGCCGCAAGTTTAATAGATATGGACAGCAAAGAATGTCTTGATACCATTACGCAGTTAAACGAACAGAGTATTTTTGGCGCTGATGTAATGAGCCGTATTTCTGCCGCAAGAGAAGGAAAGACAGAGGATCTTTTTAAGCTAATTAATCAGCAGACACAAAGAATAATAAAAAATTTTATTAACGAATGGAAACTTGAAAAAATAGAAAAACTCATCGTAAGCGCCAATACCGTTATGCTACATTTATTTTTGAATGTAGACCCCTCTGCTATGGGGGAAATTCCCTTTACTCCCGTATTTCTGGAAGACAGATTTTTAAAGGGAGAAGAGATCTCTCTTCCTGTGGAAGATGTTATTATGCTCCCCTCCATTACTTCATTTGTTGGTGCAGATATAGTTTCCGGCATTGCTGCTTTGGATTTACTTGATTCCAAGAATTTTCCATCGCTTTTTATAGATATTGGAACTAACGGTGAGATGGCCATTATAGACAGTGAAAAAAAGATACTCTGCTGTTCTACTGCTGCAGG
>Ga0099364_10004272_pt1 | contig 21725 bp, 15 predicted proteins | sample TergutTh196P3_FD_73070 | JGI IMG/M metagenome (GOLD analysis project Ga0099364, IMG submission 73070) | Microcerotermes parvus P3 segment gut microbial communities from Pointe-Noire, Republic of the Congo - Th196 P3 | ecosystem: Host-associated > Arthropoda: Insects > Digestive system > Gut ... | reverse complement strand
AATACTAAAATAAATGAAAATTTAATAAAAAAAATGATGAATTTCTTATGATTGTCTTGACATTTAGTTGAAATTTGTGTATTTTAGTATCATATTTAAGTAAAGACTGTATAACAGTCGAAAAACATTTCTAAGGAGAAATACGTGAAAAAGAGAATTTTGATTTTAGCTCTGGCCGCCCTTGTGTCGTTCGGAGGAATTGCAACAGCCCAGGATCTTGGTCTTACACTAGGTGCAGAGTTTGGCATCAATAATTTAAGTGAATTTGATGAAGGAATGTCTTTAAACTTCTTTTTTGAATACGAGAACAATGCTCTTGTAGACAATCTGGATTTTATGGCAGGCGTGGCAGTACCCATAGCTCCTCTTGGCACTGATGATGATGTCGGTGTTGAATTTGAGCTTTATGCTGATGCACTTTACAGAATGGATCTTGATGGCGGAATGGTATTTGGTTTTGGTTTAGAATTGGACATTTTTTCATCAAATCTAACCGGCGATGCTGACCTTGTAATCAACTTTGGTTTTACACCCAAAGCCAGATTCGAAATGGAAATGGCTGGTCTTGGCGATTTCTATGCTCAGTTGGAACTCCCCATCTTTGGAATTAATACTGATGACACCGAATTAGGAATGGGTCTTAACCTTTGGGCAGGACTCTTCATGGACATGGGTTTTGGTATTGAAGCCGGTCTTGCAGGTCCTTCTTTTGGAGAAACGGGTGGTTTTATCCCTTCAGCAGGTATGGATTTTGGTCTTGGAGATGGTAATGAATTTAGCATGGGTTGGTTTGCTCTTAAACCTTCTTACACCTATGAATTCCTCTATGCAGAACTTGGTGTTTACATCGGCCTCTTTGAAAAAGCTATGGATATTACTGGTATAATCATGATCCCCAGAGTAGAAGTAGATTTTACCACAATTGCAGTTCCCGGTCTCACAGCCTGGCTTGAACTCCCCATTTCTGGTCTTGGAGCAGATGGTGACAACTCAATTGGTCTCACCATTGGTGCATCTTACAGCTTCTAATTGAAAGCAGAGTTTTGCTAAACCTAGTTTAGCTAAATAGAGCCGGCTCCAACAGGAGCCGGTTTTTTTGTGGCTGTGGACTTTATAGTCCAAGCGCTTGGACTAAAAGCAAAGAATATAAACAGAGCCATTGGGAACAGTGGCCATAAAATATTTTAATTATTTTCTTAAAAAGCCAAGTAAACTGCATTCTGGTGCCGTAATAGGGTATGGATATCGCATGGCACCCTGCCTTCATAAGTGCAATTCATCTCGAATTAGCAGATTTCAGGGAATACCTGGAATTTCAAACAGAGTATCAGCTCACAACTGAACCACTAAAAATAGATTGTGTAATTATTAAGAAAACAAAACATATTGTTATAGACAAGAATTTTGCAAGGTTTTTCAGGGGGAGAAATATTGTAGAGTATAAAAGCCCTACTGCTTATCTTTCAGTAGAGGACTTTTATAAGGTATATGCCTATGCTTGTCTATACATCTCTCTCAACGAAATTCCTGTAACTGATATAACAATCACATTAATTAGAAGCGGCTTTTCCGGAAAATTAATAAAACATTTAAGAGAAACAAGGAAGTATACAGTTGAAAAAAGGGATTCCGGGATTTATACTGTAATTGGAGATATTTTTCCTATACAGATAATAGACAACAGGAAGTTATCCGGCGATGAGAATATCTGGCTTAAAATATACTTTGATGCAATAACTAGAGCAAATAGCGAGAGTTTTAAGGAGATTAGAAGCATGTCAGAATGGTATATTGTAGAATTACTTGAAGAAATGGGTGCCCTGGACGAGATGAAGGCGAAGGATGAAGCAAAAGGTGAAAAACGCCGTGAACAAGAGATAGCAAAACGCTTGCTCGAAAGAGGCTATCCAATAGACGAAATTGTCTCCATTACCGATCTAGAGCCGGAAAAGGTAAGAGAGTTAGTCTAGGTAAAAAAAACCGGCTCCAACAGGAGCCGGTTTTTTGTTGCTGTGGACCTTATAGTCCAAGTTCAAAGTTCATGCCAAAGTAACCGATTTCGCTCAACCTGATCTGTGCATCTTCAATAAGAAATCTTGATATTGTGTTTGCTTTCTCCTTGAATAACTTTATTAAGTCTTTATCTGCAAGATGTGTTGTGCTTAAGTCGTCAATGTCATTATTGACCGTTTCAATAACTTCGTATGGCCACTCGTGCTTTTAAAAATGCCGGAGTATATTTTCGTACTTAATAAAAAACTTGTTCACTTTTTTATTTTCAGAAAATACATCCCTTCTTTTTAATTCTTTAACTATCATAATTCTTCCTTTAACTCATAGGTTGATTCCTTTTACAAGGAATATTTACCTAAAGAGTATATTTTTTACTGTAATTTGGTGTTAATCCTATGTTAAATTTTAATTAAATTTTTGGGTGCTTTTTTGGGTAAAAATGGTAAATAATGCGTTATTCTACAGTAGATAATTAATTCATTTTGTGCTATAAAATCATAAAGGAGTATAAGGTGAAGAAAAAAGTTTTAGTAATGGTTCTGGCGGCTCTTGTGCTTTTCGGAGGAACTGCGGTTGCGCAACAGAACCCCATAGGTCTTACCCTGGGTGTGGATTTTATCGTATATAATTTAGAGCTTTTTGAGGAAAATGGTTTTGGGATTTACCCCTTTCTTGAGTACAGGAACAATGATCTTGTTCCGGATCTTGAGTTAATGGCTGGTATAAGAATACCTATTACTCCCATGGTTCATGATGGTCCTGATCCCATTATAAATTTTGAACTGGAACTTGATGGACTTTACCGTATGGCGCTTAACCCCGGAATGGCGATGGCTTATGGCTTAAACTTTAACCTTGCCTCAAAAATGTTATCTGATAGTGATATTGATACAGAATTTTTTACCACTATTACTCCAAGGGCACGCTTCGAAATGGACCTGGCACCCATTGGCGATTTTTATGCTCAGGCTGAACTTCCCATTGGGTTTACTACTTATGACAATGAGGATGGAAGCCTTGGCTTGAATATATATGCAGGTTTGGCAATGGACATGGGACTTGGAATAGAAGCCGGATTATTGGGTCCAACCGTTAATGTAATTCCTAACTTTGAATTTACACCTTCAGGTATAGATTTTGGTATAGGGGATGATAATGATCCCAGCATGGGCTGGTTTGGCCTGATAGCTTCATACAGTTTTGGATCTTTCGATGCAGAACTGGGGCTTTTCTTCCCCCTCTTTGAAGATGGTATGGATAATGCCGGTATAGCGATGACACCAAAACTGGACATGAACCTTTCAGATAGTATTAAACTTAGTTTTGCACTTCCGCTTTTTGGTATTGCTTCAGATAATGCCAATGCAGCTGCAGCCAGCTTTATTTGGTCTTTGGCGATTAGTTTCTAAAATCTAGATCAGGGAACGCATAAGGTGTATTGCAAGGTCGCGATTGGCTGTGTTTGTGATAACAAATACACCAATTTGCTGACCTCCAAAAATTGCAGTCATCTGTTCGTTCCCTGTGATATCTATTCCTAAATAACCTGTCCTCTCTCCTGTTGGAACCTGAACATCCATTTCGTTTGGTCTTAGTATGTCAAAATCCAATAGGCGTCCTTCCAATGCAGAAAGTTCAGATTCTGTGAAAATTGCTTCTAGGGGGAGAAAGGCGCTGCCCTGTGCCAAATTCATGGCATTTTGCATGTTTGCAATTACAAGGTCAACTTCACCGGAAGCGAGCATGGCGGAAAAACGCATTGCTGAGCCCATTGCCATTTGAGGGTCACCCCTCTCTATGGCTGTACCCATCCTCATTGCTGTAAAGAGCGGGCTTCTGCCGTTAATCGTAAGTTCCGGTATGCTGCTGCTTATGGTATTTCCAAAGCGGTCTATTGCGTCAGTATCCATTTGCAGTGCGACAAAGACTACCTGAAACTCCTGTGATCGCGAACCCCCACCGCAGGAGAGAATCAAGATCACTGAAAGAATTATTACGATTAACGGTAAGAGCCCACAAATAAAACATTTTTTCATTATATGCCGCTCCTGTTGCGCCGCAGTATTTCTCCCGTGCTTTGGGATGTGACAGGTTTATAGCCCTTTAAAGGCATTATGCGTTCGTGTATTGCGTCAAGGAGCCAGTCAGTCTGAGGGAAGTAGAGCTCTTCCATTTCCGCCGCAGGTGTGATCCAGTTGCGGCTGCCAACTACTGCAACAGGAGCGTCAAGGTAATCAAAGGCAAAGCTCTGTATGTTGCTTGCTACGGTGTGCAGGAAAGAGCCGCGCTCGGCTGCATCACTTGCAAGGAGTATCTTGCCGCTTTTTTTGACCGATTCTATTATAAGAGCGTAATTTAGCGGGTTTATAAAGCGAAGGTCTATAACTTCTGCAGAAAGCCCAAAGTTTTTCTCAAGCCTTTCGGCTGCTTCCATGGCCTTGTATAAAGTTGCGCCTAATGTTGCTATTGTGATGTCCTGTCCCTGCCTTCGTATAGCAGGTTCACCTTCGGGAGTTTCGTAGTAATCTTTTGGAACGCCGCCCTTCTCGAAGATCTCCCCCACATCATATAAAAGCTGGCTTTCGTAAAAGATGACAGGGTCTGTGCCGCTTAGGGCGAGGTTAAGCATGCCTTTGGCATCGTGGGGAGTTGCGGGGAAGTATGACTTTAGGCCGGGTATATGGGATGTTAGAGCCGACCAGTCCTGGCTGTGCTGAGCGCCGTACTTGTTTCCCACAGATACCCTTAACACAAGGGGCATCTTAAGTAAGCCGGCGGACATGGCCTGCCACTTGGATGCCTGATTAAAAATTTCGTCCCCGGCTCTGCCCATAAAATCGCAGTACATTAGTTCTACAACAGCCCGTCCGCCGGAAAGAGCGTAACCTACGCCTGAACCTACAATGGCTCCCTCGGAGATGGGGCTGTTAAAGAGCCTGTGATAGGGGAGGAGCTCTGTTAAGCCGCGGTAGACGGCAAAGGCGCCGCCCCAGTCGCGGTTTTCTTCACCCCAGGCTGCCATGCTTGGGTCAATAGAAAAGCGGTGAGCCATGGCTTCGAATAGCGCATCACGGTACTGGAAGAGCTTGTTGCGCGAAAAGGGTTTGCCCTCTGCATCAAAGGCATAACGTTCCTTGCCCTCTATTGCCTTTACCCTTGGGTTATCTTTAAGCTTTTGTGAGAGCTCGGCTTCTCCTTCCTCAAGCTTTTCCACCTTTTTATTGGAGAACATCACGGACTCTATAAAAGCCCCACCCAGTCTTGGAGAAAGCTCATCGTTAACTGCAAGTTTTGTGGCTTCTATTAACTTATTTTTTATTTCTTCATGGAGTTTTTCAAGTTCAGTTTTATTTGTCAGTTTAAATTTTAACAGGTACGCGGCGTAGTTTTCTATGGAGTCCGCTTCCTGCCAAAGTTTTAGCTCTTCTGCAGTGCGGTAACTTGATGCATCCGATGGGGAATGCCCCGATATGCGGTAGGTAAGGGTATCAAGGAGAACAGGTCCCTTCCCCTCCAAAAGCAGAGCTTTTTTGCGCGCGATAGCATCTGCCACAGCAAGAGGATTGTAACCGTCTATGCGCTCTGCATGCATGTTATCGGGGTTAACACCGGCTCCCACCCTTGCCATTATGCCATAACCCATGGTTTCACCTGATGTCTGACCTCCCATTCCGTAAAAGTTATTAAAGAAATTAAACAGTATAGGCGGGGAGCCCTCGTTAACTGCACCTGCGACCTTCTTCTTTCTTTTTGGCCATAGGCTGTGGTATTGATCCATTGCAGACATCATCATTCCTTCCCACACAGGGCCGCAGCCCATGGAAGCGTCCCCTATGTTTGCAATAACTATGCCGGGCTTTCCCCTAATGCGTTTGTAGAGTGCTGCTCCTACGGCTATATCACCGGAGCCTCCTACTATTGCATTATTGGGCATGGAGCCAAAGGGTGTGAAAAATGCGTGCATGGAGCCGCCAAGGCCCCTGTTAAAGCCTGCTTTTCTTGCAAAGATTTCCGCCAGGGTGCCGTAGAGGACGAAGTTTTCCGCAAGGTCTCTTATGTCTTTATAGGGAATTTTTTCTGCCATTAAGAGTGTTTCGCCATCGAGGAATTCCTTCATTATGCCTTCGAGCTTTTTCTCCCCCTTAGTGTCTTGTGAGAGCTGCCAGAGGGAGCTAAAGCATTTTGCAATTATCTCTCCATGGCTTCTGTGGCTCCCGAAAATATAATCGTCAGTCGTAAGATTTACTGCCTGTCCCACTGCGGAGGCTTCCTGTCCCATGGAGAGGTGAGCCGGTCCCTTGTGGTTGTATTCAATGCCCTGCCAGCTTCCCTTTGTCTTGAATTCATTTAACATGGTTTCAAATTCGCGGATAACTGTCATGTCATACCAGATGCGCATTAGCCTGTCTCTGCCGTAATGTTCAAATTCCTCTTTAAAGTTACTTTTGTATTGATTGATAGGAATGTCGTCAATTTTTAATATCTGGGCTTTTCGTACTTCTTTTGGATCTACAAGTATTGATTTTGGCATTGATGGCTCCTTATTATACTATGCAAAATTACTCCAGTGCCCACACTGCATCCCGTATGACTTCGCTTACCGTAGGGTGGGGGAAAATTAATTGCTTAACGTCTTCTATTCTTAGTTCCTGCTCTATAATTGCAGTTCCCCCCCAGATGAACTCCGAGGCATAGGGACCTACTGCATGTATGCCTAAAATGCGTCTGTCTTTTGCGTGGGCAATGACCTTTACGGCTCCCTGCCCTGTGAATGTGTTTTCGGCCACAAAGCGGCCTGATACCCGCATTGGCAGCGTGGCTTTCAATACTTCTATGCCCTGCGTTACTGCATCCTGCTCTGTTATGCCAACACCTGCGGCTTCTGTCATGCCGTAAACTCCCCAGGGAATTGCATCGTAGCGCATGCGGTCGCCGGACGCAACTTTACCGGATTGGGCTTCGCCGGGCAAAGCGCCGCCCAGGCTCGTCAGTATATCCGCCGCTGCAACTTCCGCCATTCTGTAAGCTGAATGTGCAAGGAGGCTGCGCCCTGTAATGTCGCCTACCGCCCATATTCCGCTTATGTTAGTCCTCATTCTGTCATCGACAGTAACGCCGGGGATTTTTCTGCCATTAGGCGCAATATGTCCCGCTGTGTCTATGCCGACATTTGCGGCGCCCCAGTTTTCAAGTAGGGGACGGCGGCCTACTGCCATTAGTATTAGATCGCCTTCTACCTGTGCTGCTTCTCCTTTTTTATCAGAATAGTGAACTATGCCGCCTTCTATCCTTTCTACTTTGCAGCCCAACATAAAGTTTATGTCCTTCATTGCACGCCGCAGCATAGCCGCCTGATCATGGTCCATGAAAGGTACAATTTCGTCCATCATTTCTATGACGCTTACTTCCGTACCCAAGGCCGAGAATAGACCTGCAAATTCCACACCTATAACACCGCCGCCTATTACTACAAGACGTTTAGGTACTTCCCTTATGTTGAGTATCCAGGCTGAATCTATGACAAGGGGGTTCTCTTTTGCGCCGGGTATGGGCGGCATTATTGAAGCAGAGCCTGTTGAGATCAGTATTGTCTTTCCCTCATATTCACCTGTAACCTGTGAACTTTGGCTTAATGTTCTGACTATGGCGGCCTTTTCGCCTGACGCTGCGCTTACAATTTCACCCCTGCCTCTTATTACCTCTACACCGTAGCGCTTCATTTGGGAATCTATACCGCTTCGCAGCTTTAGTACTACTTCGTTTTTCCAGGCTTGAATCTGCTTCCAGTCATAGGAAACATTTTCCGCCTTAACGCCGAATTTTTCTGCTTCTTTTGCGTGCGCATAATGTTTTGCGGAATTTATCAGTGTTTTTGTAGGTATGCAGCCAAGGTTAAGACAGGTACCGCCAAGATGCCTTTCTTCTATTAAAAGAACTTTTTTCTTTTTTTGTCCCAGCCTTTCTGCCGCAAGGTAACCTCCCGGGCCGCCTCCAATGATGATGGTGTCGTACATAAATCCTCCTAAACCCTGCCTAGCAGAAGATCAATGTTTGCCGCCGCATCGCAGAGTGCTTTGAGGAAGCGGGCTGCCGGCGCACCGTCAACTGCCTGATGATTTATTGTCAGGCTAAAGCCTATGTGTGGCTCAAAAACAACATTGTTTTGATTTTCTACAGGTTTTAATTCTATATTGCATACTCCAAGTATTGCTATTTCGGGAATGTTAAGCACAGGTGTAAAGCTGCTTATTCCAAGAGCGCCAAGGTTACTGACAGTGAAAGTGGAACCTGCTAGTTCATCAGGCAGTGCTGTGCTATTTAAGCAGGCCGCTGCCAATCTTTTGCTTTCCTTTGAAATTTGCGAAAGGTTAAGCAGGTTTGCGTTGCGTATAACAGGAACCATAAGGCCTCTTGGAGTGTCAACTGCAGATGCCAGATGCACAGTGTTAAAGATTTTTATTTCATCTCCTTCCTTATGTGCATTCATGTATGGGAAGAGGGGCAGGGTCTGGGCTGTTATAAAGAGTATCATGTCGTTTATGGTTACCCCTGAATAGCCGAAATTTTCTGCGAAGTCAGGGTTGTCTTTTATTCTTGCGCGTAACTCAAGCAGCTTTACCGCAGGGGCGGATGCGTTTAAGGTGAATTGAGCTGTCTCTGCAAGGGATTTATGCATTCTGTCGGAGATGATCTTTCTGATGCCTTTTACCGGAACTACAGTTGGAGCTGCAGAGAGGGTAGGGGAGGCTGATGAAAGAGCTGAAGCAGGAATGTCCTCTAGCTTTACCCTGCCGCCCAGTCCTGAACCCTGTGGAAGCACTGGGAGAGCACCTTGAGCTTTTGCTGCTGCAGTAAGTTTTGGTCTTTGCTCCAGGGCGGCCAAGACATCTCTTTCTATGATTCTGCCGTCCGGTCCGCTACCATTTACTCCATGAAGGGAGAGGGAAGAATTTTCTGCAAGTTTTTTGGCACGGGGTGAAGCGGGCACTTTTTCGGGAACTGCTATAGAAGCGAGCATGCTTTGCCAGTCTTCGTTAGCCGCAGGAGCGGGCTCTGCCGCTGGAACGGGCTGTGCCGCGGGAGCAGGCGATGCTGCGGGAGCTGGCTGTGCTGCGGGAGCGGGTTGTGCCGCAAGGGCGGCTTGCCAGTCGTCGCCGGGAGTGCCTATGACGGCGATGGGCTGCAGTACAGGGACATCATCGCCGGAAGCATGTAAAAGTTTAAGAATGGTGCCGGCGGCTCCGGCCGGAACTTCAAAAGAGGCTTTGTCGGTTTCTACCTCGCAGATAATGCTGTCTGCTTTTACTACGCCGCCTTCCTTTACCTTCCATTCAGTTATTATGCATGATTCTACTGTGTTCCCCTGGCGGGGCATAATAAGTATATGTGCCATTATACTTATTATGCCATCTAAAACTATACTTTGTCAAAACTACTCAACCTTGAATCTGGAGACCTCATTAGCAAGAATATTGATATTTTCCCTTGTTTTGTTGCTTAACTCGTTTACCATGTGGACTGCGGTGTTAATTTGTTCTGCGCCGGATGCCATTTCATTCATTCCCCTGGTAATTTCCTGGGTCATATTTTCCAGATTTTTCCCCTCTTTTATGACTTCCCTGGAACCTATAAACATCTCCTCTGAACCGCTTTTTACATGACGGGTTATCTCATTTACATTTGCCACTCCTTCCAGAAGCTGCCTGGAACCTGTGTCCTGTTCTTCCATTGCATGGCGTATATTCCCCTCATGTTCTGCAACTACCTTTACGCAGGAATCTATGGATTCAAATTTTTCAAGAACACTCTCTGTAGAGATTGTAATTTTATCTATGGAGCTTTTTATCTTTTTTAGAACTATGCTGATAGTTTTACTTTGCTGGCTGGAATCCTCTGCAAGCTTACGGATTTCATCCGCAACAACAGCAAAGCCTTTTCCAAGGTCTCCTGCATGGGCTGCTTCTATTGCCGCATTCATGGAAAGGAGGTTAGTCTGGCTTGCGATGTTTTGCATAACAGAATTTATTTCCAAAAGGGCTTCTGACTCTTTGGAAATTTCTTTAATATCACCGGCAACTTCGCTAAGACCTGTTCTTCCCTCATCTGATGTATCCATAAGTTCCCGGACATTATCGGCATTGTTTATCAGGCTTTGGTTTACAGACTGTATATTTGCTGCCATTTCTTCCACTGCAGAAGAAGCCATAGATATGTTTTTACTTTGGTTTTCTACATGATCGTTAAGCCTGTTTATGTTGTTTGTGATCTGCTCCATGGTTGCATTTGTTTCTGTGACACTGGCACTCTGGTTTATTATGCGTCCTTTAATGCTCTGTATATTTGATGTGATCTGGTTTATGGCAGCGGCTGTTTCTGTCATATTGCTTGTTAGATCTGTGCCTATGTCCGATAAGGAGACAGTCTGTTTTTTGATGCTTATGATAAGAGCTTTTATTTTTTGCAGGGTTTGATTAAAGTAAGAGGCAAGGTCGCCTATTTCGTCTTTTGATTTTACCATTATGCTCTGTGTTAGATCCCCTTCACCCTGTGCAATGTCTTTTAAATTATTTGCAACATCAACAATGGGTTTGGTCATATAGTGTAAAACCAGGAACACAATGATGGCGGCAATTAGTATAACGGTAATTCCCAGAAAAATTATGAATAAAGTTAGATCATTTGCCTCTTTATAAATAATTGCATCTGCAGTGCCTATTACGATGGCCCAGTAATGATCGGAATTACCTACTCTTATGGGTTTAATATAATACTCTACTGTGGTTCTTAAAGTGGGGTCATAGGTTTTTGCAAAGAAAGACTCTCCCCTATTTACTGCTAAAAGCGCCGCCTGCATATTGTTCCCGTGCTCCATGTCTACTTCTGTCATTACCCTGCCTATGCGTTCGGGGATAAAATGAGCCATAATGGTGCCGTTATTGGAATAGAGTATCATAAGGGTAATTATTTCATTATTTGAAATAGTTTCTTCAAGCATGGGCTGAAATCCGCTTATGTCTAACACAAGACCCACACCGCCTACTGTCTCATTTGTTGCAGGGTTAACAATTGGAACCATTATTTTATAGACAAGCTGCCTTGTTCCGGCTATCTCCCGGAAAACCGGGTTTTCTATCCTGTCTCTGTTTGCGGACGGACCTGTCAGATAGCTCATGGCATTGTTTAGATCATTTGCGGCATAAGAAAAGTGGAGACCGGAGCCTTCTCTTGTAATTTCCATGGCATACTGTCCCGTGGGGGTAGAGCCTGTACGGTTAATAAAGTATGAGTCCATATTATCAAGGGCATTTGGCTTCCAGATTGTGTAAATAGAGATAACATTTGGTACTCTTTTTATTACATTCTCTAAAAAGTCATCGAAAAAATCCCTTCTGGATTCGGGAGGAAGATTTTCATAGGCTCCCATAATATTTGCCAATGTGCGCAGTATCATAATATTGTTTTCTTCCAGTCCTTCAAGGACGCTTGCCTGGTTTTGTACAATAGCTTCAAGACCTCTTAAACTAAGGTCCAGGCTTATATTCCTTGCTTCAAAAAGTTCAAGAATTGAAAGTCCTGCTATTGCAAGAGCCATAATGACTGTCATCATAATACTGAGTTTAAATTTGATTTTCATAATACCCCCCTTAAAAGGCTTATTAATGTTATATATTTAGTATAGGTATGATTTTTGGGGGGAGAAAAACGCTGTATTAAGAATGTGACGGGATTAAAAAGATAATACCAAAAAAAAGGGCTATCCAATGAAGTTCATTACTTCACGGATAACCCTACAATACTCCTGAACTACTAAACTACTCTACCTTAAATTTACCTACCTCTTTTAAGAGGAGATCTATGGATTCCCTGTTCTTTGCACTTAGCTCGTTAACATGGTGTACTGCGACATTGATCTGATCTGCTCCGGATGCCATTTCGTTCATGCCTCCTGTAATCTCCTGAGTAGATTTTTCAAGATTGCTTGATTCACGTATAACTTCTTTGGAACCTTCCAGCATTTCGGTGGTGCCGCTCTTGACCTGTTGGGTAACTTCGTTAACCTGGCCTATTGCTTCGAGTATCTGCTTGCTTCCCTGACCTTGCTCTTCCATTGCATTGCGTATATTTTCTTCCTGTTGTGCAACAGTGCGTACGCCGGTATCTATGGCTTCGAACCTTCTTAATACGTTATCTGTAGAAGTAGTAATTTTGTCTATGGAAGTTTTTATTTTCTTTAAAACAGTACTGATGGTTTTGGACTGCTCGCTTGAACTCTCCGCCAGCTTGCGAATTTCTTCGGCAACAACTGCAAAACCTTTGCCTGCTTCACCTGCATGGGCTGCCTCTATTGCAGCGTTCATGGATAAGAGGTTAGTCTGACTTGCAATGTTTTCCATTACAGAGTTAATTTCCAAAAGCCCCTCGGATTCCCTTGCAATTTCCTGAATATCATTGGCAACATCCTGAAGCCCCGTGCGTCCTACTTCCGACGCACCCGTAAGCTCATCAACATTTTCTGCATTTTTGACAAGGGTTTGGGTAACAGATTGAATATTTGCCAGCATCTCTTCTATGGCAGAAGATGACTGTGAAACACTGCTTGCCTGCCTTTCTACCTGACCGCCAAGCTTATTTATATTGGTAGTAATCTGTTCCATAGTGGCATTGGTTTCTGTAACACTGGCGCTTTGGTTTATCATCCTGCCCTTAATGCTTTGTATATTGGCAGTAATCTGGTTTATAGCAGCCGCAGTTTCCGTCATATTGCTGGAAAGATCTGAACCTATCTCCGAAAGACCCAGGGCTTCTTTTTTGATGCTTATTACCAGGTTCCTTATCTTCTCCAGAGTCTGGTTAAAGAACTTGGCGAGGTTACCTACTTCATCTTCCGTGTTGGATTCTATGGAGCGTGTTAGATCACCTTCGCCCTGGGCTATGTCTTTTAATGTATCTGCCACTTTTACTATGGGGTTTGTAACCCTGTTCATGGCAAAATATACAATTACAAGTGCAATCACCAAAACTATAGCTATTATGATAACTACTATTGTGATCATATTATTAATGGGCTCCATTACCATGTCTTCGGTAATACCTACCATTATTGTCCATGTAACATCAGAATCTCCCAAGCTAAAAGGCTGCATAAACATCATTAAGTTTGAACGAAGGGCAGTAGAGTACTTGGTTATATCAAAATCATTTTCACCATCTCTGACTACCTGAAATACACGCTGGGTATCATCGTCGTAGAGTACAAGGTCTGCTTCCTGTAAATTTCTGCCGACGCGATCCGGTACCAGATGCCCTACAATTAAACCGTCATTAGCATACATTACCATCGCGGCAAGTACGTCTATGTATTCTTCGCGTCTTTCCACAAGTACAGGTTGTATAGCTGCTATATCATATAAAAGCCCTACACCCCCGACAACCTGGTTTGTATTTGGGTTGATAATGGGAACCATCATACGGACTAAATGTGTATTTCTGCCCATTATGACCCTTGGAGTGGGGCTTTCTATCCTGTCTCTTCTTGCATTGGGTCCGTTTATATATGCCATAGTGCCGTCTATATCAACTGTTGCTCTGCTTTCTACAGTTCCATTTTCCCTTGTAAAGAGCATCGCGTATTGTCCTGTATCTGTTGAACCAATACGGTCTATGAATTCAGCATCCATGCCATCTACAGCATTGGGTCTCCATAGAGTATACAGGGAGACCAGGTTAGGCTCTGATGTAAATGTACCTGAAAGTATAGTATCAAAACGGTTACGCCTTGACTCAGGTTCTATGTCTTCATAATCCGCCATTATATTTGCCAATGAACGCAAAACCTGAATATAACGTTCCAGGCGGCTTTTCCAATACTCAGCCTGATAATAAGTCATGTAGTTTGCACCTTGCTTACTAAGATCAAGGCTAATTTCGCGTGATTGCATAACCTGTATAATTGTGGTTAAAGCCAGCGCCGCAATTAAAATTCCTCCCACCATTATGCTCAATTTAAATTTAATTTTCATCTTTACTTCCTTTTTTCTAGAAAAAATCTTTGTTAAGCTTAATTATCGTAAAAAAATACCGAGTCGTCAATTATTATTATAAGAAATATTGATTATTTTGGGTATTTAGTCTTAATCAATGCTCAAAACGCCGGGAAGCAGACACAAAAACCTCAGTTAGCTGTGGATCAAACTGGGTTCCGCTGGATTTTGTTATCATATCTACAGCTTCATCAGGCGAAAAGGCCTTTTTATACGGTCGCTCTGAGATTAGTGCATCGTAAACATCAACCAATGCCATTAATCTGCCCTGTAAGGGGATATTTGTGCCTGCAATGCCCCGCGGATAGCCTCCGCCATCCCATCTTTCGTGGTGAGTGCCTGCCATTACCCTTGCGTGGGTCAAAAAAACACTTTCCCTGGCGCTCTCCTGTATTTTTTCTATAACAGCTTCGCCAAAGGAGGTATGTCTTTGCATTTCCCGCCTCTCGTCGTCGTTTAGAGGACCGGGCTTCATCAAGATATTGTCTTTTATTGCAATTTTACCTACATCGTGAAGCTGGGCAGATTGCAGGAATAGTCCCAAATTCCAGGTATCCAGTATGTCTCTGTATAATTTGGTATTTATTAGCTCTTCCAGCAAAAGCTCTAAAAAGTGCTGTGTTCTTTCTATGTGGAAGCCCGTAACATCGTCCCTGCACTCAACTAAATTCGCCACTGTTTTTAGGACTGCTGCCTGTAGTTCCAGTACTTCGGCTGTTTTTTCGTCCACAAGTTTTTGTAAATTGTCGTTTATGTATTTGAGCTGTTTTTTCTGGGATTCAACAAGAACATGGACATCTACCCTCTTTAAAAGGAGCTGGGGAGAGAAGGGTTTGGATACATAATCAATTGCCCCCTGTATAAAACCCTCCAGTTCACTTGATGTATCTGATTTTGAAGTTAAAAATATTACCGGAATCTCTGCGGTTTTTGGGTCGGTTTTTAATAGTTTTATTGTCTCGTAGCCGCTTAAACCCGGCATCATTACATCCAGAAGTATGATATCGGGCTCTATTTGTTCCAGAAGCCGGAAGAGCTTTTCTGCGCTGGGAACAGTGAAGACATCGTACTTTCCCATTAGGGTATTTCTTGCCAGCTTTAGATTAATTGGGTTATCGTCTACAAGTATAAGTTTTTTTCTATCCTGGACCATACTATAGTATATGATAGTTCAGAACAGTATATTTTGCTAGCTGTGAATTTACTTTTTGACTGCACTTGCAGCAGACTGGCTTACCCTGGAATCTACCGTGTTTAAAATGGCAAAGAATCTTTCTTTTTCTATTAGGTCTATAAGACGTGCCTCTGTATAGCGCCTCGCCTCTTCGGAGAAGCCGCCCACTGTAATACAAACACCTTTGCCGGCTTTTACTTCCTTTAAGTGGGAGTGGAAGTCCCTTACTATAAGTTCGCCTATGGCACCCTGGGTGCGGATAAACCTGAACATTATTAAGTCTGACCATTTGGAGGTATCTACTTCTGCCAGTATATCTGCCCATTCGTTCTTATTGACAGAAATATTGGTGATTTTTATTTTTGCCCTTGGATAATAACACATTACGATTTTTCGGCAGAGGGCAACAAAGTCGCCGGATGGAGCCATAAGGAAAATTTGCAGGTTTTTATTGGCATTTAGCTCCTGGTATTTACCAACCAACATGGCAACATCTTTATAAGTTGGGTTTTCTGCCTGTATTGCCCGGAAAAGGGGTAATGCCTTTGCAATTTCATTAGTTTTAAGGTAGCAATTTGCCAGCCTGTAACGGAGTTCTATTCTTACGTCCGGCTTCATGTTTTCGTGCCTTAGACCAAGCTCAAAGTCCTGAATTGCCTTTTCATACTGCCTGCCGTCAGAATTGATCTGACCGCAGATAAGGCAGGCATTGGGACCCATAGTGGCATCCGATCGCAGATGATTAAAAACCCGCAGAGCCTGTTCTGTTTGATTTGCTTCAAAATAACATTCAGCCAGGGTAAAGAGTGATTCCTTGTCGTCCGGGGCCAGGTCTATTGCCTTACGTATATAGGTCATCGCTTCCTTGTTCTTTTTTAAGCGGAAGTATGCATGACCAAGGGTTCTTAGGGTAGGGGTATGCTCAGGCTCCTGTATTCTTGCCTGGTTAAGTATCTGAATTGCCTTTTCATAATTTTTCTTCTGGAATTCCAGAACACCAAGATTATAGGCTAGTTCAAAATTATTGGGATTAATTCTTCTTGCGTTGTTTAATCCCTTGTATGCATCATCAATATGACCGAGTTTTAGGGATGTCATGCCGAAGCGGAGATTTGCCTCAAATTCGTCCGGGACTACAGAACCCAGGTCTGCCAGGCTTGAGTATGCCTTATGAGCCTGTTCCCAGTTTCCTTCGCGGTAGTATAGATCGCCCAGAGCGTTTAGCGCCTCGGGATCACGCGGATTGTGATCAAGGCGTCTGGAAGCATTCTTTATAACAGCATCGCGCCCCTTTGCTCTTTTCCCGCCTGAGCCGCCGCCGCCTGAACGGTCTTTGAGCACGAGCATTAGGACTACTATTACTGCTAAACCAACTACACCCATTAATATGGGTAAAAGAGAATTCATGCTATTATTATCGGTCAAACTTTACTTTTATTCAAGATTATCCGATAATATTAGAAAAGATTATTAAACTAGGAGCAAACTGGTGGCAGCTACTATTGGTATTAAAATCGCCAATGGAGAATTTTATCCCATTTTGGAAGAAAATTCCCAGGTTACAAAGCGTCTGGTTCTTACCACTGTACATGATAAGCAGCGCTGCGTACAAATAGACCTTTATAGAAGTTTTACTCAAACCATGGCGGACGGTCTATATATTGGAAGTTTGCTGATGGAAAACATCAAGGCCAGACCAAAGGGTGTCCCATCCATAGAGCTTATCATAGAGTCTAATTCTGACGGGGATATCAATGCCAGTGCAGTTGATATGGACCCTTCAATTAAGAAAGAACACCAAAGTCTTAGCATATCGCTTAAGTCTCTTGATGAAGACAGCCGCGGAGACGGATTACACGATTTTGATCTTGATACTGATGATAATATTCCCAATGGTCTTTATAAAAAGGCAGCAGCTCAGGCAAGCGAAAAGAAAGGCTTCCCCTGGCTTGTAGTAATATGTATTGCCTGTTTATTATTAGCCCTTGGTCTTTGCGGCTGGTTTATACTTGCGCGTAACGGTACACTTGCCGATCTCTTTCCCTTTGCCTTTTCTTCGCAGGAGGAGGGCATCCCGGCTCAGCCTCCCGCCCAGCCTCCCATAGCTCAGCCTCCTGCCGCACTTGATCCTATAGAACCTTTACCTCCTATAGCTCCGCCGCCTCCTGTTTATCCGCCTGCGCCTGTAATCGTTCCGCCCCCGCCTGTAATAGAAGCGCCTGTAAGCCCGCCGGCTCCGGCTGCTGATGTCTTTAGGGGCAGGAATCCGCCTGTTGCATCTTACAGGGTGCCCGCTGTTATTCCAAGAGAGGGTGCGCCTTATACTATACGCTGGGGTGATACATTGTGGGATATTTCCCAGGCCTTCTACCGCACACCCTGGCTTTATCCTCAGATTGCAAGGTTTAACAATATTCCAAACCCGGATAGGATAATAGCCGGGCGGACTATACGTATACCCCCAAGGAACTAGGCATTATTTTAAAGATTCTTTTATTATTATCCGCCCTTAGCCTGGGCTTGGCCGGCTGCGGCTCTGTCCAGGTTTTAGGAATACCCAGAGACGAAGCCGCTGCCATGCTTGGAAGCGGAGACCTGGACTTTATACGTCAGGCGGAACTGCCGGCTAATTTTTCCAGAGCCAGAACCCAGTTAAAACAGCTTGAAAGAATACACATTGCAGCTCCTTTTTATGCCGCTTTATTGATGGGGCAGGGAGGTAATGACAGATACCTTGAGACCCTGCTTTATTCAGCTGCGCTTGATAGTTCTTCGCACCCTGTAAGAAGGGAAAGTGCTGCGCGTCTAATTCCCCTTATACTGGGTTCAGATAATGAATGGGAAGTAAACAGTTTACTCAGCATATTTGATGAAAATAGCCTTAGGGTTAATGAAGTGCTTTACTCACTGCGCGCAGCATCCTATTACAGCCTTGGGCGTTACAGCGATGTAACTGCTCTGCTTGAGGACAGGCAAAGCTCAGCCTGGGACAGGGCCATGTATCTTTTTGCCGCTTATATTACAGGGGAAAACATTGCCGGCACTGAAATTGCTGATTTTCTTTTTGAAGATCACGATGTGAATTTTCTGCGCTGGGCTCTGGGTGAGTTATACGCTATAGAAGAAAATTTTACCGGGAACCCCCTGCTTTTTATCCATCCCCTTGATCCCATGGAGATGATGGCTTTAACTACAAGGCTGCGTCCTGCTGATTACCGCAGTGCCGTAAACATACTGCGTGAAGCCATGCATGATGGAGGACTTTTGTTTTTCCGTCATCCCTCTTTAATAGGTGATTTGGGAAGGGCATACCAGTACACACCTGCCATGATAGAAGAAGGAAGGGAAGTTTTTGCCTCCTGGGCAGATGCGCTTGAAAGGCCCTGGCTAAACATGCATTTACCTTCATCTGACTATATAAAGTACATGGTGTATTTTTTTTCGGGGCGCATTACAAGAACCATGGGAAGGACTGAAGAATCCCTTGAGTACTTTAACAGATCCCTTGACTTTGCACCCGATGATACTCAGTCCGATGCCGTATACTGGTATATGCTTATGAATGCCATGGCAATTGATATGGATATGGCAGTAAGACTTGCGCTTAACACAGTTGCACGCTGGGAAAATATGGCGACTTTTTCTGTTATTTTAGATAGTCTTGCAAGTTACATGGTAAGGAACAGGCAGTGGAATACCCTGCTGGATATTTTTACTCTGCTGGAAATAAACGATAAAAACGGCCTCGCCCTTGCCCAATATGCCTGGATAACAGGCAGGGCTGTAGAAGAGGGATATATCTATCATTATAGAGATCCCGAATATTTTTTCCGTATTAGTTTTGAAGAAGCAAGAAATTCATTTTACTACAGGGCAATGTCAGCATATAAGTTAGGCGAAAGTCTTAGTGCCATTACAGGGGAAGAGGCAAGAGATATTTCCGGCACAGAGCTGGAATTTCTTTTGGGTTTTTATTATTATGGTGCTTCCTCTTTTGCCCGTTCTTATATAAATGCCAAAGAAGATGAGCTTGAGATTTTTGAACTGCGCGCAATATCTTCCGCCATGGCGGATGCAGGACGCTTACAGGAATCCATGAACTTTACTTCCCGCTATTTAAGAAGGGAAGATTACATAATACAGAGGGAGGATCTTTACCTGCATTATCCCCATGCCTTTAGGGATTTAATTGAACAATATGCAGATCAGTATAGTATACCTGCCGAAGTATTTTTTGCACTAATTCACACAGAAAGCCATTTTATGGCGGATGTCTTTTCACACGTAGGTGCTATGGGGCTCTCACAGTTAATGCCTGCCACAGCAGAAGACATGGCAGAGCGCCTCTTCCGCCAGGGCGGCCCCGATTACAGAAATGCAAATTTCAGGACTCCCGAAGTGAACGTCCACATTGGCGCTTTTTACCTAAGACACCTCACCGAACTCTTTGGAAGCCCCCTGCTTGCATTACTTGCGTATAACGGTGGTCAGGGCAGGGTGAGGCGCTGGCTTAATGAAAACTCCGCCGGCAGCGGCGGCGCACTCCCCCAGGATCTCTTTTTGGAAGCCGTAGAGTTCACAGAAACCCGCGAATACGGCCGCCGCGTCCTCGGCGCCGCCGCAGTCTACGGCTATCTATACTACGGCCTAAGCATGGTGGAAATTGTCGCAGACTTTATGGGGCAGGCCCACCATTGACCTTTACAGCTTTCAGGATTATATTGGGAAAAGTTCATAGAATTAATACATTAGAAGGAGGTAAATATGAAGAGTAATCAAAAAGCTATTGTGGTAAGCCGGGAGGTTTGCTTACAATAGAATATAGCAATACCTCCCAGAAGTTGCGTGCAACTTTGTTGAGTACAACTTTACGGAGGATTTTGTGAACATAAGAAAAGATTATAAGGATAAACAAGCCAAAGAAGATTGCTTTATCTGTAAGGTTTGTGGGCGTTTAGTAAAAGCACATGAAACGGGCAGTGAACATAGGAATCATTGTCCCAACTGTCTTAATAGTTTGCATCTGGACAGGGTAAAAGGTGATCGCTTAGCAAATTGCGGCGGAGTTATGGAGCCAATAGGAGTATGGGTTAAAAAAAATGGTGAATGGGCAATAATTCACCGTTGTAAACAATGCGGAGCATTGAATCAAAACCGCTGTGCTTCTGATGATAACCCCATGAAATTAATGTCGCTTGCCTTGAAGCCTTTATGTGAACCGCCTTTCCCTTTGGAAAGGATAGAAGAGTTAAGCGCCTTCATAAATAAAAATGGTTAATAATAAAATACAATAGAGTGTGTCACAGTATGCACTCTATTGTTTTTTTCACACCACCTTGACTCTGCCCCCCAGCGCCAATAGCCTTCCAACTAAGTTTTCGTAGCCTCTTTCTATCTGGTAGACATTGTTGATGTGGCTTTTGCCTTTTGCGCACATGGCTGCAATTACCATTGCCATGCCGGCTCTTATGTCGGGGCTTTGCAGTTCCGAGCCTGTTAGGCGTGTGGGGCCCGAAATAACTGCGCGATGGGGATCGCATAACACTATCCTTGCACCCATTGCAATGAGCTTGTCAACAAAAAACATTCTGGACTCAAACATTTTTTCGTGTATTAATACTGTTCCCTTAACCTGGGTGGCTACGACTGTGATAATGCTGGTTAAGTCCGGGGGGAAGCCGGGCCAGGGAGCGTCGTCTATTTTTGGAATCATTCCGCCAAGGTCGTGGTTTACTTCCATTGCCTGCTTTGCGGGAACATGGAGGGTAGAGCCTTCGTGGTTCCAGGTTATGCCCAATTTACCAAAGGCTATTTTTGCAGGGCGGAGGTCACTTGGCTTTGTTCCTTCTATATACAGTTCGCCCTTTGTTGCGGCGGCGAGGCCTATAAATGAACCCACCTCCATAAAATCTGCGCCTATTTCGTATTTACAGCCACCAAGTTTTTTTACTCCCTTAATACTAAGTACATTTGAACCTATGCCTTCTATGGATGCACCCATTGCCTTTAGCATATAACAGAGATCCTGGACATGGGGTTCGCTTGCTGCATTTGTCAGTATGGTGCTTCCCTTGGCAAGGACTGCTGCCATAATTGCGTTTTCTGTCGCTGTTACCGAGGCTTCATCAAGAAAAATATCGTTCCCTGTAAGTCCTTTGCTTGAAAAAGTAAAATTATCGTTTATCTCTACCTGGGCTCCAAGCTCAGTGAGCACCAGGAAATGGGTGTCCAGGCGGCGGCGGCCTATAACATCCCCACCCGGCGGCGGAAGTATGACCTTTCCCGTCCTGGCAAGCAGGGGACCTGCAAAAAGTATGGAAGCACGGATAAGCTTTGCAAGCTCCCTGGGGATCTCTGAACTCTTAATGTTTTTTGTACATAAACTAAGTACGTTTTTCTCTGTAAAAGAGGCTTCTCCCCCCATGGCTCTGTAGATATCAATAATCACCTGGACACCTTCTATATCCGGAATATTTTTTAAGATAACAGATTCGTTC
>Ga0099364_10004271_pt1 | contig 21725 bp, 22 predicted proteins | sample TergutTh196P3_FD_73070 | JGI IMG/M metagenome (GOLD analysis project Ga0099364, IMG submission 73070) | Microcerotermes parvus P3 segment gut microbial communities from Pointe-Noire, Republic of the Congo - Th196 P3 | ecosystem: Host-associated > Arthropoda: Insects > Digestive system > Gut ... | reverse complement strand
AGGAACATATACTGCCTGAACAGAAGTAATAGATCCGATCTTAGTTGATGTAATTCTTTCTTGCAAAGCACCCATTTCGCTTGCAAGCGTAGGCTGATACCCAACTGCCGATGGTATTCTTCCCAAAAGAGCAGAAACCTCTGAACCGGCTTGCGAGAAACGAAATATATTATCTACAAACAAGAGAACATCTGATCCCGACATATCTCTAAAATACTCACACATGGTTAGTGCTGTAAGTGCTACTCTTAATCTTGCTCCGGGCGGTTCATTCATTTGACCAAAGATTAGGGCTGTTTTGTCAATTACTCCAGATTCGATCATCTCAAGCCAGAGATCGTTTCCTTCTCTCGTTCTTTCACCTACTCCGGCAAAGACCGAAAATCCTCCATGCTGTTGAGCAACATTATTAATTAGCTCTTGAATAATAACGGTTTTACCTACTCCGGCACCGCCAAAAAGTCCGGTTTTGCCTCCCTTAATGTATGGAGCCAACAAATCTATAACCTTTATTCCCGTTTCAAAGATTTCAGACTTGGGTTCAAGTGAATCAAATTTAGGAGGCTTTTGATGTATAGAACGCTTTTCCTTAACTTCAACAGGTCCCTTGCCATCTATAGGCTCTCCCAATATATTGAAAACTCGTCCCAGTGTTTCCTTACCTACCGGCACAGATACAGGAGCACCTGTATCAAGAATAGGTGTACCCCTGCTTATTCCATCAGTTGAAGACAGGGCAACAGCTCTTACCCTATTGCCTCCCAGCAACTGTTGCACTTCACTTACAAGGCGTATTTTATTACCTTCAACTTCAGTTTCAAGTACAAGAGCATTATAAATATCGGGCAATTGACCTTCTTGAAATTCAACATCAAGAGTTGACCCTATTACTTGAACTACTTTTCCATAATTTTGATTCATAAAATCTCCTTGGTATTAATCCACCCTATTCGAGACCGGCGGTCCCTCCAATAATTTCTGAAATCTCATTTGTAATTTTAATCTGTCGTGCATGATTATACATAACAGTTAAATTATCTACCATTTCATTTGAAGCATCGGTAGCATTTTTCATTGCAATTCTTCGAGCAAAAAACTCTGAATATAATGTTTCAAGAAAACATATATAAATTTTCATTTTGATAAACAATGGCAATAAATATGCAAAAACTTTATCGGGTTTCGATTCAAAATGGTAATCAGAAAATACAGATGATATTTTTACATCACTATCATCATCACCATCACTTACTATCAAATTTGCCGGCAATAATTTAATTATTTCAGGTTCTTGATGAGATTGTGACAATACTTTTGAATATGATATATAAATTTCATGAAATTCACCTTTAAGAAAAAGATCTTTTAATTCTTCTCCAAAATTGACGGCATCATCAAATGAAATAGCAATATCGGGATTAAGTATACCTTTATAACAACTTTGTTTTTCAAAGGCATGATGATTTACTCCCTTTTTACCTACCGAATAAATAAAAGATTCTTTTTCTTCTTTGGCAAATAATTCGTCCATAAAACGAATAGTGTTTTTCATTATATTAGAATTAAAACTTCCGCATAATCCCTTATTTCCTACAATTTCAAAAATGAGCACCCTCGATTCTGAATCGGCCTCATGCATAAGAGGGTGAGAATATTCAATATCTTCCATCGAAAGAAGACTGTGAATAATTTTAGTTAATTTTAAATCGAAAGCCTTAGCCTGACCCAATCGATTTTGAATCTTTTTCATTTTGGCTGTAGCGACCATTTCCATAGTACTTGTGATCTGACAAGTATTCTTTGCAGATTTTATTCTGTTTTTTATATCTCTTTGACTAGTCACAATCTATTTCTATCCCGTCTGTTTTTTAGATAAATAATCGTCAATAAAATCATTGGTTATCTTTTTAAGTTTTTCAGGATCATTCAACTGTTTAGACGTTTCTATATCATCCAAAATATCTCTATGTGATAATTTCATCATAGAAATAAACTTGCTTTCAAAATCTTTTATGTCATGAACAGGAATCTTATCTAAAAATCCTTCTGTTCCTGCAAAAACAATAATAACTTGTTCGCTTACATCCATAGGAACATATTGACCTTGTTTTAATATTTCAACAAGCCTTGCTCCTCTATCTAATTGACGTTGGCTAACCTCATCCAACTCGGTACCCATTTGAGCAAAAGCTTCTAATGCTCTGTATTGAGCTAAATCAAGACGCAATGAACCTGCATATTTTTTCATAGCTTTAATCTGAGCACTTCCCCCAACACGAGAAACAGAAATACCCACATCCACAGCAGGCCTTACCCCGGAAGCAAACAAATTATGTAAGAGATAAATTTGACCATCTGTAATAGAAATTACATTGGTAGGTATATATGCCGATACCTCACCTTCTTGAGTTTCAATTATAGGAAGAGCCGTTAAACTTCCTCCTCCATGGTCATCAGACAACTTGGCAGATCTTTCAAGTAATCTTGAATGACAATAAAAAATATCTCCGGGATAAGCCTCTCGTCCCGGCGGTCTTTTCAAAAGCAGAGAAAGTTCTCTATAGGCATTGGCCTGTTTGGATAGGTCATCGTATACACAGAGAGTGTGTCCGCCTTTTTCATACATAAAGTATTCTGCCATGGCTGTTCCGGCATATGGTGCAATATACTGCATTGATGCGGGATCAGAAGCATTTGCAGATACAACAATCGTATAATCCATTGCACCATATTCTTTGAGTTTTTCCACTACTCCCGCAACAGTAGAGGCTTTTTGAGCTATGGCAACATATACACATATAACATCTTTACCTTTCTGGTTGATAATGGTATCTATGGCTATTGTTGTTTTTCCTGTTTTTCTGTCTCCAATGATAAGTTCTCTTTGACCTCGCCCTATGGGGGTTAAAGAGTCTATAGCTTTGAGCCCTGTTTGAAGAGGTTCTTTTACAGGTTGTCTTGCAGCAATACCGGGTGCATTAAATTCAATAGGTCTTGTTTTAGTAGTATCAATAGGTCCCTTATCATCCAAAGGTTTTCCAAGCGGAGATACTACCCTTCCAAGCAGTTCTTCTCCCACAGGAACAGATAAAACTGCATTTAATCTTTTTACAGAATAGCCCTCATGTATTGTGGTATAGTCTCCTAATACGGCTGCACCTATATTGTTCTCTTCGAGATTAAGGATCATTCCTTTTGCACCATTAGAAAACTCGATCATTTCTGCCGACATGGCTTTTTTCAATCCGTGAATTCTTGCAATGCCATCTCCTACCTGAATTACGGTACCCACTTCAGAAACGTCAAAATCTGCACTATACCCCTCAATTCCTTTTTTTATGATGGATTTTACTTCTTCGATATTAATCTTCATAGGCGAATTCACTCCTAACCTTAATGTCCAGTAAATTGCTTTGTAATTTATTTAACTGACTAGACAGTGATGCATCGATAAGCTTGTCACCGGCTTTTATGATAACTCCACCGATAATTTCGCTATCTACTTTTTCAGTAATAATAATTTCTTTTTTAAAATAATTTGATAATACTTTTTTAAGTTCGGCAAGTAATTGAGTACTTAAAGCAACAGCTACAGTAACAAAAACATTCATTATGTCATCTCTGTTCTTTGCTTCAACATCGATTAAATATAGTTCATTCCAAATTTCAACAACATATTCAAGTCTGCCATTTTCAATTATAATATTTATAAAACTAAAAGTGTATTCAGATATTCTGCCTTTAAAAGCATCCATTATAATTTTATGCTTATTACCCTTGCTATAAACAGGGGAAAGCATGAAACTTTTAAATGCCTCATCAGATTTAAATAACTCGGAAAAAATTTTAAACTCATTCATTCGTTCCGAAATATTTCCCTTATCTTTACCTAATTCATAAAATGAATTAGCATACACTCTTGCAATTACGTCAAGTGCCACTTATTCCTCTTTTATTTTACCAATTCAATTTTTTTTAATGCTTCTTCAACCAATGCTTTTTGATCATTAGCATCTATATTTTTCTTTATAATTTTAGAAGCAATCTCCGTTGAAACTATTAGAAATTCTTTTTGTATCTCTCCCAAAGCGATTTCTTTAGCCTTATCTATTTCAATTTTTGCTTTTTCGATAATAACTATAGATTCTTGATTAGCCTTTTTAATTATATCAGCTTTGATCTTTTCGCCCTCTATTTTAGCATCAGATAATACTTTAAATGCATCATCCTTTACCCCTGCCATAATTGCATTATATTCGGCAAGTACTTTCTCAGCAGATTGTCTCGTCTTATCGGCACTATCTACATCATTTTTGATTTTTTCTGCACGAGCATCGAGAGCCCCCACAATAGGCTTCCATGCAGTTTTCCAGAGAATTATAACTAATACAAAAAAAGTTATAATTGTCCAAAGCAGTAAACCCGGATCTAGCTTTAATAATCCTTCTTCAATAGCTTGCAACATTAATCATATCCTGTTTGATTAAATATATTTACTCAGGCACATGCGTTTCTTGAGTAGCCGTGGGACTAACCAAAGGTTCACCAGGCTGTTTAGGTGCTTGAGTCGCAAGCATAAAAACAACTACCAGTGCAAAAAAAGTAAATCCCTCTATAAGAGCAACGGCAATAATCATTGCAGTTCTCAACTCTCCGGCTATCTCAGGCTGTCTTGCCATTCCTTCGATAGCTTGTCCGGCTAATTTTCCAATACCCATACTGGCACCAAAAACTATAACTCCTGCCCCAAGGCCTGCAGCTAAATATGAAAGTCCTAAATAATCCATAAAATCCTCCTAAAAAGATTAAAAATATAATTAACGGTCAAAGACCGAAATTGAGCTTAATTAATGCGAATCCATAGCCTCACCAATATACATTGCCGACAAGAGCGTAAAGATATATGCTTGTATTAGTGCAACTAATAATTCAAGAAAATTTATCAAAAGAGCTCCGGCTACCGAACCTATACCAACCAAATAACTTTGAAACATAATAATCAAAAACAAAAAAACAATAATTACCACATGACCTGCCGTCATATTCGCAAAAAGTCGAATAGTGAGGGAAAAAGGACGAATGATAAGACCCATAAGCTCAATTGCCCAAAGTAATGGGAAAAATGGCCATGGAATTCCCCTCGGCACAATACCGGTAACTATCCACAAAGGACCATGCTTTATGAAACCGGCCGCTATTACAGCAAAAAATGTACACAAAGCTAATCCACCGGTAACTGCCAAATTACCTGTTGCTGTTGCAAGTCCGGGAATCATACCCAAATAATTTGCAAAAATAATAAAGAAAAACAAAGAAAGAAAATAAGGCACTACCTTTTTTCTATTTTCGCCACTAAAATTGGGTTCTACGATTCCATTATACACAAAGGATATTATAAACTCCCACATATTTATCCAACGAGATTTTGAACCATATTTGTTCTTTTTTATAGTTCTTGCAAGAGGCACAAATATCAAAATACACAAAAACGCGGCTATCCAAAGCATAAGTACAAATTTTGTGATGCGCATATCGAATATGCCAAATAACTTGGTTGAAAGCAAATTTTGGTTCAACCAGCCTATAAATCCGCCTTCCAAAACATGATCGCTAACATGGTGTATAACAATTTCATAAAGATTGTGTTCTTGCATTATTACATCTCTCTCGAATCTCTCTAAAATCACCTTATAAGATAACTATAATAACTTATAAATAAATGTAAATCATTTTTGATATTTAAAGTCATTTTATTTCATATATTTCTTGTGTCAAACAGCTAATTTTATTTATTGATATATCTACATTGACGATAATCAAAATATCGGCGGAGAATTTGGAGAATTGAATGAAAATAACCATTGATCTTATACAACAAGAAAACGAATTTATGGCTGTTTGCCCAGAATTAGACATAAATTGCTATGGAAGAGATAAAGCAGACGCTATTAGACGAATTCAGAATGTAATACTATTTTACATAGAATCGGCAAAAGAATTGGGGTTTGATGTGAACAAACTGGAAGAAATATTAGTTGAGAACGAATCGTATTGTTTTGATAAAATTCACTATAAAAAAGAATCAGGATATTTACTTAATTAAAATTTTCTCTCCTAATTTTTATTATAAATTTAGATTTAAAAAGATTAAGGATGCCTTATGACATCCTTAATCTTTTTGTATATTTTTACTATTTTTATCTTCTATCAGGTTGAGCCGGCAGACTAACTTTTGGCGGTTTTGGCTGAACAAGAGAATTTTCTATAATCTCGAAATTGTACTTTGTCATCATAGCATCTTCCCAATCTCTTCTCTTCTCCTCTCTTTCTCTTATGCTGACATTTCGAATAAGTTCTTCCCGCACACTTCCAAAGCTTTCGATATTGGTTTCATTACGTCTTTGTCTCGATGGTACATAATGAGTATCATATTCGTTTCTAAGCATTTCTTCTGTTATCTCTAAATTCCCCATTACTTTTTCATGCAAGTATGCTGTATACAAAGCTGTTGCTTTATAAGAACCCCATCTTTTCTGAAATTCCTTTTCATTTTCAACATCACGCCTCAATGCTTCTCTTGACATATATTTTTCGTAGAACAGTCTTTCGGCAAAAAGCCTCTTAGTTTCATCAGAAATTTGAGTTCTTTCATTTGCAACTATCGGCCTTGCTCTGCCAATAAATGCCTGTAATTCATTTAAATCTCTCACATAAAACCTTTCGTCTCCCAATGAAAACAACATATAATTAGGATTATTGAAATTTGCACCCTGAATATTATTTACAACATCTTCTGCATTTCTTAATCTTTCCATTTCATTAGTTAGAATTTCACTTTCAATTATGTTTTTCATTCGCTCTATTTTTCTTCCATCTGGTTTACCATCTTCAAGCTTAAATGCCCTATCAATATTTTTTTCTGTTAAATCTATCTTATTATAAACATAAACTATATAATATCCATTGGAGGTCTTTACCAACTCTTCCGTAAACTCTCCTTTTTGTAAATTCATAGCAACATCAAAAAGTGTCTGGTCTTCCATACCTTTGAATTTCATGCCCCTGATAATATAGCCATCAGAAAAAGTAGACCTTGTGCGAGCTTCTTCAGAAAACTCTTTGGCCACCTCCTCAAAGTTTGCTCCTGCCTTAAGTTTAGCTATAGCCTCTTCTGCTTTTTTGAATTTTTCATCCATAATTTCTTTTATTTCGGCATTAGACATTCTAACTCTTCTTGCTGGAGCATTAGTCCCAGGATCGCTTACTATTCTGTACTCTACATCTCTAAACAATATAGCCCCTATATCAATTGCAGGTATACAGTATTGAGCAGTAGACCTTATTTTTTTTCTTAAATAATCTGCAAGAATACTCTTTTTCATATGATTTTCATATAACTTGTACCCTTCTGATGTATCAAAATCTTGAGCTTGGGCCTCTATTTGTGCAACTCTTTCAAAAAACACTTCACGAAGACGATTCTTTTGAGACGGTATTGAAGTATTTACCCCCTTATCGATTAGTCCTCTAGAAGTATACCATTCTTTAAATTCGCCTCTGGTTATCTGTCCCTCATTAAATGCGGCCATTATATCTGAATCCCTATGCATATTTTTCACTACAATAGTTGCCGACGTTACTACTGCTAATGCAAAAAACCCACATACAGGATATAGGACTTTTTTATCTCCCTTAACAATATTTTTTAATTTTATAAGGTACCCCTTTACTTTAAGGAATACCTTTACAAAAAACACTTTTGCTTTCACAAAACACGCCTTTAATTTATTTCCAAATTTCTTAAAAAAACTTTTCATTATTATTACCTTTGCTAATGTTTTACTATATTGCCCAATCAATATGTTGGTGCCGGTGGTCTTTCTCCCGGTTTAAGCGGTCTTTCCGGCACTAATTTTTCTTCATTGATTTTAAAATTGTTCTCACTAATAACTCTTTCTTCCCAAGATAATCTGTTGTTTAACTTAGTATTATTATATACCTCTTCTCTAAGATCATCTCTAACTGAAGCAAAAGAAGGAACATATCTTCTTGTTTGAGGATTAGCAAGAAGCTCGCGATTTTTCTCGTTATGGTACGCCAGTAATTCCGCATTGGTTGGAACATAATTCCCTAAGACAAACATATATCTATAAATAGTATCAATTTCGGCATTCCTAAAAAGCTCAAGCGCTGTCACATATTCTTCTGATTGATCAAATTCTCTTGTTCTCCCTTCTCTTGCCATTACAACATTATGATACCATTGGTTTACAAGCCCTTTCTTTTCATCTATTGTAAATCGATGCCTCTCATTACTTATGGTTTCTTCAAAAGATACCGGCATCCATAGCTTTTCTGTAACAAATGCCAGTAATTTATTCAAATCATCTACTAAATATTTTTTATCTCCTACTTCAAAAAGTATTTCATTCGGATTTCTTAAATTGGAATCTCTCCCTGGAAAATTTAAATCCGGTTGTGATGTAATCCCCTCCATTACTTCTAGAATAGCATTTTGGTGAATGAAGGCAGCTAATCTCTGATTTGTCATTGGATCTTTGACTATAGTTCTATTTACAATGTTCTTATTTGTTATTCTTTTAGAGTCATATAGCTTAACAATATATATTGCATCATCTGTTATTATTGGCTTAGTGGTATATCTACCTTTCCGAAGCTCTTGAATTGCTTCATATACTGACTTATCAGTAATGCTCTCGACAAGTTCCCTTATCACCCAACCTATACGAGCCTGATCTTCTGGCATATCACCCACGCTATATTGCATTGCAATACCATCAAAATTTTCACCTTTTCTAAGCTTTTCTAAAATTTCATTTACAAGCGGCATTTGGGCTTCTATAGCTTTTTCTTTATTACCCTCAAAACTTACCGCATCTAAACTTAACATTATAATGCTTATATCATATATTGTAGTGTCTACTTGTAAATCACTTCTCAATCTTGCATTGGTATAACCTGCTAAATGTTCATCCTCTATGAAAGACATATACATCTTAAAGTCAGGACTATTGAAGAAAGGGTGTTCGCCTGCTTCTTTAACTCTCATTCTCTCAAAAAATAATTCCCTTAGCCTCCATTCTTGACTTCTAATACTTGTATATACGGTATCAGGTCTTAATCTTTTACTAACCGTAAACCATTCTACAAAGTCACCTCGAATGATTTGACCTTCTGTATAAGCTGCCAAAACATCACTATCCTTAAATTTTTGCTTTTGGCATCCAACACCCGCAAATAGTGCAACAACAATACTGATTAAAATAAACTTTTTCATTAACGGCTCCTTGTATTTTACATGATTATTCCTATGTGATATAATCGACAGTAATTGTCAAATACAATTTGCCGAACATTACATGTAAAGTTGAATAATAGTATAATTAGTAAAAATTAACTGTTTTAGTTACAAAAAATATAAAAAAAACTTATATTTGAAATCTAAATGCTGCTTGAATATTGACATCTTGTTTTTGTGAAAGATCGACCATTGACTCAACACTTACATGAAATAAATAGAAGTTTATATCCATACCAAGAATATAATAAGGTTTTATGAATGCCGGACTATACTTTTGTTTAGCAGTTGCGATAATATGATCGACAGGATTTGGGGATATTGCAAGATAATCGCTATTAGATGTGGTTACAACTCCATCTGCATCCACATCTAATTTTAAAAATCCACGATTAAGTGAAAATGAAAAACCTGTATATATGTTGAATATCCAAAAAAATTCACCCTGTATGAGGGCATCAACAGAACCTGACAGCATAAGATAATTATATTTGCCGGCATAGCCCGCATCAAAACACACCGGAATCGATGAGGGAACAATATCAGAAGTGTTGGTTCCGCCAAAGTTTAAATTAACATCTGCTATATAATCGTGCATATATTCTCCAAAGACATTAACTTTACCATACATAAAATCGGCACCTGCGCCAACAGAGATGCCTCCAAAATTGAATATTCCTTGTAATACATTTTTCTTTCCAATGGGCTGGTAGCGAATTTTACCTCCTGCAGAATATATATTAAATGATTCAAGAGTCATAACTTTATGCTCTATAGCCGGAAGATACATTGCACTGCTGTAAATAAAAAATTTACCAATTAAGCTAACTTTATCTGTAATTCCAAAACCTAAAATAATTGTCGGATTGGGTGCTGCTCCGGGTAATTCGCCTGATTCAAGCTCTTTAGTATCATCAAAATAACTCATATTTGCCATACCGGCATTAAAAGATAAACCTAACATTAAGCTGCCCATACTTAAATTGGGAACTCCAATTCCATATCCGCCTAAATTAGATAATAAATGTGCATTTATTAACCCCGATCCATATCGATTACAAAAATCATCTATTTCTCTCATCGTATCATCAATACCCATATAAGAAAGATTTCCACCCATAATGGTACTATGTACAGTAATAGTGGCATAACTATCACGAACACAAACGAATAACTGCATAGAAACAATTATTGCCGTCGTTAAAAGGGGTATTATTTTTATTTTCAAATTAGTCATACAATTAATAACTTGTTTATACATCCGTTTCAATAAAGGCATATGCCGAATGATTATGAATCGACTCCATATTTTCAGATTCTATTGAAATATGTATAATACCTTTAATTTTTTTCAACTCTAAAACTGCATTTCTAACCATATCTTCTACAAATACAGGGTTTTCATAAGATTTTTCAGTAATATGCTTTTCATCTTCTCGTTTGAGTATTGAGTAAATATCAGAGCTGCCTGATTTTTCGGAGGCTGATATAATATCCTCAATCCAAACCCTATCCTTTGCCCTTATTGTTGCAGATAACTTAGACCTTTGATTGTGTGCTCCATATTTAGATATTTCCTTAGAGCATGGGCATACCGATAATACCGGCACAATTACGCTTAAAGAATAATAATCATCATCTGAATTTGCAGTGAGCTTGCACTGATACTCCATTTTTGCCGGTTCTTTTGATATGGGAGCTTTTTTTGTGATAAAGAAAGGAAACTCTATTTCAAAATGTGCCGTTTCGGCATTGAGTTCACTTTTCATATCATCTAATATTTGTCGTATTTTCTTTGTGCTGATTCCGTTTCTGTGCTTGTTTAAAATTTCGATGAATCGGCTCATATGGGTACCGCGAAAATTATGAGGCAAATTCACATACATATTGATTTTTGCTACCGTATGCTGTTCACCCTCGTTTTTATCGAGTACTACTACAGGATATGTAATATCCTTAACACCAACCCTATCAATGGGAAGATTTCGATAATCGGGTTCAGATTGTATATCTCTTAATTTTTCTCCCATTGCATTACCTGTATTTCAATTTATGTGAAATGTCATCCTGTTAACAATATAGCACCGGTTTCGGTCACTGCGATAGTATGCTCAAAATGAGCGGATAATTCTGAATCGGCCGTAACCAATGCCCATGTATCGTCATCTTTTTTGATTTGCCCGCAACCCGATGTAATTATAGGCTCAATAGCCAAAACCAAGCCCTCTTTTATTATATAATCGTCACCCGAATCGGCAAAATTGAATACCGTTGGCGGTTCATGCAACAAAAACCCTACCCCATGTCCGGTCATGTTTCTAATAACATTAAAGCCCTGTTCTTGGGTAATTTTTTCTATTGTTTGCCCTATGATATTTATGGGTTTACCCGGTGAAATTGCAGAAATTGCACTCATTAGAGCGTTTTCACAAGTATTCACAAGTCTCATGGATTCGGGGGGGCATTCTGTAAATGTGAATGTTTTACAAGAATCGGCAAAAAATCCTTTTAGCGATACCCCTATATCGATTTTTACTATATCTGAGGGCTTTATTTTACGCTTTTTTGAGGGCTGACCATGCACTATAACTTCGTTTAACGATATACAACTGGCATATCTATAGCCTGTTTTTGTTTTAAATGCCGCTCTTGCCTTTTTTTTAGTTATAGATTCATCTATAAATGAATCTATTTCCCATGTAGTACGCCCCACTAATCCATTTTTTTCAATCTTAACAAATATATCTGATATTATTTGCCCTGCCTCGGCAATTCTTGATATTTGTTCTGCAGATTTTAACTTTACTTGTCTTTTATTATTGTTCAATCACAGATTCGGGTTCTGCCTCCACAGATTTGGACTCTAACCCTGCCTCGTTTTGCTTAATAGAATCTTGTTTCTTTTCATCACCGGTTATGCTCGATGATGTAGATTTATCTTCGACCAAACCTGCAATAATTTTTATCTTGTTTTCTATATCGGCAAAAATTGTCGGATTTTCTCTTAAATAATTTTTGACATTCTCTCTTCCTTGACCTATTCTATCTTCGTTATAAGAATACCATGTTCCCGATTTTTTGATAATTTCATAGTTTACGCCCAAATCTAAAACTCCACCCTCGCGTGAGATTCCGCTATTGAAGATTAAATCGAACTCTACCTGTTTAAAAGGAGGAGCTACTTTGTTTTTGACTACCTTTACTCGTACTTTGTTTCCTATTGCATCATCGCCATTTTTTAGTGTTTCAATTTTTCTTATATCAAGTCTAACCGATGAATAAAATTTAAGTGCATTTCCTCCTGTTGTTGTTTCGGGAGATCCAAACATGACCCCTATTTTATATCGTATTTGATTTATGAAAATAACCGATGTATTTGATTTAGATATTATTCCCGTAAGTTTTCTTAGGGCTTGACTCATTAATCTTGCCTGCAAGCCCATGTGAGCATCTCCCATATCTCCATCTATTTCGGCTTTTGGCACCAATGCTGCTACCGAATCTACTACTATAAGATCTATTGCTCCCGATCTTACCAATGCTTCGGTTATCTCTAATGCTTCTTCACCTGTATCGGGCTGTGATACCAATAAATCATCGGTTTTTACTCCTAATTTAGCGGCATACTGGGGGTCGAGAGCGTGTTCTGCATCTACAAATGCCGCAACTCCTCCTGCCTTTTGTGCCTCGGCAACCATGTGCAATGTGAGAGTTGTTTTGCCTGAGGATTCGGGTCCATAAATTTCGATTACTCGACCACGCGGTATTCCGCCAATTCCCAACGCTATATCAAGTTCAAGTGAACCTGTAGATATTGCAGGAATTTGAACCTTTTCGGCTCCACCAAGCCTCATTATTGAGCCTTTTCCAAATTGCTTTTCTATTTGCAACATTGCCGAATCAATAGCTTGATTTTTTTCTTTTTCTTCTTTTATTTCTCTTACTTCTTTTTGTTCTTTTTGTGCTGCCATTTTATACCTCTCTTGATTTTAATGTCTTTATATAGTAAACGAATGAGAATTGAAAAATGTAAAAAAAATCGTAAAAAAAATTCAATTTTTTTGCTTTTTTTTGCATTTTACCCTTATTTTTTTAATTAGCAATAAATTAGTCAAACATTATTGCCTATTTTATTGCATTATGTCTGATTTTACGCATATTTCCCAATCGCTGAACCGATCCATAAAACTTTAAAAGATTAATTTCAATGCATATTTCAGATGGGCTGAAAATACTCTTAAATAAAAGATATACTCCGCAAACCCACAATAATGTAAAAGCAATCATTTTTTACTCCAACTATATTTAGTATACTGTTGTATAGTATATCGAATATTTTGTCAAGTAAATTTACTATATTTTTGTGTGGGTGTTAATTTTTTTTGTTTTGCTCTGACCCCAATCCAAGAAAACTGGTCAAAATAAGAGATAATGACTACTAAAAGTTGACTTTTTTGTTGATGCTCTGACCCCCACGAAATATTATTGACACATATAGACCAAATAATAACTTATTCTAAAATGCTATATGGATTTACAAATAGATGAATATCTTTCAAAAAGCAAAAGAAAACATCATTTCTGACGAAGTTAAATTTATTGCAAAACAAGAAGAATTACCTCTTGATTTTGTGGTGAAACATTTCGTTTCAGGAGAAATAGTAATACTAAAAAACTCATTACGCAATATAAACCCTGTTGCACTTGGGAAAAATATCTCAACTAAAATTAATGCAAATATAGGTTCATCACCCAATATGTTTGAACTTGATAATGAAATGGAAAAACTTCATGTTGCCGTCAAATTTGGTGCCGATGCTATTATGGATTTAAGCATAGGCGGAGATGTCACACATTTTAGACGAAAGATATTAGAAAACTCCTCTGTACCGCTTGGAACCGTTCCCATTTATGAAACAGCGAAAGAGCTTGCCGATAGAAAAAAATCGGTAATGGAGATGACTATTGACGACTTTTTGCTAATTGTAGAAAGACAGGCAAAAGAAGGTGTCGACTTTATGACCATTCACTCTGGCATCACAAAAGCATCTCTTGAATCTTTGCATTCTCAAAAACGCCTTGTAGGGATAACCAGTCGAGGCGGATCTATATTAGCCGAATGGATAAAAAAGAACAATAAAGAAAATCCTTTATTTGAACATTATGACGATATACTCGATATAATGGCACAGTATAATTGTGTTATAAGTTTGGGGGATGGGCTTCGTCCCGGAGGTATTCACGATGCAAACGATAGAGGACAAATTCACGAAATGGTAGAATTAGGAAACCTTGCCAAGCGAGCAAGAGAAAAAGGAGTACAGGTAATCATAGAAGGTCCGGGGCATATGCCCATCGACCTTATAGAAGCAAATATGAAACTTCAAAAGAGCTTATGTGATGGAGCCCCATACTATGTGCTTGGCCCACTTGTTACAGATATAGCACCGGGATACGATCACATCACAGGTGCAATAGGAGGAGCTATCGCGGCAACAAACGGTGCCGACTTTTTGTGCTATGTTACTCCGGCAGAACATTTAAAATTACCATCTATAGATGATGTTAAAGAAGGAGTTATCGCATCAAAAATAGCTGCACATGCAGCAGATATAGTTAAACTGGGAGAAAAAGCACGTAGAAAAGATAATCAAATGTCAGATGCAAGAAAACAAAGAGATTGGGAAACTATGTATCAATTAGCAATAGACCCTGAAAAAGCACGCAAATATAGATCTGAGATGCCGTCGAATTTTGATGATCAATGCTCAATGTGTGGAGACTTTTGTGCAATGAAACGCGATTATTAGAAAACTAAAACTAAGAGGAAAATTAAAATGCAAGATTATAATTCTTATAAAGTAGATAGAGACCTTATTCTCGAATACAATCAGGTTACACTTGATAACACTCTTCCTGTTGATATACTGGGAGTTAAGGTGGGTAATCTATCAAGAGAGCAAGCTGTAGTTACAATTATGAACCTGATAGAGAGAGGCGGTACATATCATGTTGCCTTTCTCAATCCTTGGAAACTTGAAAAAACAAAATCAGGTAAAAAAAATAAAGCTACATTTCCAACTGTGGATTTAATGATTGCAGCAGGAGCAGGTATTCAATGGGCATCGAGAAGATTAAAAAATCCTATCAAAGAAAGAATTTCAACTTTAAGTTTGATGATGGATCTCATAAGAATTTCTGAACTCAAAGAATATAAAATATTCATCATAGGCGGTAAACCTGAAACTACCGAGTTGGTTTTTTCAAATATAAAAAGATCTTTTCCTAATATCAGAATAGTTGGACGGCATGGGGGATTTTTCAATACTGAAAGAGAAAAAGCCGTTGTAGAGGCAATCAGAAAATCTGAAACAAATATTGCCTTTGTTGGGTTAGGTTTCCCATTGGAAGACAGATGGATTCATAAATTTAAAAAAGAATTTCGCAATACGGTATTCATAAGTGTTGGAGGAACATTTGATGTTCTATCAGGCAACAAAAAGAAAGCCCCAACATTTATGACAGAGAAAGGTCTCGATTGGTTTTATAGAATTATATCCAGACCTTGGCGATTTGGAAGATTTTTAAGAACTCTTAAATTTTTTATACATTCGGTATTTAGGGGATTTAGAGTAAAACGAAAGAAACCATGAAAAAAACGGCAATTCTTCAATCCAATTATATACCTTGGAAAGGATATTTTGACATCATTGCATCGGTAGATGAGTTCATAGTTTATGATGAAGTGCAGTACACTACCAGAGATTGGAGAAACCGAAACATTATCAAAACTCCACAAGGTCCTCTGTGGTTATCAATACCTGTTGTTTCAAAAAATTCACGCCAAAAAATAAATCAAATAAAAGTATCTGACCAATCATGGGCAAATACTCATTGGGAAACAATAAGAAGAAATTACACAAAAGCCCCCTGCTTTGCAAAATATAAAAATCAATTTGAAAGTACATATAAAGAACTCTCAGAATATGAGTTCCTTTCAGAAATAAATTTACGGCTCATAAAAGAGATAAACAAAATACTTGGCATACATACTCAAATTTCAGATTCAAGAGATTATAACTTAAAAGAAGGCAAAACCGAAAGATTATTGCAACTTTGCATAGATTCAGGTGCAAATGAATATGTTTCAGGTCCTGCTGCAAAAGAGTATATTGACGAAAAACTTTTTAGAGATGCTAAAATTTCCTTGACTTGGATGGATTATAACGGATATTCTGAATATAGGCAGTTGAATAAGCCTTTCATGCATGGAGTAAGTGTACTTGATCTTATTTTTAATGAAGGCGATAATGCAGCGAGTTTTATGAAATTTGCAAATATTAAAAAATAATTTATTTTTGGAGTTTTACATATTCAAATGAAAATTTCTGTTGTGACCTCACTCTACTATTCTGAGAACTATATAGATGAATTTTGTGCAAGAATTCTAAACTCGGCAAAGCCTTTATTTAGTGCTATTGAAATAGTTTTAGTAAACGATGAATCTCCCGACAAGTCACTCGATAAAGCCATCGACCTTGCAAAAAAAGATAATCGCATAAAAATAGTTGACCTATCCAGAAATTTTGGTCAGCACAAAGCCCTCATGACAGGGCTTATGCACGCCAATGGGGATTATGTTTTCATGCTCGATTCTGATCTCGAAGAAAAACCCGAACTGCTAGAATTATTTTTTGAAACAATGACAAAGAATCCTGAATATGATGTAGTTTACGGAGTTCAAAAATCAAGAAAAGGCAATCTAATAGAAAAAATAAGCGGTGCACTTTTTTATAAATTGTTTAACTTTTTTTCAAATGTAAAAATCCCCGGAAACCAAATTACAGCCCGACTTATGACCATGCGATATGTCAAAGCATTGATTGAACATAAAGATAAAGAAATATTTATAGCAGGCTTATGGGCAATAACAGGGTTTAAGCAGCTTGGCATCCCTGTCAAAAAAGAAAACACCAGCCCTACTACATATAATATTGGAGAAAAAATGGCATTGCTCATAAGCTCCATAACATCTTTTACAAGCAAGCCTCTTATGATTACATCTTATTTGGGAGTTGCAATTACGCTTGTATCGCTTTTTTTTATTTTGCATTTAATATATCAAAAAATATTCCATGACATTAGACTTCAAGGTTGGACATCTCTATTTGTTTCAATGTGGTTTATTGGAGGATTGATAATCTTTTTTATAGGCATTATAGGTTTATACATTTCTCGAATGTTTAACGAAACCAAGGATCGTCCTTATACTACGGTAAAAGAGATTTATAGTTTTACTAAATCTAATAGTGTAAATGATATTAAAAAAGCTGTAAATAAATATTATACCGATCTTATACTAAAACACGGCGATATACCTGCCGGAGTAGATTGGAATTCAAGTGAATCGCAAACTAAACGTTTTGAACAATTGATGAAAGTTGCCGATATTAAAAAATTTACAATAAATGAACTTGGCTGTGGCTATGGTGCCATAATTGATTATCTCAAAAAAGAAAAATTAAATTTTAAATATACAGGCTACGATGTATCCAAAACTATGATTAAACATGCCCAAAAAAGATTTTCTCAATTTAAGAATGTAAAATTTTCAAATTCTTTAAAGATGCAAAAAGCCGATTTCACTGTGGCAAGCGGTATTTTCAATGTAAAATTACACTTTGAAGATGCCGAGTGGGAAATGTATTGTTTGAGCATTTTGGATGAGCTTAATAAATCATCAGAGAAAGGTTTTTCTTTCAATATGCTAACAAAGTATTCTGATGCTTCAATTATGAAAGATAATCTATACTATGCCGATCCACTTAAAATTTTTGACTATTGTAAAAAGAATTTTTCAAAAAATGTTGCTTTACTTCACGACTATGATCTTTATGAGTTTACCATAGTAGTAAGAAAATATTAAAAACCCATTTGGAGGAAAAAATGTCACAAAAAATCGTCATATTTGGACTTGGAGACATATCCGAAATAGCACACTTTTACTTTTCACAAGATAACAATATCGAAGTTTGTGCTTTTACTGCAGATAAAGAATTTATAGATAAAGATAAATTTTGCAATTTACCTGTTGTTCCATTTGAAGAAATCGAAAAAACATTTTCTCCAAATGAATACAAGATGTTCATTGCAGTAAGCTATGCAAAACTCAACCAAGTGAGAACTCAAAAATACAATGAAGCCAAAAATAAAGGTTACTCATTTGTAAGCTATATCAGTCCACACGCCACAGTGGCAGCAAACGCAGAGATAGGAGAAAACTGCTTCATCTTTGAAGACAATACGGTACAGCCCTTTGTAAAAATAGGAAACAATGTAACACTATGGAGCGGAAACCATATAGGACACCATTCCACAATAGAAGATAATTGTTTTATAGCTTCACATGTTGTAATATCAGGCGGATGCACCATAGGAGAATATTCATTCATAGGAGTAAACGCCACGCTTAGAGACCATTTACAAATAGGTAAAAAATGTATTATAGGAGCAGGTGCAATTATAATGAGCAATACCGAAGATGAAGGCGTTTATGTGCCTGAGCGAACAAAGATTTTTGGCAAAAAAAGCAGTGAGGTTAGACTGTAATAAATGGACTGGCAAAAATGTGGTCACATCTTTGTGCCAAATCAAAGCATCCCTAACATGAACTCTCATGCTTCGGTGCCTGTTGCCGATTACTTGTATGATGATGTGTATAAGATTTATTTTAGTTCAAGAGACATTAACAATAGGTCTTATACATGGTCATTAGATTACGATATAGTACAAAACGAAATAAAAGATATTAGCAATGAACCGGTACTCTCCCCCGGAATACTTGGTACATTTGACGATGCAGGGGCTATGGCATCTTGCATCATGACTCACGATGATGTAAAATATCTTTACTATATAGGCTGGAACATATCTCAAAGTATGCCTTTCAGAAATGCAATAGGTCTTGCAATTAAAAAACCTAATGGCAAGTTTGAAAAATATTCACATGGTCCCATAATGGATAGAAGTATACATGATCCAATATTTACTGCAAGCTCATGTGTTCTATATCATGAAAATAAATTCAAAATGTGGTATCTATCGTGCATAGCTTGGGATACATCAATTAAACCTTTTCGGCATTCATATAATATAAAATATGCCGAATCTATAGATGCAGTAAACTGGATTCGCAATGGTATTACCGTAATAGATTTTAAGGATGATTATGAATATGCAATCTCCACTCCAAGGGTAATAATAGAAAATGAGAAATATAAAATGTGGTACTCATACAGAGCTTCTAAAAAAAATACAACTTACAGAATAGGTTATGCCGAATCCATAGATGGAATAAACTTCATCAGAATGGATGATTTAGCAGGAATAGATGTCTCAAAAGATAGCTGGGATAGTGAAATGATATGCTATCCATATATATTCGATCATAAGAATTATCGCTATATGCTCTATAATGGAAACTCTTACGGAAAATCGGGTTTCGGTTTAGCAAAATTGGCAATAGGAGTCTGAACATGAAAAAATTAAATTATAAATTTGCAATTTTTAAATTATGTTGTCTATTATTATTTATAATAGCTTTCTCTATGTGTTCTTCAGATTCAGAAACACAAGAAACAAACTCAGGAATACTTCTGTCATTCGATGATTATTTTCCCGATCAATGGGAAGATCATTTTGATTTATTTGACAAATATAATGCAAGAGCAACATTTTTCGTTAATGGCGATTCTGTTACACAGTTTATGCTTGATGCGCAAGAACGCGGTCATGAAATAGGCTGCCATACAATTACACACCCCAGACTTCCAACATTGACAAGAGAACAATTTTTAGAAGAAACAATTTCTCGTATTGAGGTATTCAGAGAGGCGGGAATAGAATTAACATCGTTTGCATACCCATATGGAAGCTATGAACTATGGATGCATGATGAATTGCTTGAATACTACCAAATAGTACGTGGATTTGGAACACCCTCATCTACATCCGGACGTAATAGTTTTGGACCATATAAAATAGTTGACATGAAACATGGTTTTATAAATTCTAAAAGTATTGACAATGTTTATTATAACGACATAGAATTTCGACAGTTTATAGATGAAGCATTAAAAATTGCAAGAGCATCAGAAGATGTTGTTATAACATTAACATCACATCAAATATCTTCTACACCATATTGGGGTATAACCCCTGAAAAATTGGAATATCTTTTAAAAAAAGGTCAAGAATATGGTTTAACATTTTATAGATACAATGATTTGCAACAAAATAAAACTTGTTTCAATATGTTGATGGAATAACATGAGTAAACTCCCCCCAAGAAAGATAATAATATGCCCTAAATGCCGTTCACAAAAACTGCGATTCAGAACAGGCCGTATAATATGTATATCATGCGAAAATGAATTTCTCACTTGTAAAAACAAGATGAAGTTTATACAGCTTCAAGCTAATGCACACGATACTCTCAATTCAATAAAAAACTTGTTTAAAAAGTTTCCTAAAATTTATGCATTCTTAATGAAAGTGGTAAGCCCTGTATATTCACCTAATTTTACCAAAAAATTTGTAAAAAATTATATCGAAAATCAAAGAGTTTTGGCTATAAATCTTGGAAGCGGTTCTACAAATATACATCCTAATATTATAAACGTAGATTGCTATGATTATAAAAATGTGAACATCATTTGTGATATAAAATTTTTACCTTTTGCAGATTCTTCTGTAGATAGAATACTAAATGCCGCTGTTCTTGAACATATCCCCTCACCTGAATGTGCAGTTAATGAAATGAAACGCATACTTAAACAGGGAGGAATAGTTTGTTGCTATATGCCATTCATTGTTGGATTTCACGCCAGCCCGGCTGATTATTCCAGATTAACTATGGAAGGATTAAGAACACTATTTAAAGATTTTGAAATAATTTCATTAGAAGTATGCGGAGGTCCCACAAGCGGAATGCTTTGGATATTTCAAGAATGGCTTGCAATTGTTTTATCCTTTGGTTCCAAAAAACTTTATCTTATTTTATACCTTATAATAATATCAATCACATGGCCTATAAAATTTTTAGATATACTTCTTATGAAACATCCCAAAGCATCCAATATAGCCAGTGGATTTCTCGTAACAGCTAAGAAAAAATGAAAGTGAAAAAGAACAAAATAAACTACACCGAAGAAGGTCTCTCTATTCTTGAACAAGCCGAAAAATCACATTATTGGTTCATAACTCGAAAAGAATTTATAGCTAATAATATCCTAAAATATTTACCTAAAAACTCAAAAGCAGCCGATTTTGGAGGGGGTACAGGGGATATAGCTTTTCACTTACAAAACATAGGTTATGATATTTATTTTTGTGACTATTTTGAAAA
>Ga0099364_10004270_pt1 | contig 21725 bp, 20 predicted proteins | sample TergutTh196P3_FD_73070 | JGI IMG/M metagenome (GOLD analysis project Ga0099364, IMG submission 73070) | Microcerotermes parvus P3 segment gut microbial communities from Pointe-Noire, Republic of the Congo - Th196 P3 | ecosystem: Host-associated > Arthropoda: Insects > Digestive system > Gut ... | reverse complement strand
GTCTGGACAGCGTTTTTGCACCTTTCAAGCGATAATATGGCAAAGTTTAGCTCGCCAGCGGAAATCAGGCGGAATATGTGGTGGTTTTCGGAGCTTGCCATATGAAAATACTTTACAGATTGCCGAGCATATCGCGCCGCTCATACCGCCGTCGGTAGACGACATCTCCGCTGTGCGTTTCGATATGTTGTTGTATCAAATCGAGCTGGCCATCCTCGCGGGTAAATCTTACAAGCGGGCAAAAAATGACTTGCTTAAAAAAACAAGCGAGCTATCCCGCTACGCAAGCATCCCGGCAGTTGCGTCGCAGCAGGAGCTTATTGAGCAAATCCTGCATAACGACTATCTCGAACGCGCGGGTTTATCGGATTATGAGGACATCCGTGTCAGGCTGCGCGATTTAATCAAGTTCATCCCGAATGACGAGCGCAGCCGTTACGATACGAATTTTACCGATGATATTTTATCTGTTGAATGGAACGAATCACAGCTTGACAATGATGATCTGGCCAATTACAAGAAAAAAGTCAATTTTTATATCAATCAAAATCAACACATCCCGGCCATTGCGAAATTGAAGGGCAATATCCCATTGACCTCGGACGATGTGAGGTCTTTGGAGCATATTCTTTGGAATGAACTCGGAACAAAGGAGCAATACGAGGCACAGTACAGAAATACCCCGTTAGGTGAATTGGTGCGTTCCATTGTCGGCCTGAGCATGAAAGCCGCGAATGAAGCGTTTTCCGGCTTCCTGAACAAAGCTGGATTGGATAGCCGACAGATGCACTTTGTGAAGCAAATAGTCAATTACATCGTCAAAAACGGCATGATGAAAGACCTCGCTGTGTTGCAAGAGAGTCCGTTTTCTGATATGGGCAGCGTGAGCGAGGTATTTGCCGCGAAAGCGTTCATGGATTTACGGGCGGTGATTGAGGCCATAAATAATAACGCCATTGCGGCATGACTTATGCTGTAAAATATAAAAAGACCTAAACATAAGCCAAATGACAATATAGTTTATGTCGGCAATTATCAAACCAGAAAGCAATACGCCCAACATTACCCCGAATCTTTCAAGTAGCCTATCAATGATTAAAGCGATGACAAATGCGCTTAACATACCCAGAACTATCCTGACTGGCCCGTTGCCGGCTTTTCTCCTCATCTGCACGATGGTAATAAAAAATACGCCGCCGATTATCAGAGCGGAAGGTATTACCCCCAATGTCATTCCGAACCTTCCGAACATCGTATGGATGATTGATACAGTGCTTGCCGCGATAAACAGGCTTATATATACAATCCCCAAGTCGTGTTTATACTGCTTTTTCTGTTTATTCCATCCATTCATAAGACCCCCTCTTCAAATTTTGCAAGGCAGGGATATAGGTTGCTGCTCCGGCAAAGACATTCTTCCTGTGCCAGGGCACCCCTGGTGACACCCCCGCCCGGATTGACGGGGCTTGCGAAATTAAGTACACCGACCCTGTCAAATTGCATTTTCAGCCGCCGGGCGGCAGAAAACGTCGTGTCTTCGATAACTTCAACGGCGATGTCATTTATCATGGCATCGGAAGGAATGGCTTCTGAAGGCCGTGCTGATATGTCATCATAAACAATGGTGTTCCTTACCGCTCTTTCCGTGGCTTCGGCTATTATCGGGTTTTCCCGTATCAGCCTCCGTGTGTCTTCAAAGACATTTACCAAGTTTACTGGCTGCATGATTATTTCTCCTCCAGGCACTACCGTTGTCATTAACCTCTTTAACATTATCCATTCGTATAATTACGGATTACCCCATTGCCATTGAAGGTTTATTCTTTTGATATTTTCATAGGTTTCCTTCCTATCACTTCCCTCCTCACCCACGCCCCCGGCACTCCGGACAGGCCGCCAGGGTAGAATCGTATTGTTTGTGGCAGACCCGGCAAAACACCACGCCGCCCCCGGCCGGGTCTGCTCCCTTTGGCGGCGGGGCCGGGGCGGCTTTCGCATCCGTCCGCCCGGGTGCCCCCCGCCTGGCCACCAGCACCAGTGTGGTGATGCTGATGGCCATGTTGAACGCCAACACCCCCACGATGATGATAAAATACATATTCATGTCGCCTCGCCTCCCTCTGCCACTTTCAGCTTACGTCTGCGCCGGACTTCCAGCAGGCCCACCGAAGCGGCCCCCACCACGCCGACACCGACCAATGTACCGACGAATAATGGTTTGTTCAAATACCAGCGGTAGAATGGGTTCGTGGTCACGGAGAACATAATAATCAACTCCCCATTCTCGTATTCTATCATATTTCCCGCCATGTCAGTCGTAGTGACCTTCACATATTGGTTGCCATTGTACTCCGGTATGCTGATGATATACTCGTCACCTTTTATCACCGGCGTTACATTTGTATAGACGGCATCTTTGCCTTCTTCTTGCCGTGCAATGACAACATCACCCAACATTAAATTGTCCGTGATAATAAATCTGGCGTCCATGCCTGGAACATTGTAGGGTTTGGCCCCGTTTTCCAGGTCAATGGACAGCACAATCGGCGGCGTTTTATCAACAATGAATGATATCATCTCCCCGTCTTCGACATTTTCATTGACATTACCCGCCGCGTCCACGGAATGGAAGCTGACTATATAGCTGCCATCCCCGGCAAAGAGCGGGCCGGGCAGGGTATATGCGTAGCGGCTCCATGCTTTACTTTCGTTCCAGTCACCGCCGATCTCCTCGTCCAGATGGAAATCGTCGCCCTCGCGCAGATCGCGCGGATTCCCGTTATATACCATGGTGACACGCGAGGTATCGCGCAGGACATCGGCATTTACTTCCGTGATGACCAGCTGACTGATGTCCTCATTCGTGTATACCTTATCATTGAGTCCTTTGGTGACATCGCAGAGCTCGTAATTCGAGCCGAAGCGGTTGACGGAAAACGTGATGCTCGCCTCGTCCTCATTACCGGCACGGTCCGCCGCCCTGACAGACAGGGTATAGATGTCGTCTGTTTCGCGTTTCCTTTCAAAGTCGGCGAATGAGAGCATCAGTCCATTATGCACGCTTTCATAGTCATATTCACCGACAAGCTCCAGCGGCCCGCCCCTGCGCGAGCCAGTCAGCGTGATTTGTACGCCCGCACGGTCGAAATTCGTGTCGCTGACGGTGACGACCGGCATGACCTCGCCATTGTTGGCCGTTTCATGCCCGACCCCGCTTATCGTGATGTGCGGTTTCTCCGTGTCGACAAAAAACTCCTCCTGATTAAAAGTCTCGGCATCATTGCCCGCCATGTCCCTGTACGAGACCGCGAATGTATAGCGCCCGTCGGCGGCAAAGGGGATGGTGGCCGTGTGGACAGAACCGGCGCGCGTAAAAGCGCTGGCATCCGGAAACTCAATCGTATTGCCGTCATAAGTGGCCCTGCCGCTGATTTCAACACGGCCGGTCTCGAAGTTATGCTCATTGATGGTGATGGTCGCCGTCCTGGCCACCTGATAATACTCGCCGCCATGGACATCATCATTATCGTAAGTCACCGCGATGACAGGCAGGGTCTTGTCCAGGGTGAAGGCGGTCGGCTGTACCGAGCTGCCATAATCCACCTCCTCGCTTTCATTCCCGGCCATGTCCGCATACTCCATCTCCCATGTATATATCCCGTCGTTAGCGAATAAAATCGTCGCCTCATGGACAATGCCATCGTCATTGCCACCCGCGCCGTCGCTGGTCTTCACCCATGACGAGAGGACGGGGGCCGCTCCCTCGGCGTTCGCTATTGTGACGCCCCGGGTCGCCACTTCGGGATCAAAATTGCGCTCGGTGATGGCTATGGTCGCCGTCCTGTTTTCTTTAAAATATTCCGTGAAGAGCGGGTCGTTTGCGTTATTGTCGTAGCGGACGTTAATTATCGGGGCGGTGATGTCGATTTTGAGTTCTATCTCTTCTTCGCCCACATTCTCGGCATTATCCTGCACATGGACGACAACCTTCACGTCATTGCTGTTATTCTGTGCGGCACTTACGACAATGCTGCCCTGCCACTGGGGTACCAGTTGATCCTTGGTCGGCGTCCGGTTGGTGAACTCAAACAGGGTCTCCTCCTGTGTCAGCACACCCAGATTATATACCCGGTACGAAATCTGCTTCAAACCGGAATAGACATCGCCGTTCGTAGTGGCGGGGTCGCTCACGCTGATATTGACCGCGACATCGCCGCTGTATATCCCATGATCGGCCTGCCCGACGGGGGCAATGCTGATCTCGGCGCTAAGGACACCCACGTCCGGATTGGTCTGGTCGAGGATCACGCCGTCGGAGTTGATGATTATCATATTGCCGGCCCTGTCGGTGATACGGGCATAGACTACCATCCGCTCGTCGGGGGTGACGGAAAAATTGCTGCTGCCAGGCGACCCCGCCACCCATCCCCCACTGCTTTGCACCTGCGACAGGCTAAGCGGCTCGGGGGAGCGCAGATGATCAACCCTATACACACCGCTCAGGTTATCGGCGCTCTGGATGGTGACATGGGCGGTGTTTCTGCTAAAATACCCGAAGGTAATGGTGGACAAAAATTGCTCCCATTTCGTCCCGTCTATCGACGCCGTCCATTCATCAATTCGCAGCGACCCCGTTGGATCCGTCATGTCTATCGTGAAGGCATAGGGAGCCGCACTCGTTCCATGATTCACACCGTCGGCACTATTCCCGGGAATATCCGCATAGGCGATGCTGAGGCTGTAATTGCCCTCGCCGGAAAATGACACCTTTACTTCATACAGGTCGTCCATGCCCGCCACTTTCGTCCAATTCGCCTCATTGGCAACGAAATCGCGGAAATTGCCCGAAGCCCCCTCCGTGACCGACACGACAAAGGCCATGTCCACAGCGCGGAAGTTGCGCTCTGTCACCCGGAGCGTCGCTGTTCTCGCTTTATTGAAATAGCGGCCATTGCGGACATCATTGTTATCATAACTAAGCGTAAGGACAGGAACTGCGGTATCAACAACAATATGGCGGGACAAAAATGTCTCCATCGCATTGCCGGAATGGTCCGTATATTCCATCTCGACAACATAATCGCCATCCCCGTATTCAGCCCGAGGCAAGGTCAGGACACCGCGAAACAGGGGCCCGCCCGCCTCCACTTGCTGCCAATCAATCAGCCCATTGGACTTATCATGCAACAAACTGTAGCCGGCATCCAGATTATCCCTGTCGAATGCTTTGACCGTGACCAGCACGGAATCCGCGTCGAAGTTGCCTTCGTCCATGACAAACGTAATCTCCGGGGCGGTGTCATAATACACGAACTCACCGATACCGTCGGGATTATCCGGGGCAAAACGGCCCAGGGCACTTTTCTGAAAGAGTTTCCCCGCGCCATAATCCACATCCGTCAATCGCGGCGCGACGCTGTCGATGATGAAGTGTTTGTCATCGTCTGCCGCCGCCTCAAACAGATGGCGTGTCTCGGTTTTATTGCCGGCCTTGTCAAACACCGTGACCCTTACATCCCTCCCGAAATACTGCGGCGCGATGTTTAAATGCCACTGCCCGTCCGCTCCCGGTTCATATTGTGTTATCTTACCACCGGCGGCTCCCACTATCTCGTCATCATAATAGGCCTTCGCGCCGCTGTATTGCCATTCGACCTTGTGGATACCGGCAGTGGCGTCTTCCGCTTCCAGGCTGATGCCAAGGGCGCTGCCTAAAAAGCCCGCCTCCATGTCATTCCACGCAGGCCATGCACCCGCATGGGAATGGGTCATGGCAGTGATGACCGGCACCGTCTGGTCACGCTGGTATGTCACGGTCACGGCCCTGGACACGCTGCCATCATCGCGTTTCAGATAAAAACGCAGCTTGCCATCGTCGGTATCGGCCTCGTTTGCAAAAACCGTCAGGCTATCTTCCCATGTCGTGCCCGGGCCGGGCTCCCCCGCCCCGGCCAGGATTATCCCATAACCACCCGGAACCGTCACGACCATGTCCTCGCTGACATACCAGCCATGGACAGCCGCCCCTTCGCTGGACTCGCCATCTGCCGCCGAGACATAATAGTCCTCATCCAATACGGCGCTGAAACCGCCGTATATCCATGCCGTGACTCCTGTCGGTTGGATCAATGCGTATTTGAGCATATCATCGCCCGTCAAGGCGAAGTCGCCGTCAAACACGATAGCCACTTCCGTGTCTTCCTCCACCGTTGCCTTGTCCGCAAATTCCGCCGTGACCCCGCTGTAATCATCCAGTGAAACATCGTCGCCATTGATAACGCCGCCGGCAGCCAGGGCTGCCGTCCATGTTTCCACCATGACCGCCCCGTCGTAGTTTTTGTCATCCACCCCCACGTCCAGCTCCAGTTGCCTGGCCCCGACATTGACGACATGCGCGGCACTGTCGCTCTCTTCGTATTCAGCATCGCCGCTGTATTTGGCGATGAATGAAAGAGAGCCGTGGGGGATGTTTTGGATGGTGAAGCTCGCCTGGTTATCCGCGACCGATATGTTTTCGCCGCCCGGTACTAGATCATCACCCTCATAGTAAAAACTTATCGTGCCGGTGACAGGTATTTCAGCGGGTTCATCCGGGTCGTCGTCCGAAACCAGGTCTGACAGGGTGGCCGTCAGGGTCAGACTGTCGCCATAGCGAGGCTCTTCCTCTTCATGCGAAAGTGTCACGGTGATCGGGGTGCTCCCGATCTGCATGGGAGATATCAGCTCAAAGCCCATGGCGCTCAGTGTAGTGGCGTCCAAGCCTGAATCATGCTCCGTTTCTACTGTTTCGCCGTTTTCTGGCTCCGTTTCTTCTTCCGGCCCTGTTTCCCCTGCTTCCTCTTCTGCTTCTTCTTCCTCTTCCTCTTCCTCTTCCTCTTCTGCGTCCACTTCCCCGCCCTCTGTGCCAGTCAGGGAACTTTCCTCCCCGCCATCCGGCGCGGTTGCGCGGACATCAAAGGCCGGGTAAGAAAAGGCTCTCAGGGCCAGGACAAAAGCCAAGGCCAAGGCCAGGGAACGGATGACGGGGGTTTTTAAGATACTCGCTTTCATAAATGCCTCCTTGGTTAATGCATATTATAGTTATCACTCTTCTATCACCTCGTCCGTATGGAGGACGATCATGCTTCTGCTCATCTTGAAATGCGGGGCGGGCTGTCCGTCGCCGTCTGCTGCCAGCTCCTGGGCGACGGCGGATAAAATCGTCGTGGCCCCGGCCCCGTCCGGGTCGTCCGGGGAGGCCTCTCCCAAGAGCGTGGTGGCTCCGTCTGAATTATCCGGGGACAGCATGGTCGTGGCCGGCCCCTTTTCCCTTGGTTGCAAAACGTCCGTACCCATGCCCAGTGCGGTCGTCCGCGACGCATCCTGCATATCATAAGCCGTTTCCCCCAGTTGGGTCGTCGCCTCCGAACCCTCCGCTCCCGGGACAATGGGCGATGTCAGTTTCCCCCTGTCGAGATTGAGCGGGTCGGGACGGAATGATTTCGCCCCGGAAGCAGCATTCGCCTGACGAAATTTCTCGATTTGCTTAGCCGCCGTCCGCCCGGACAAGTCGCCGATGACGGCGAGGATATGGAGGCGGAAAAAGATGAATGTCGCGGCCAGCAATAGTATTGCAGCCAGTGAAAAGCCGATGATTCCAATTATGTACCACATTTGGGCATCCATGGTGTTCTCCTTCACTCCCTATATGCATTCTCTATCGCCGCTTCGGCCTGGGGGATGCGCGAGAGAATCTGTTGCTGTAGCTCTTCCGTCGCGTCCTGCGTTGCATCGACATTGTCCACGCCTGCTGCCACCCGCTCCATAATGGCCGCCATCCGCTCCTGTGAGACAAGGTCCGTGCGGAACTTGCGGGCATATGTTTCAATGGAATTTCTGATCAGGCGGTATAGCTCCAGCGAGACCATTTCATTGTCGTCGGGATCGCTGTCGATTAAGTCCAGGAGTTCCTCCATTTTTGCAAAATATGGCAGATAACGCCCTCTGTCGTCACCCTCCGTGACCCGCAGCACTATATCCTGGTGGAAAGTGCCTATTTCGCTGTAGACGGTCGCCATTTGGACATTACTGCCGTCCGCGGCATCCGCGGCATCCTTAAACCACGGCACGGCACTCTTCATCCGCGTGACCTGGTTGTCGTCCGTGCTGTCACTTTGGCCATAATCGTAATAAAACCAATACAGTTTGCCGATTTCAAAGCTTATCTCCGCATAGTCCGGGGATGTGCCTAATTCGGCCAAGTGGGAGTCTATGCTTTTACGCAGCAGCACTTCTTCCTCTATCGTGAATATGTTATCCTCCTTGAAAGCGGCGATAAGCCCGCCCTCCCGGTCCTGGCTCCCCTCTTCTTTAGGCTCACCCAGATAGGCCGCCGTCTCCAGCGGTTTTATCTCTATGGCCGCCAGATAATAGGCAGCCTTGTCCTCGGCCGTGGCCGCCTGCTTGGCCTGCAACATAAGATTGGCAAAATCAGCATTATCCGTCGCCGTCCGCATCGACATGCCCACTATGCCGACAAGCAAAGATAGCAGGGCCGCCGCCAGGAATAGGTTAAAGACTTTGAGCTTCTTTTTTTGGCTCTTTCGCCAATCGAGGTCCAGCTTGTCATAGTTATCCAGGTCATAGAGCAGTTCATCGCACGACTGGTAGCGTTCCCGGGGATTTAATTGGGTACATTTTGTGATGATGTATTCCAGGCCACCGGAGAGGCTGGGATTCCAGTGGCGGATGGGCATGATCTCATATGGCGGCTCGGCAGGGTTTTGGCCGGTGATTAAATGGTACAGGGTTGCGCCGAGACAGTATATGTCCGTCCTGGCATCGGTCTGGCCCTTACCGCCGAACTGTTCCGGGGCGGCGTAACCCTTGGTACCCAGACTGATGGTGTCGGCAAGGTTTTGTTCTTTATGTTCACGGGCAATGCCAAAATCTATCAACTTTAGGTTGCCGTCCGGCTTCAGCCGGACATTGTGCGGCTTCATGTCGCGGTAGATGATGGCCGGCTTGCGCGTATGCAGATAATCCAGCACCACGCACAGTTGCTTCGCCCATTCCACCACCAGCTCCTGCGGCTGGGCCCCAAACTCCTCCAGGACCATGTCTAGGGACTGGCCCTCGACATATTCCATGACCACATAAATCTCATGCACGGTCTCGATGATGTCCACGATGAAGGCCAGGCCGGCATGGCTTAGGTTTTTTAAGATGTTGGCCTCGGCAATGGCACTCTGGACGATGATTTCATTGTTGCGGTCGCGGCCGGATTTCTGCACTTCCTTGACCGCCAGCTGACGGTTTAAGTTCCGGTCCATGGCCAGATAGACCTTGGACATGCCGCCTTCGCCGACCATCGTCAGGATTTCGTATTTACCGCCTACCACACTGCCTATAACTGCCATTTCTTACCCCCTGCCATCGGTGATTTTCAGTAAAATTGCCGTGATGTTGTCCCTCTCGCCCCGCTGTTTGCACAGTTCGGCAAGGTGTCCAAGCCTTTGCCCCATGTCGGCTTCATCCGTCAAGAAGTCTGCCCGCAGATGATTAAGCATCTGCGCCGCCGTGATTTCATGGCGGAAACCATCCGAACATAGCAGATAGGCTTCCCCGGCCCTTGCCCTGCCTTCGCCAAACTGCGGCTCCACCATCTTGGATGCCCCAATGCACTGCAGGAGGACACTGCGCCGGGGGTCTGTTTGTGCCTCGGCCGCGCCAATCTTGCCCAGTGCCAGTTCATGTTGGACGAGGGTCTGGTCCGTTGTCAGCTGTTCCATCTCCTCCGTTATGCGGTAAACCCGCGTATCCCCGACATGGGCAATCAGCCGCAGCTTTGTCCCGATTATCAACAGGGCCGCCAATGTCGTTCCGGTGTTTACATGGTGTTTTCTGCCATATTCAGCTATGCGGCTGTTTAGCTCCCTGATAAGCCGGTCCCAGCGGCGGCGGATACCCGGCCCGCCATCCCCGGACAGGGAGATGGCCAGTTCGTTTTCAAACCAGGAGGAAAAGGCCCGGACGACATGGGCGCTGGCCAGCTCGCCCTTGGCCAGACCACCCATGCCATCGCAGACCAGGGCCAGCACCGCCGTACCCATGTGCGTCCCGGCCACCTGTATGGACAGGCTGTCCTGATTGTTCTCCTTCGTGCCGCCCGCATCGTTATGATGGGCAATTAGTATCTGCATGGACCAGACCTCCTATATGCCAAAAAGAAATTCTTCATCTGCCAGGCGTATCTTCGTGCCCGGATATATCTCAACTTCCGTTTCCGGTGCAATGATACCCCCATATATCCGGGTCTTGTTACTGGAGTTGCGGTCTATTATATAAAAGCGCTCGGCGCGGGTGATGATGTCGGCGTGGCTGCGGCTGACGGCGTTGTTATGCGAGATGTGAAAATCGGCATAGCTCCTTTCCTTGCCTATGCGGAAGCAGGGCTTGTCTATGCTTATCCGCTCCCCCGTCCGCAGGCGCTCCAGATAAGGGTATGCACGGCCCGGCGCCAGTCCGGATGCCGTCGCATAAGCGCTATCTTCACCCAGGACGGTGGTGCCGCTGGACATGTGGGCGGAGCCGGGCGGCCACAGAACGGTGGTGTCATCCTTGGATTTATTACCAGACCTAGACGGCGGCCGGGAATCACCGGGCCTATAACCAATCTCCTTAGTTGTAGGCAATCCGGAATTTCCACCGCCGTATCGCGTATTTTCCAGTTTTTCCGACCGTGCTTCCTTTGTTTCTCCACCCGCCAGCCCCCTTATGAACTCGCAAAATGCATTGAGCGAAAATGGGTTGTGTCCGCCAAAGAATTTCAGGTACTCCGTAACATAGTCCAGACTGTCTGTCTTATTAAAACTGATTGTATAGGGCATCTCCCGCAAAAACTCTGCCGGATGCCGGTCTAAGTGGTTGTTGACGACGGGCCACATAATCATCCGGACGGCCTTCCTGTGCGGCTCAATGAAAATATAATCCGCTTCCATGTGCAGATTATTGATTTTCATGTTGTGTTTTTCACATGCTTTGAGCAATTCCGTGATATTTGCCACCGTGTCCAGGAAGGTTTTTTTAGACACTATACCGCCAAAGTACGTTTTCAGTGAAATCATCCCGCCAACTTGGCAGCCCAGACAATCGCTCCGCTTCTTCTTCTGGAGCGAAACAGGAAACAAGCCCGTCATTTTCCCGGCGGCGATGTAGTCCAGTTCGTGCATGTTTACCGCCTCGGGGTATGAGAGTTTGTTGGTGATGATTAGTGCACCTTGTTTCTGTTTTGACGTTACCTTGCTCATTTGATGATTAACACCTACTGTGTTTACGCACGTGGGATGCTGTTCACCCCATTAACAGCATTGGCCTGGGCCTGCTTATATGTGTTGGCCGAAAAACGTAAGAATTTCGCATAATCCTCCATTGCCGAAATCATCTTCTGCGAGATGGAATTTTTACCCATCACCTGGTTCCATTTGCTTTTAAATTGGTTATAGTCCGCACCCTGCCACGCTTTGGACAAGTCCGTAATCTCTGTGTTTGCCTTGTTCATGTGACTTTTGTGGCTGCTTACATATGTATCCATCGCATTTGCGGTGGCTTCGAATCTACTGTGGTCCACTTTTATATATGCCATTTCATTCCTCCTTACTTGAAGGCGGCGGCCAGCTCTGTATTGGCTTTTTCCGCGCTTTCATAACCCTCTCCCACAGGAATGTTCATAAAATTTATGTAGTCGTCCATAATGCGATGACGGTCATCCAGGTATGCGTTTTTAATGCCAAAAAACGCTATCCTGGCATTTTCCGCTGCCGCACCATCCCAATGCGAAGCGATAGTTCTCATCGCCGCCTCTGCCTCGTCGAATGCATTCTTTATGCTATCGTTATGAGCTTTCACTTGTGCGGCAGCCTGCCTGACCTTCGCGGTGTCTACCTTGATTAACCCTGACATAAACCCTCCTTATCAGCCACCGCCCCTGGCGGCCAAAAACTCTTTCCTTACTGTCGTGCTATCCATGTTATTCAGGGCGTTACGGGCCTTATAGAGCTTGTTCTCCAAGACACCGCGCAGACGTGTGGCGCAGATGTCGCTTCCGATGCCCGTGAAGTCATTGCGGACGCCGCGTTCAATGCTCTCCAGCTCGGAAATAATGCTCCGCAACTCATTTTTTATGTTGTTTATTTCGCTTTGTGCATTAACACTCATAGCCTCCCCCTTTCTAACCCAACTGCGAGATGATATTGCTCTCCGCACCCTCGAACTCCTTGGCAGTGTCCAGCAACCATGAGGCAGAGCGGGATATCGTGCTGCTTTTTTTTATTTTATAGTCCGCTTTCAGTAAATCCCACACACCCTTCAATCCGACTTTCAAATACAGTGAATTCATGCTGGAATCCAGCGAAGCGAGGCGATTATTGACGCTTGTCAGGCGGCTGGCGTAGACCCTGAGCCTGTCTGTTTCAATACTGATTAACGGGTTTGCGCTGGCATATTTGCTGCCTCCCCCCAGTTTATCCTTAATCCAACCACTGAATTTTGCCAGTACTTTCCCTACCGCATTTGCAACAAAGAGTACCACGATAACCGTCAATGTCAACGTGATTATTGACAGCAGACTGGCGCTTAACACTACTATGTTCATGCTGGCCAAGGCGGCAATGCTTAAGTGCGGATGCTCCGTGAGCATAGTACTCAACACCTTTACGCTCTTATGAAACAAACCTTTACCGTCTAACACCAAAAAGCCGTCCGCATCCACATAGAATGCCCCCAGACCATGGTTTTGCCATGCATTTGACGGTGTGTCCGGATATTTTGATTTAAGCACCACAACCCCGCCTATAGGTTCCATTATGTCCGAGATGATATCGCCTTCATTTTGGTAATTAGTGATCTTTCCTTCCACATCTTTTATTTTGTCTGCATTTTCACGGCGATAAGTGCCGTTAAAACCGGGGGCATTGTATGTATATACCTCTTTTATTTTCCCTGAAGGCACAAAGCCCACCGCTCCGCTGGCGGCCAAATTCCCACCCAGGGAATGTCCAGTCAGATAAATATCCTTATACTGACCCAGACCCGCCATGAATTCATTCATTTTCCTTTGCTGGTCGGCCTCGGTCATAAACCCTAATTGAATGTCGGTACCCACATCCCTTAAACCTTCTGTTCCCCTGGCAGCGACAGTGACCACATCGCTTGTGGGACCAGTAATGGCAATGGCCGCAAAACCGCTGCCATTAATGTCATTCTCTGCTTTGCTTACATAATAATTTCCACCTTTAACCTTGTTCAGCAAATTTAAATAGTTTATGCCAAATTCTGAATTCAATGCCTCATGATTGTCTTTTAGCATTTGCTCCAATGATAACGAAATAATTGTATTGCCGTTTTCATCGCAACGCGCTCCCGCCGGGGTAAAATAAGCGAGCTTCGCCAAAACCATCATGTCCACTTCTGAAAAACCGTTACTGGCCAATGTCATTCACCTCCCATGCGTTCCATCAATTCTTCAGCGTTTTCGATTTCCCCGTCCCTGATACGAAAGTTATAGTTAAAGCTACTTTTTCCGCTTTTCAAGAAATAATCATATGGGTACTTGTAATTTTCCAGATATTCTTCTTTGATTGCACTTATATCATATGGCTCGACAAAAAATACGATGAGCGCTTGGTCATGAATATCAGCGTGATAAATATGCTTCACGGCATCATTAAGCAGTGCCGCCCTTTCATCGGCAGCAGTCCTGTTTTTGGCAAATACATAATGGGTGGCATATAAATTTTGATTGGGATTTGCCATGAACTGCTCCAAGGAAACCCGAGCTTCTTCCACACTGGGGAAATAATTTGGCGTTTCAAACTTTGTCATGAAAAAGTATTCATCTTTATTCTTCATGGAATCAAAGACAAGATCAAATTCATTTTGAAACAAGATATTGGCATAATCATCTTCAAAATAGCGCTCCACTTCTTCCGGAAACACCATCAGATCACCGTCTTCGTATGCGTCCGCTTCCTTTAACAGCTTAAGTATTTCACTTTTCCCGAAGATATTATTTGCGGCCAGATGATGCTGCACTTGAAACGTAATCGTGGGGTATGCATTGTTATAACATAACGCCCTGACGATGTCTTTTTCTCCGTAACGAAACTCCCTGACCGCCGAAGCCACGGAAAACTCGTCATTGTATTTCACTTTCAAGTAGGTAATGATTTCTTCACCGTACACATCGTGGTCTGTTTCGCTTCCCATACAGGCACTGCCTCCCATTATGAAAATCAACATCATCCAAAACCAACATCCGTTCTTTTTCATGTCATCCGCCCTCCAACGCCATGATACGGGGGATAAAACCGGGGTCATATTGGGCTTTCAACTCTCTTTGGTGTGTGCTACGTTTATGGCTTTCCCTTTTGCTGTTGCCCGTCGTGCCTCTCGTCGCGCTGCCCGGCGCCGATCTGGGCACATAGGGGCTTTGCATATAATGGGCCACATCCCAATATAGTGCCGCCACCAAGGCAAGAGGGGCCAATGCCTCATCTTCAATGTACAGCGTATAGCTGCTCAGGTAGTTGACGGTCTTTAATTTCTTGGAGATGATGGCGAGCGTGCTTTCATCCTGCTTGATGACGAAAAACAGTCCCTTGCCGCCCATGCCTATCTCGTACATTTGATAGCTTTTGTCCCTATCCAGCAAATGCCACATCAAGTAGTTACCAAGCACGTTTTTCCCTTTGACCATTTCACGATTTATGGAACCCTCCATGTGTTGGTCCGACATGAAACGCGCCGCTTGGTCTGCGGGTGATAATTCTCGCGGAAACACCGTTTCTGTCCGGGGAATGGTCAAATGAATCTGCTGTCCTAAAACGGTCATCTTGGCTTCGATGCGATAAAAGCCTTTTTTTTGCTCCTCCTTTGACAGGGGAAAGCCTGCCGTGCCAATCGCTTGTCCCTTTTGTGTCACTGCGTATTGGTACTCTTCTTTGCTGCGTTTGGTCCGTGTGAGTTCAATAATCATATGTGTACCCTCCTTTCACATAATTTTATCATGTGTCCGGCAAGGGCTCAAACTCAACATGATACGATTCGAGTACGATGACTGCGCAATACTGCATATGTTCCCCATCCCCTGTTGACACCTTGATTACAGTGGAACCGCCCATTATGCCCTGGATGTTGCCCATGGAGTCCACACTGGCTATCCCTGGACTGGCAGACTCAAAGATAATATCGCCGGCCGAATATCCCTCGGGAATGTATAGGAGCAGCAATCTGTCCGTTTCCCCCACATCCAACACCGTGCTAAAGGCCGATATGGCTAAAAATCCCGCTTCCTCTGCTGTCATGTCGAAAAAGTCCAGGTCCGGTTCCGGGGCCATGTCCTCGTCCCAGTCCGAATCGGCATCCGTTTCCTCCTGCCCTCCCTGGGTACATTCCGGTACAACCTGAAAATTCTCTATATGCAATTCCCTTCTTAACACACTGTTGCTTGCCGTCCATACTTCCCATTTTTTCTCCACGCCTTCTATTATCTGGACACCAAAAGCCTTCATCTCCAGCTTTGCAAAAAAGGCCAGCGGCACATAAGCCTTCAGGTCCATACATATCACATCATTCGATGCGTTGCCTATTTGCGTCGATCCAGTAGCCGATCCGACAACTTCAAGACCGCTGTAAAGGCCCAATGTACCAATGTCAATTCCGCTCAGCAGATAAAGTGTGGCCTGGGGTTGCAGACGGACGTATGCCTTCGCCTCCACTTCGAAACTAGCACTGGGATTTCCGGCCCGCATATTGGTTTTTGGGGCGCGGAAGGCCTGGGCCTCCAAACTAGAGTACATTGGGCAGCTGAGTTCTACCGACACACTGCCCTCTGCGCCTATTTTCAAGTATACGCCGACCTTTAGCCCAACCACCTCGTAGGCCGAAAACCTCAGTTCTCCCAAGGGAACGCTTTCGGTGACTTCACCAGCAAGCGTAATATTTGTTTTGAATGTATAATCCAGATTGAACATATATTTGCCGGTGGGATCGGGCACCCCTGTGTCAAATCCCCAAACACTGATTGTCGGCAAATTCACGGTCAATTTCATGTCCGAAAGCTTCACGGAACCCGAAGCAGCACCATGGGACACTGTTATGGAATAATCACCAATATTGGCCGACGGCAACATCTGCACGTTGTCGCTATCCCTATGCAATAAATCCCCGCCCATCTGCTGGGCGCCGCCACTTTGCACCATGGGCATGAATTCACCGATGCCCAGGTCTGACACCAACTCCACGCCATCTGTGAGGGGACGGAAACTGATAAGTTCCGGGCTATATGTACCCTGCATGGAAAAATCCACTATCGCATCCGTTATGTCTGCATTTTCATATGTAAAATCATTCCCCTCCACCGACATGATGCGAGCAATTTTCCCTTCGGGCAACAGCTGATGTGGGTTGACCATGACAATGTCGCCCACCGTGGCCGCCACATCCCTGAATGTGCCCGTCTCCCCATCGGCAGAAAAACGAATTTGCTCCGCAGTCATTGTTATTGTTCTGTCCTGATAAGTAATCTCGTATGCTTGGCGCAATTCCAGGGATGATGATATGCGGTTTGCATTTTCCAATATCCCCAACGCCCGTGAAAGCAGCAAGTCTTCCTGGCGGGCATTGGAACCGGACAGATCATCGCCACTGCTTCGTTCATAAAACGAATAAATATCCTCTTCGGAAACTAATAATGCGCCATTCACCGAGTCCGCTATTACATCCAGTCCTATCCCCTTCACGGCGGAGAGGACGGCAAAACCGACTGTCGCGATATCATCCGGCTTAAAGTCCCCATCAATACCTATCATTTCCCACTCCGCGCAGGCTTGGATTTGGGTAAATGTAGGATGTTCCAGGGCGACATCGGGAAAAATCGGCACATCGCTGTAGCTGGATGTCAATTGGTATTGATTCGCCAGCAACTCTATCAATTGTGCGCGGGTGATTGGGATATCCATATCACTTTCATCACTGGATGCAAGGCTGACCACGTCCGCGTCCGTATCGGGAACGCTTTTCGCCGTGCATCCGGCCATGTTCCCCGCCGTGCCCGTCATCAGCACGCACAGTAAAAATACAGCGATTGATCTCTTCATAATTTGACCTCATTCCATGGATCCGGGGGCGGCGAAAAGCCGCCCCATACCAAAGCTATGCCCCTTCAGCTCACTGCTTGAACTGACTGGCATTTCTCTCAATTGCATCTTCCCCTTCACCATACAATCGGGCCGTTTCATCAAGGAACTTGCAATAAGATTCCACGACATTCTTATACTGCTCGAAGCGGGGCCGCATCGCATTCATGTTGCTGCGAATCTCGGTTGCCGCGTCACTCTGCCATGAATTCTCCAAATCGTTCATGCTTTTGTTGATATCCGCCAGCTTGCCATCCAGCACGTCGTTCACTTTGCGGACATCCGCCGCCGTGGAAATTAATACACCCGTTTGAACTGTAAAACCGTCAATTACTGCCATATCCTTCTCCTCCTTCTAATTTTGCAGTTTCTTCGCCTCAGCAGCGATTCTTTCTTCTGTTTCACGATAAGTCTTGGCACTAGTCCTCAGAAAAGCGGCATAGCTATCCATGTGGCTTTTCATCTTCTGGAAGTCGTCTTCGAAACCCATGATCTGATTGTAATAACTCACATTAGCCTCGCCTTTCCATGTCTGCGCCAGGTCACCGGTTTTTTGGTACAGCAATTTGAATTGCGCTTCGTACTCCGTTGCCAGTGACTCGATTTTGCCCGCCGCCGTTTCCAGCTGTGCGGGTGTAACTGTGATGCTTTTGTTCATTGATTCTTGTCCTCCTTTGATTTTTTTATATCAGCATGAGCCTGGCGCCGTTTATGATACCCAGTTCCGCCACTGTCATGTCAATATTGAAAATAAGGCCGCTGTTTGCGTCACTCAGAATAGACGTTTCGTCCCCCTTGAATTTGCCCCCCGACAACTCGCTGATGGCATATGTAATCAACACCTTTACTTCGTGCATCCTGCTGTCAGCAGGGATAAAGATATCAAATTTCATGTCCGCTGCCGGCAATAACACCTCGACCAAGACCTTATTCATCATCTCCCCCCTGTTCTGAGCATAGCAGCTTGAGTTTGATTGCCCTGCCCTTTTGCAAGGCATAGCCGAATCCGCCCGGTACTTCATCGCGCAGCTCAGCCGTTACCCTGTTCGCTTTCAATTGATATTGCTCAGCAATGCCGTTCCCTACCCATATGCCATCACCTGCCGAAATGTGTTGCTGGTACCATTTATCATAGGTGAACATGGACACCCCGCTGCTCTTTTCCGCAAACACAATGCTCGTGTTGAATTTTACGTTGCCTTTTTCCAGAATGAGGTTCCATTTATCGCTGGCATCTTCCGACAATGTCTCTTTCAAATTTGTAAGCGAAGCGACTAAAATAACCTTATGCCCAAACACTTCCGGTGTTTCTCCCGCTTCCTGGGCATCCTTGTGTGTGTTATGCCTATGTACGACCAGATCAAAAAGCGTCGTCATGGCCTCTTCACATTCCTTGGTGCCGGAATAATAAGCCACGGATCCATGCGCTCTGTCGGCGAACAGCTGCTTAGCATCGAACAATGACACATCGCACCCATATTGCTGCGCAAGGAACAGTGCCAAGTCGTGAATGAATAACTGGCCTTCACTCCCCGCGGATAAAACGGGGGTGATATATGACTGACCAAAGGGATAATAGTATACGCCCAATGCATTCGTCTCCACACCAATCGGCACATGCTCCGGCTTCTTTTCATCAACATAATCCGCAAGAAATGCGGCATCGACCTGTTGTGGCAAGATTGGTATCTTGGGGGCAACGTTCCCATCCCATTTTTCATGCAGACACTGGCTTTTATCCCGGATGAAGGCAAAGGGTACCGGGTCTGCACATATGTGGGCGGTCTGGAACTCGTGGAGGTCCCCATCTATTTTAAGTAACCCCCGTCCTTTATGCTTGGAGGGAACGAGACCCTCGGTTCTTCCGACAACAGAGGCATAGTCGCTCTCGTCATTCATCTGAAGCACAATCAGTTGCTTGAAATTCTGAAGCAGGCGGAAGCGTACTGCGGCAGTTCCGATGGCTGTCAGGACGAAATAAACGCCGTATTTACTTCCCTCGCGGGTAAGGAAGGAGACGACTTCCTCCTTTTCTTCATATAGCTCCGTGAATGCGCTGAAATTATTGATCACCATTACTATGGATGCCAGTTTCCCGCCGCCGGCTTTTATATATGAATGATAGTCCCCGCCATAATCCGCGAACAGCTTCTTCCGTCTGCTGATCTCCACCTTTAGCATCCTGAACAAATTCCCCACCTTCTCCGCCTCAAATGACAGCACGACATCGCCGACATGGGGGGCTTTGGCGAAGGCCCGCAGTGTTTCCGCGGCAAAATCCAGCATATATATGTTCACTTCATCGGGAGTGTGGGTCGTGATCAGTGAATATACCAGGGCATTGATGAAGGTGGTCTTGCCGCTGCCGGCCGCGCCATATACCACAATATTGCCTTCCTCCGAGAGCGGCGAAGTGAGGAGGCATTGGCGCTGCCGGGCGGGATCGTCATATTCGCCGATAATGGGATTCAGCATGAAACCCGCTGCCCCAGTGCCAGGATATTTTTCTTTTAGCTCATCCAGCAATATGACCGCCGGAATCGGCTCCAGCCACAACGGCTTGATTTTTATCTTTTCCTCAGCGGCAATCATGCCCAGGTAGTCCGTGATGGCATCCAGCTGTTTCTGCGGGTTTTCGATCACGCCATGGTTTTTGTTGGCCATCTTCGCCTCACGGAGCGGACGGCCGTTTAAGTCTATGACCACGACACTGTCATCTTTTTCGACAATCACCTTATCCGAGGGATAATAGGGCGCGCCGGCCCATGCCGACTGCCCCATTTCGAACAGTTCGTTGTAGCCTACTTGCAGATAAAAGCGACCGGTGTCCGTCAACTCGGCGGCATCGGGCCTCTTCAGCATATCCATGCTGTCCGCCCTTTCCTGGACCTTCAGGCAGACACGGAATTTAGAGTTGCTCCATATCTGGTCATCGACCACGCCCGCCGGTTTCTGGGTCGCCAAGATTAGGTGGATGCCCAGGCTCCGGCCAATGCGGGCGGCGCTGACTAACTGGGCCATAAATTCCGGCTGCTGTGTCTTCAGCTCGGCAAACTCATCGGAAATGATAAAGAGGTGCTGTAAGGGTTCACTGACCTGGCCTTCGCGGTATAGGCGTTGGTACTTATAGATGTCTATGTTGCTGCTGCTGACTTTCTTACTGGCCTCGGCAAAAATCGCCTGCCGTCTTTTCAGTTCGCTTTCTATCGAAATCAGCGAACGCTTGATGGCGGCCCCGTCCAGATTGGTGATGATACCGGCGGTATGCGGCAGATTTTCAAAAGATTTGGCCATGCCGCCGCCCTTATAATCGATAAGAATGAAGGCCACTTCTTGCGGATGATAATTGACCGCCAATGAGAGGATGTAGGTGATGATGAACTCGCTTTTCCCCGAGCCGGTCATCCCCGCCACCAGGCCGTGCGGGCCGTGGAATTTTTCGTGCAGATCCAAGTGGAATGTCTGGCCCATCGTGTCCACGCCCACGGCCGCCTCCAATGAGTTCGCCGGATTATTATCCGCCCAGCGTGACAGGGCATTCAGGTGTTCCACCTTTCCCACCCCGAACATTTCCAGGAAGGTCAGACAACGCGGTAAATTGAAGGAAGAGGCCAGGGTGTCCAGATGAATGTTCGCCAGGCGCAGGCTCAGTTTAGCCGCATCAACAGGCAGGTATATGTCGGGCAAAAAGGAACGGGTTTTGCCGGAAATATCATTTTTATCAAACAATCTCCCGCGTTCACCGTCCAGCTCAACCACCATCGAACATTCCTTGGGGAGGTTTTTCAGTTCATCATGGACGCTCAAGGTGCTAAAATGGAGATTCTTTTTCTGGGCATAGACGAGCTTCAGCATTTCCGTTTTGTCCGCCAGTGCTTTATCCAGGGCGAAAATGACATAGTAGGGCGTAAATTCCTCCGTGTCGCCTTCATTCATGGCCCGGCGGTTTTCAAATTCCCGTTCCACATATGCGGAGACTTCTTTCGCTTCATTGTGATCGGTCGCGATGAGGCGGAAGCTTTGGTCGTCATTCCATACATGGGGCAGCCATTTCGTAAATTCAAAGTCCGCCGTCTCGCTTTTATCATAGAGGAATACCAGCTTCACCTCATCATAGCTGTATAGGGCCGCCAACTGAAACACCAAGCCTTTGACAAAGGCCACGGCCTTTTTCCTGTCACCGATGATGCCGGAGATGTAGTTGTCAAACAAAGACAGCGTGATGGGGATGTCTCGCAGCTCCTTCGGCCTTTCGCAGAGGCTTAATAGTTCCCTGAATCCGTGAACTTCGATTGCTCATACCAACCATGATACAATGATTTCAAACGGTTTGCAATGAGCTGTAATCGAATAAAAGGCTTCACCCAATGGGTGAAACCACTTACAATAGCGGCGTTTTTCTGATACAATACAAAGTATGAAAGTGATACGGGGGGAACGCCATGAAGACCATGAACATTGAATTTACAAACGAACGCATAATACCCGCCAGCGGTCTTGCCATAGTCGGCGCCATACTTGGCAAAAGTGAGTTTGTAAAAAGCTTGAACA
>Ga0099364_10004269_pt1 | contig 21727 bp, 14 predicted proteins | sample TergutTh196P3_FD_73070 | JGI IMG/M metagenome (GOLD analysis project Ga0099364, IMG submission 73070) | Microcerotermes parvus P3 segment gut microbial communities from Pointe-Noire, Republic of the Congo - Th196 P3 | ecosystem: Host-associated > Arthropoda: Insects > Digestive system > Gut ... | reverse complement strand
TTAAGGGTTCCAAACCGTTCTGCATCGAAATTAAAGAAATTAAACGGTTTTACTTCTGCTCGTACCCCATTGCCGCTGACATCTTTATCGAGATCTCCGAGTGTACCCCATACATTGGCGTCAGTAAGGTCAATATACCCGCCGGTAAACCTTAAGGAATCGTTAAAAAGATCTACCCATCCATAGGCAAAACGGCCTACCGCGGTTCTGTCCAGCCCATCCAGAGCATTGTCAACCCTTAATCGGATTCTAAAACCGATATTTTCGGCTGTATACGATGCGGATAAATCAGCACGTAAACCATTATCCGGGTCGGACTCGTTCCACATCCTAACCCTGCCTTCATCACCGAGCCAGGCATCGTTTATCTGGACACCGGCGGGAGTTTCTTTGGGCGCATCATCAGCATCAAAGAAAACACCGCTGGCAACCTTACCCTGGATGGTTAGTTCTCCATTACCTACCTGTATTTGGGCAGACAACACACCGGTTACCAGGATCAATGCTATAACCATTAATAACAATTTTTTCATTTTGCATACTCCTTCATTATTAAAATTTAACCACATCTCGGGTGATAGTCCAGAAAAAAATATTACGGTATCCTTAACCTATGACAACCATTGCATTTACCGGAGGAGGAACCGGCGGACATATTTATCCCGGGCTGGCGGTTATTGCAAAGCTTAAAGAAGGGCCGGCAGGGCAGCGCTACCGGATTTTCTGGATTGGCTCTCAAACCGGGATGGATCGGGCCATTGTTGAAGGTGCGGGAGTGGAGTTTTTCGGCATTCCGGCAGGGAAGCTGCGGCGCTACTTTTCCCTCAGAACGGTGCCGGATGCACTGCGGGTGGGAGCAGGGTTTTTCGCGGCGCGAAGAATCCTCAAAAAACAAAAGGCGGACTTGCTTTTTTCCAAGGGGGGCTTTGTCAGCGTACCACCCTGCGCTGCTGCCTCCTCCCTGGGTATTCCGGTTTTTACCCATGAATCGGACTTTAGCCCCGGTTTGGCAACAAAACTCAATCTGCGTTTTGTCCGGAAAACCGGCGGCAGGGTCTTTATTGCCTACCCGGAAACGAGAAAATTGTTACCACAGGGGGTGCCTGTGGCAGTGCCTATGGCAGTGCCTATGGCAATGCAGGACCAGACCATTGTGTGCGGGAACCCGGTGCGTCCTGCCTTTCGCTGTGCCGATCCGGCAAGGGGGCGTGCTTTTTTGGGTATTGGGCCGGATGAACGGATACTCCTGGTTCTGGGGGGCAGCCTGGGAGCGCGGCAAATCAACGAATTGGTCCGTTCTGCCCTTGATGCCTTACGCAGCCATTATACGGTTGTCCACCAATACGGCCGCCAGGACTGGGATCTGCCGAAAATGCAGGGTTATATTCCCCTCCCCTATATCAATGAGGAAATGCCCCATGTCCTGGCTGCGGCAGAATTGGTACTGGGGCGCAGCGATGCCGGTACGGTGTGGGAAAGCGCAGCCCTGGGCAAACCCATGATCCTTATCCCTTTGAGCGGATCGGGCACACGGGGAGATCAGGTTGAAAATGCTCAATTTTTTGAAAAAGAAGGGGCTGCGCTGGTTTTAACCGGGGGTGATGCCACCGCGGAAAACCTTTCCCATGCGGTAAAGACAATAGCACTGGATTCCGGGCGCAGGCAGGCGCTTGCCGGGGCAGCACAGCGTATCGGCAGTCTTGACGGAGCGGCGATTATTGGCGATTCTATAGATGAGTTCATTCACCATACATTGAAGGGAGGGTAAATAGGATGGGTATTGCGCAAATTGCACATATAGATCTCATTTTTATCGGGATATTGGTGGTTTTTGTGGTCCGTTGTGCTTTTCGGGGATTTGTCAGCGAATTCATGTCGATGGCAGCCCTGGTTATCGGTCTGCTGTTTGCGATCTTTTTCTTCAGAAGGGCGGCTGTGCTCATCGGCGGTCAGTTTTCTTCAGAATCAACATTGCTTACAGAAATTATTTCCTTTGCCATGCTTTTTCTGATTGCATTTATTGCCGTTAGAATTCTGGAAACATTCCTTAAAAGCATTGTCACCAAAATAAAGCTTACCGGGGTAGATCGTCTCCTGGGAGTGGCTTATGGTTTTCTGGAAGGGCTTATTGTTGTTTATTTGATAATATTCATCATTAATATTCAGCCGTTTTTTGACTCCGGCAGTATTTTGGGAAACAGCATTATTGCAGAAAAGCTTATGCAATTTATCACCGGATACAGAGAAGGACCACCCAACGTTGTTTGAAAACATTATTTCCCAGCCGGCAGCATGCCAGCTTAGGGATGATATTCTTTCACGCAGACTTGCTCCGTCCATGCTGTTTTTTGGCCCGCCGGCATCGGGAAAAGGCAGCACGGCAATAGAACTCTCACGCGCACTTTCCTGTCAGGCATCGCGGAGCGCGCACAGCGCACAAGACGCGCCATGCGATGCACCCTGGGGCTGCACCTGCCCTTCCTGCACCCGCCACCGCATGCTGCTTCATGGCGACCTTGCTATGATAGGCCCGCGCAGCTTTTCAGCGGAAATTGCCGCTTCCCGTGCTGCATTTCTGCGGGACAGTACATCAATGCCGGGGCGCCTGCTGTTTATCCGTTCACTGCGCAAACTCCTATCCCGCTTTGCACCATCCGTTTGGGAATATGAATCCCGATCCGGCAGGATTAACCCCCTGCTCCTTCTGCAGTCACTGGAAGAAGATCTTGATGAATTTGATTTACCGGCTGACGGCGTGCCGCAAGCCAAGTATGAAAAAATCACTGAATCACTGGTAAAAAATGCCCTTAAACTTGAAAGTGAATGCTTAAGCGAATCCATCCCCATAGCACAGGTACGTAAAGCAGCTTACTGGAGCAGATTATCCCCGGCAGGAAACCGCAAAATCCTCATTATAGAAAATGCCGACCGGATGGAAGAAAAAGCCAGCAATGCCCTGTTAAAATTACTCGAAGAGCCGCCCGCCCTGGTTTCCATTATCCTGACTGCCCAAAGACGGGAAGCGGTAATGCCGACCATTCTGTCACGGCTGAGGCCTTACCGGTTTATGACCCGCAGTACCGAACAGGAACAGGAAATTATCCGCAGGGTTTTCAGGGATTCCCTTGCCGGGGGAATAAGTGTCAATGATTACCTCGATTCTTTTTTACCGCAGCCGCCGGAAAAAGTGCTTCCCCTTGCGGCATTTTTTATAGCTTCCGTTGCACGATCCGCTGCCCTTGCCGCCAAAGGCCGGGCGTTCCCTCTGTCTCCGGTGTTTGTAGCTCTGGGCAGCTACTGTGCTCCCATTGCTGAATCTGCGGGTCTTGACCGGACAACAGAAGTCAAAGAAACAATAACTACGCTGATTTCCGCCAGCAGTAATTTTGAAGGCCGGTCTTTTCCCCGGTTTCTTGCCCTGGTACTTGACCTTGTTTCATGGTCTTTAGCCGAGTGCAGTCCCAATCCCATTCTGGTAAACTGCCGTGAAATCTGGAAAAAACACATCGGCCAGGCACAGGCAGCATACGGTATCTGGAATCAAAGGCCTGAGCCGGTACTCGAATCGCTGTTCTGCCGTCTGAGGGAAGAGATGGTACGATGAGCGGCTTTTACCGGCGGGCCTTAAGTAAAAAAGACAAGCTCACCGCAGAGCAGTGCCGGGAACTCCTTGCCGGCGCTTGTGCCGATATTACCAGGCTGGAAACAGTACTCGATTCACTTCCCTTTGGAATTTTAGTCTGTGATGAAAAGCATTGTTTGATTCAGGCCAATAAGTCCGCCCTGCGCCTCCTGCCGGTGAGCAGTCCGGAAGGGGGTCCCCTGTGGGATCTTATTTCTGATGATCATACATCAGGTTTTTTTTCCGGGATTTTGCAAAGCGGATTAAAAATTGTGGAACACGAGATTGATGTCAATATGCAGGGGCACAACCGCCTGCTTTCAATCAGTGTTCATCCACTGGTGGAAAAGCGGCGGATAACCGGTTCCCTGATCTATATCGAAGACATCACCGAAAAGCGCGGCAGGGAAGTACGACTGCGCCGCGCCGAAAACCTTGCAAGCCTCACAACCCTTGCCGCCAGTGTAGCTCACGAGATAAAAAATCCCCTGGGGGCAATATCCATTCACCTCCAACTTATGCAAAAAACATTGCAAAAAAATAATATCGCCGATGATACCACCGGTAAATACATCAATATTCTAAACGAGGAAGTTGATCGCCTTAACCGCATTGTTGTTGATTTTCTGTTTGCTGTTCGTCCCATGTCACTGGAACTGCGCGAAGGGAACATCAATGATCTGATAACCGACATGGCCGATTTTATCAGGGCTGAACTTGAACAGTCCGGTATCCGTCTTTTTCTTGAACTTGATGAAACTATCCAAGGGACGCTTATTGATGAACGTTTTATGAAACAGGCCCTGTTAAACCTTATCAAAAACGCCCAGGCAGCGATGAACGGCGGCGGTTTATTAACCATTGCCACCATGGGGTCGGACAGCGAAGTATTGATAAAAATTTGTGATACCGGTGTGGGAATAAGCGAAGAAAATTTAAAGAAAATATTTGAGCCGTATTTTACCACAAGGGATAACGGGACAGGACTGGGGCTGACTATCATGTATAAAATTATCAGAGAACATCAGGGTGATGTATCGGTAGATTCACAGGAAGGCGAGGGAACAGATATTGAAATAAGTCTGCCGGTCTACCAAAAAAAACCAAATTTAATTACATATAAAAAACCGGTTGAAAACGGGGTGGAGAAATGAAATTCAAACTCCTTATTGCTGATGATGAAAAAAACATCCGCGAAGGCCTTGCCGCATCCCTTGACATGGACGGCTACGAAGCAGTCTGCGCCGCCGACGGAGAAGAAGCCTGGAAGCTTTTCGGCAAAGGCGACATTGACCTGGTAATTACCGACCTTCGCATGCCCGGTATGGAAGGTGAGGAACTCATGCGGCGCATATTGTCAGAAAACCCCGGATTTCCGGTGATCATCCTCACCGGCCACGGAACGGTGGAAAATGCTGTCAGCGCCATGCGTGAAGGAGCCTGGGATTTCCTTACCAAACCGGTGAATCTGGGCCGCCTGTCACTCCTGGTCAAGCGGGCCTTGGACAGCAGGGATTTGGCACTGCGGCACCGGGAAATGGAAGCCGAACTGGATCGCGCCCTCAAACGCAGCCGCCTTTCCGATACCATGATTGGCAAATCTCTGGTCATGCGAAGGGTAATAGATACGGTCAGCCGCGTCGCTCCTACCAGAGCTTCCATTTTAATCACCGGGGAATCGGGTGTCGGCAAGGAACTTGTTGCCGATGCCATTCACAAACTTTCGCCCCGCAGCGGCAAGCCTTTAATTAAGGTTAACTGCGCCGCCCTTTCGGCAAGTCTTCTGGAAAGCGAACTCTTTGGCCACGAAAAAGGAGCCTTTACCGGCGCGGTATCGCGGCGGCGGGGCCGTTTTGAGCTTGCCAATGAAGGAACCCTTTTCCTTGATGAAATAGGCGAGATTGAACAAAGTATCCAGATAAAACTATTGCGCGTTTTACAGGAACGAAAATTCGAGCGGGTTGGCGGCGAAGAAACCATAGAAACTGATGTCCGCCTGGTCACTGCCACGAATAAGGACCTCAAGGCGGAAATTGAAAAAGGCAGCTTCCGTGAAGATCTCTATTTCCGCCTCAATGTGGTGAGCATAGAAGTTCCTCCCCTTCGCGACCGGAAAGAAGACATTCCCGTCATGGCGGCAAGTTTCCTGAAGGAATTCGCCGCCGAAAACGGAAAAACCATTGAAGGCATTCATGAAAAGGCATATTCCCGGCTGATATCCTACCATTGGCCCGGTAATATCCGGGAACTTCGCAACTGCATAGAAAGCGCTGTGGTAATGTGCCGGGATAAGCTTATTACCGTGGACGACCTTCCCCCTTCCCTCCAGTCTGTCATTGACGATGACTGGATACGAGTCCCGGTAAACACCAGTCTTGAAGAAGCGGAAAAACTCATTATCCGCGCCGCAATCAGCTATCACCAGGGAAATAAAAGTAAAGCTGCCGAATCTCTGGGTATTGGACGAAAAACCCTCCACAGAAAACTGGGAATGCATAACGAGGAATGAAAAATACCGATTGCCAAAACGGGTTTTCAATGGTAGCATTACGGTATATTTGATTAAAAAATAAGGGGTGGTGTTCATGGGTTATGTCATTCATGTTGATAACAGCGGTTTTTTTCGAAAATTAATGCATGCTTTTCGTGCGGGACTGGAATATGAGTGCGATGGTTACTCACGGGGGGAAGATGCGCTTGATAAAGCCATGGCCCGCCATGTGGATTGTGTCATTACCGGCCTGGAACTATCCGATATGCCCGGAATTGATTTTATCAAACAGCTTGCCGTATCAGTACCCCTGGTACCGATTATCGTAATCACCTCAAGAAACGATGAAGGTGAATTCAGGCATCTGGAAACCCTGGGTGTAAAATCAGTTATCCAAAAAACAGCCAACTGGAAAACTGAACTCCACGAACAACTGACCCTTATCCGGGAAGATGAATAATTAACAGATCCCCCTGAACTGTTGTGCTGTCCTGGTAAATAAGGTAACAAGTACCGGATCAAACTGCTTCCCGCTGCCATCAACGATGATCTTCACCGCTTCTTCGTGGGTAAAGGCTTTTTTATAGGGGCGTTCTGATATTAACGCATCGTATACATCGGCAATTGCCATAATGCGGCCCAACAGCGGTATTTCATTTCCTTTGAGTCTGCGCGGATAACCGGTACCATCCCATTTTTCGTGATGGCTGGCTGCAAAAACTTCCGCATATTTAAGAAAATCACTTGCTTTAGTCATTGCTTCTATTTTTTTAATGATTTCTTCTCCAAAGCTGGCATGTTTCTTCATTTCTTCAAACTCATTCTCATCAAGCTTGCCGGGTTTTTTAAGAATAATATCGCTGATGGAAATTTTACCAACATCATGGAGTTGGCTGGATTGGAGCAGCAGCTCGGTATTCCAGCCCTTTGTTTCTTCGGAAAAAAGGTTGTTTTTTTCTATTTCGTCCAGCAGAATTTTAATGCCCTGCTGGGTTCGTTCAATATGACCGCCGGTAACAAGATCCCGGTATTCCACCATTTCCGCCATGGTTTTAAGCAGGGCATTCTGAAGATCGATAACATCCTGTGTTTTTTCTTTTACCATTTCCTGCAGGTTATCGTTAAAAACCTTCAGTTCTGCTGTCTGCACCTCCAGGGTTTTACGCTGCTTTTCGACCAGGAGGTGTACTTCGATGCGCTTGAGGAGCAGAAACGGCTGGAAAGGTTTGGTGATATAGTCAATTGCGCCCAGGGAAAGACCTTCCAGTTCATCATCAGATTCGGTACGCCCGGTAACAAAGATAACCGGTATGTCCTGGGTTACAGGGTTTGATTTGAGGATCTTTATGGCTTCATAGCCGTTCATGTGCGGCATATCAACATCCAGCAGAATCATGTCCGGCTTGCTGCTTTCCAGAAGCCTGAACATTTTATCCGCCGAAGGAGCAGTAGCGACATGATATTTTTTTTCCAGCACATTAATGCCAAGCCGCAGGTTTGTAGGGTTGTCGTCAACTAATAAAATGAGGGTTTTTTCAATTTCCATGATCCGCCGCCAATAATCCCTTAACTATATCCAATGCATTTTCGTACTCAACCATCATCACTTCATCGGATATCTGATCAAGCGATTCACTGCTTATAGAATCCGCCGGCTGCCGGCCGGCTGCATCTTTGAGTTCCTTAAAAATCCGGCTGATGTCATTGGCTTTTTGGGATTCCAGCGCCGAGGCAAGTTCATGTAACAGGGAGCGGATATTCGGGGATATTGCAGCGTCGGTTGATATGCGGGAAACATCCTGCGGTTCAATTGCTTTCAGAGCTGCTGCAATATTTGCTGTCAGTTGCGCAAGCTCTTCTGCAAAAACCGGTAATTTTTCATTAATTAATGCCCTGTCTGAGGCATTTCCTGCAGCTTCCAGTTCAGCGGCAAGAGCGGAAACATGGGCAGCTCCGATGGAACCGGATGCGCTTTTTAATGCATGAACCTGGGTAATAAATTCGGTCAGTGGTCCGGGATCGGGCGGGTTTTGCAATACAGGGAGTCTTTCCTGTGCATCTTTGCAGAAAATGGACAGTACGGAATAGTATCCTGCTTGTGTACCCCCCGTCATGGCAATTCCCCGCTGGATATCAACACCGGGAAGTGAATCAATTGCTCTTTGTTCATTGCTCATAATTATATTCTCCTTTTCTGTTTCCTGAATAATCTGCGTATCCCGAACCCATTGATTCAAAGCTTCGTCAAGCTGGGTAATGTCGATAGGTTTGGGGATAAAACCGTTAAAGCCTTTGGACAGGAACATCTCCATATTTCCCGCAAGGGCATTAGCGGTAAGTGCAATTATGGGGGTTTGTCTTTCCTTCTCCCATGATCGGATTATTCTGACCGCTTCAATACCGTCCATTCCCGGCATCATGTGATCCATGAATATAAGGTCATAGGTGTTTCCCGCCTGAATTAAGTCTATGGCTTCCTGTCCGGAATCCGCTGTTTCCACCTGCAGACCATATGGATCAAGCAGACCGCGGGCCACCTGCAGGTTTACCGGCAAATCATCCACCACCAGCACCCTGCCATAAGGCATGGGGCAACGGTCCATTTCTTTTTCTTTAATCGGGTTTGCATATTGGAAATTCTGTAGTTTTTTGGCGGTTTCATCTCCCATGCTTTGGGAATCCGAAAGACCCTGCATGATATTGACCGTAAAAACCGATCCTTTGCCGTATTCGCTTTCCGCCGTGATCGTGCCGCCCATCATTTGTGCAAGTTTTTTGGTAATTGCAAGCCCCAGTCCTGTTCCTTCAACCTGGCGGTTTAATTTAGCGTCAAGCTGGGTATACTCAGAAAACAGCTTGTCCATATCTTCGGATCGTATTCCCCTGCCGGTATCAGCTACTGTAAACCTGACAAGACAGCAGGGAACAAAATACTGATAAAAATCCCTGTTTGCCATCGCTGCCTGCTGCTTTAACACCTTAAATTCGTATAGCTTTTCTGATAACAGCTCACTGTTCACTGTTAATGTTACTGTTCCTTCTTTCGTGTACTTAATTGCATTGGATAAAATATTGTTCAGCACCTGTCTTACCCGCAGTTCATCACCCAAAAGCCTGGCAGGAAAGTCTCCGTTAATTTCCAACACAAATGTAATGGGCTTTGATCCGATTCGTACTTTGTTAAGAGTTACCGTATCATTAATTAACGATGCAGTACAGTATTCTACCGGGACAAGTTCAAATCCCCCGGCTTCAATTTTGGAAATGTCCAGAATATCGTTGATAATCCCCAGCAGGGACGATCCTGATTGATGTATCTGCTGGATGTCCTGTCTGCTTACATCCGGCAGCATGCCCCTGTTAAGTACGATATCTGAAAGCCCAATAACCGCGTTAAGCGGAGTACGAATCTCATGGCTCATCCGGGCCAGAAACGAAGATTTTGCCCTGCTTTCCTCATCAGAACGGTGTTTTGCCGCAGATAGGCGCATCAAAATAAAACAGAGCGCCAGTGAAAGGAGAAGCCCCATCAGAATCAGAATTTGAGCCGAGACCTGAAGGTCGTGGTAAAACTGGGAGGAGGGGGTTATCAGCCCCACATACCAGTTGTTAAAAATCTGCCTGATAAATACGATAACCGGACCTCGGTCAGGATCAATTATCCGTTCGGCAAAGACATCTTCGCCGGATCTCAGTATCCGGGCAAGATCATCATAAACACCGCCCAGTTCATGAAGCTGCCTGCTGAGAAAATTTTCATCAGGATAGGCCATAAAAATTAAATTCTGACTCAGGAGCATGCCGAATCCGTCTTCGGTCAGCGATAAAGCACCTACATATTCCATCAGCCAGTTAATGTTAATATCAACAGCAAGAATTCCCACCATGCCGCCGTTAATAATGATATTACGAACCGCAGAAACAACAGTATCACCGGTATGCCAGTCTATGTAGGGTGTGGTGTATGCCACATTGGCACCGCTGCGTATTGCCGTTTGATACCAGGGCCTTGTCTGGGGTATATAATCCTCCCCGGGATTCATGCCGACACCATCGTAAAATTCACCGTGAATAAATCCGTATATGCCGTAAAAAGAAACCAGTCCTGTATCCCGCTGCCGCATCCAGCCGGTAGTAGTGGTCAGATAGTCGAGAATTTCATCTTTTGATGCGTCCATCTCCAGCATGTCCTGCATAATATAATATGCATTCAGAAGGGTTATCTCTGTTTCAGAAAGCGCAGCCTTTACATTGGCCTCGGCGGATACCAGTAATTCCTGGGCCCCGTTCATAAGATGGTTACGCAGAATATTACCGATAAATACATAAGCCGCACCTACCATAACTGCAAATGCCGCGAACACAAACAACAGTTGAAGATAGCTGCTCTTCATACTCTCCTACACTTCGGCTCTGTGCGCCTGTGCAAATTCCATTTCGATTGCCAATGATGGCTTTTTTGTTACGAGGCTTACCAGTACAATTACCAGGCACGATATTACAAATGCCGGCAGCAGTTCGTAAACGGCAAAGATCCCGCCCAATCCGGCTATGACATTTTTCCAGAAAACCACAATGACTCCGCCGGTAATCATTCCGGCAACAGCGGCAGGCAGGGTTGTTCGTTTCCAGAACAGCGAAAAGAGGATCAGCGGGCCGAAGGCTGCTCCCAGCCCTGCCCAGGCATAAGATACTATCTGAAAAATCGTCTGACTGCCGGTAATAGCAGCAATTACCCCAAAAATCGTTGCCACAAGCATGGTGATCCTGCCTGTCCACATGACTTGCATATCGCCGGCATCTTTTTTAAAAACACCTTTGTATATATCATTTGCCAGTGAAGAGGAAACAATGAGCATGTAGGAATCGGCAGAACTCATGCTTGCAGCAAGAATACCTGATATAATTATGCCGGCTACCAGGGGCGGGAAAAAATTCAGGCTCATAATGGTAAAAATATTTTCGGCGCTGTTTGCCGAATTCAGGGCAATGGGAAATACAGCCCTGCCGATAAGGCCGATGGAAACCGCTGCGCACAGAACAATAAAGTACCAGCTTATGGCTATAATGCGGGCAGGACGGATCATTGATGTTTTTTGCACTGCCATAAAGCGGATCAACACCTGGGGCATACCAAAATAACCCAGGCCCCAGGCCATGGTACTGACAATACTGATAAAACCAAAACCGGAACCTGTTCCAAAGACCGGCATACCGGCGGATACCCGCTGGACGCCCCCTACTGTTTGCGGGGATGCAATACCAAAAAAGTCGGTAAACCGGGGAAAACCTCTGAGATTTTCGGTAATACCTGCCAAGCCTCCGGCGTGAAAATAACCATAAACCACTACCATCACCAGGGCAAATGCCATTAATAACCCCTGGATCAGGTTCGTCATACCTACCGCCCGCAAGCCTCCCAGCAGGGTATAAAACAAAACGATTAATGTTCCTATAATAATCATGGTTATCATGTTCGTATTAAAAATATAGCTGAAAAGTTTACCAAAGGTAATAAACTGGGCGCCGGTATATATTGAGAAAAAAACCAGGCTGATGGTAGCGGCGATTACCAATAAAAAATGATTCGTATCATGAAATCGCTTACTGAAAAACTCCGGCAGAGTAATGGCATTTCCGGCAATTTCGGAATAAGATCTTAAGGGTTTTGCCACCACCATCCAGTTGATGCAAGTACCGATAAAAAGGCCCAGAGCTGTCCAGAATGCTTCTCCCATTCCGGTAAAATAAGCAACCCCCGGCAGACCCAGCAGCAGCCAACCGGACATATCCGCTGCCCCGGCGCTCATGGATGTGATCCAGGGGCCAAAACTCCGCTTTGCCAGATAATAGTCTTCCAGCGAAGCAGTGCTTCTGCGCATAAGGCCGACAATAATCACCGTTACAAGGTAGGCTCCGATACCTGCCAGTATTTGCACATTAACGGTAAACATACTAATCCTATAATTCTATTACATTGCGGTAATACCAATGTATGCCGCCCAGAATGACATCATCACTAAGCGTTACCCCCGTTTCTCCCACCGTTGTACCGTCATTGGTTTCCAGTACACCCTCAAAAATATTAAAACCCTCATGCATTATGCTCTGCCGTACCGCAAGAACTGCCGCATCCGCTCCCGGCGGAGCAAGATCACTGTTCATGGGAGTAATATCTATTGCACCCTCGGCAAGACCGTAAAAATGCGTCTGCGGAATAAATGTTCCGTCTACAATGCTTTGCACAAGCCGGGTATACAAGACTCCCCAGTTTAGAATCACCGAAGTAATAACCGCATCCGGCGCCTGGATGCTCACATCGTCATTATAACCAATGGCCCAAACCCCGGCCCTTTGGGCTGCTATTTGGGCTGCCGGAGTATTTGCATGGGCTGTTATAACATCGCAACCGGCGGTAATAAGGGCGTTGGCTGCATTCGTTTCTCCCATGGGATCGTACCAACTGTGAGTAACAGTCACATAAATACGGGCATCGGGATTGACCGATGCCACACCCATGGCAAAGGCGTTTACCCCGCTCGTTACTTCGCTGTTATCGATTCCCCTGGCAGCTACAAAGCCAATTCTGTTCGTGCGGGTTTTCAGACCCGCGACAATACCGGAAAGATAGCGGCCCTGATAAAGCCGAATTGAATAATTTGCAAAGTTACGGTCATTGTACTTAATACCCGTAGCATGGGCAAACACAACCGAGGGAAATTCCAGGGCCAGTTTTTCACATACATCCATGTAGCCCCAGCTCATGGCAACGATAATATTTGCACCTTCGGCAATACAGTCCCGTATAGCTCCTTCGGCCGCTACCGGGTCTCCGGTAAATACATTTGTTTTACGGATAATCTGGGAATCCTCAAGACCGATATTCCTTTGCATTTCCAACGTTCCCCTGTATTGCGCCTGATCAAACAGGGAATCGCTTTCAATTTCGTTGGGATGAATAACACCGACAATTACCCGTTCCCTGGGAAAAGGAGATCCCAACTCCCAGGCAATTGGCTGCGTCTGCTTACATCCCAGGGTAATAATAACAATGAACAATGCCCAGCACCACAATGCGGCACCGGGTGCAGCAATAAACAGTTTCTTCATTTCATTCTCCTTTTTATAACTCAATAACCGTGCGGTAGTACCAGTTGATGCCGAATTGAGTTTCGTTGTCAGACAGGGTTGTTCCTTCACTGCCTATGACTCTGCCGTCATTGGTTTCCATGGCTCCACTGAAAACTTCCAGTTCGCCGGATGTAATATACTCCCGTACCTCTTCCAGGATTTGAATGGTTTGGGAATCCCATTGGACAATATCGCTTAAAGGGGCAAGATCGATTATCCCATCTGACAGAGATCCGTACCAGGGCGCGGTGGTGAAAGTGCCGTCAATAACGCTTTGAACCAAAAAGGAATAATACGCGCCCCAATGCCATAAAACCGAAGTAAGAACCGCCGCGGGGGCTTCGCTGCTCATATCGGTATTGTATCCAATGCCCCAGATTCCGGCTCTTTCCGCTTCAATCTGGGGGTTGGCTGTATCTGCATGCTGGGCAATAACATCACAGCCGGCGGCAATAAGAGTCTGTGCCGCCATGGCTTCTCCCATGGGGTCAAACCAGCTATGGGTAACCCTGACATACACCCTTGCCAGGGGATTAACCATTTCTACCCCTCTGGCAAACGCATTAATACCCCCTGTCACCTCGCTGTTTCCCGTTCCCCAGGCAGCCACAAAACCTATCCTGTTTGTACGGGTCTGCAGGCCGGCGATAATGCCCGACAGATAACGTGCCTGGTAGACCCTTCCGAAGTAGTTGGTAAAATTAGAATCATTGTTTCTGTAGCCCGATGCATGGGCAAAAATAACCGACGGATATTCCCCCGCAAGCCTTTCACAGGCATCCATGTAACCCCAGCTTGTGGCAATGATGATATTAACTCCTCTGGCTATAAGTTCCCGGATAGCGCTTTCCACACTCATGGGGCTGGTATAGTCCACATTAGTCCGGTACAGTATCTGGCTGTCATCAAGGCCCAGGGTATTCTGCATTTCGGCAATACCCATTTGGTGGGCATAAGCATAACCGGAATTTTCGTTAAATGGGTCGCTTATATGGAGCACCCCCATTCTGATATTTTCTTTTGCCAGGGGCATACCCGGTCTCCATTCCCTGCGGCATGACGGAAAAACCATCGTCAGAATAGCTGTTACAATTAATAATGAGATTTTCATGCGTTATCTCCTTGAAAATATTGTTCAACACAGGCAATAAGTGTTGATGAATCAAACGGTTCATTTATTACAATCGCCGGAACATTGGATGCCGGCAGTTCGGCGTTCATTACAATAACATCGGGGGTATTGTTTTCCAAAAGCTTATTCATTTTTTCAACCGAAGGCGCGGTAATGACGGTATACTTTTCCTCAAGTGCGTTTATACCAAGGCGAAGGTTTGCAGGTCTGCTGTCCACCAGCATAACAGTTTTTTTATTTGTTATCCGATCGCTGCTCTCCTGTTTCGGTATCCAGCGGGAAAGTATTTCATCAAGCCGGGAAACATCAATGGGTTTGGCAAGAAAGTCATTAAAACCTTTTTCCAAAAACATCTCTTTCATTCCGGTCACCACATTGGCCGTCAGTGCAATTATCGGTATTTCTTTGAAGCGTCGGCCTTCCAGATTCCTGATAAGAGCAGTTGCTTCTATTCCATCCATTTCCGGCATCATGTGATCCATGAATATCAGATCATAATCATGCAGTTGTACCAGCTTAACCGCTTCTGCGCCGCTGAGGCAAATATGAACCATTGCCCTGCAGGGAGCAAGCAGGCCCTCGGCAACTTTAAGATTTGTGGCAATATCGTCCACAATTAAAATCCGTGCATGGGGAATGGTAAACCGGTTCTCGCTGCCTGATGGAGAACCGTTATAAGAATGACTGTCTGTTTTCCCGCACAGGATATTCGCAATGGAAAGAGACTGCACCGGCAGGGAAACAAAACGTACACCGGGTATATAACTTTCAGTCCCCCATTCCACCATAAGTGCCAGAGGAGGTACTCTGCCTTGCGGAAAAACCGTACTTTGCATAAGCGGCTCAATTTCACTGTACAAACCGTAACCGGAGAACACATAATACCATTCTTCTTTACCCAGCGCTTCGGTAAAATCTTTGAGGTTCGTAACCATGGTATAGGGTACGCCCAGATTTTCCAAAGACCAGCACACCGACCGGGCAGAGACAATACGGTGTTCATACACCAGCGACTTCTTGTCCGCGGGGTTATCCACTGAGGCAAAAGGTTCATTGGAATCAATGCCCTGCGGAATAATTACCGAAAATTCGCTGCCCTTGCCGTACTCGCTCGTCATGCTGATTTCACCGCCCATGGCATCACAGAACCGTTTAGTGATTGCAAGCCCCAACCCGGTCCCTTCAATACTGCGGTTCTTTTTTGTATCAATCTGCATAAAATCAACAAAAAGTTTATCCTGATCCTCCGGTTTAATGCCGCGCCCTGTGTCGCTTATGGCAATTTTAAGCCATATTTTTGCATCTTCCCGTTTTTGGGTACAGATATTCATGCTGATATGCCCCTTTTCCGTAAACTTTGCCGCATTGGAAAGGAGGTTAAGAATTATCTGGCGCAGACGCAGTTCGTCTCCCAGAAGGCTGTTGGGAATGGTACTGTCAATATTGGTGTAAAACCGGACAGGTTTTTCCACAAGCCTCATTCGGATAATATTGACAGTATCATTTACCAGGGATAACAGCATGTACCTGACAGGGATAATTTCCAGCTTGCCTGCCTCGATTTTTGAAAAATCAAGAATATCATTGATAAGGGCAATAAGGTTGCCTGCCGCCTGTTTAATATCATGTACTTCACCACGGGCATCTTCGGGAAGATCCCTGCGCAGCAGCAATTCTGACATTCCGGTAATGGCATTCATGGGGGTGCGTATTTCATGGCTCATAATCGAAAGGAATTTGCTTTTTGCCTGATTAGCCTGCTCGCTTTGCATGGCTTTTTTGCGGTAAGACCAGATGCCCAGGCACCCCGACATTACGGAAATAACCAGGGATACAATGAGCACCGTCCGCATAACCCTGATATTGTTCCGTTGGATTAATACAATTTCATCGCTGAGATCAACTCCGGCAGCGCAGTACACAGTGCCGTCTTCATTAATAACCGGAGCCAAACCGGAGATAAGGCCGTCCCAGGATGTGGTGTATATCCCCAGATCTGATGCCCAGGGATTTCCGGCCATGATAAATGGAACAGCTTCGGAGGTGGAAGGATCGACATCTATATCGTAGATATCTTCCGGCGTGACCATCCATTCTTCATCTTCGTCATTGTCGATTATGTATTGAATTTGGTTATCTCCGTATAAGCGCCAGTAGTAAACGTACAGTACCCGGTAATCTTCGGCAAACTGCCGGAGTCGTGCTCTTATTTCTTCCCATTCCGGTTTTTCCATATCCTCGGCTGTATGAAACAAGTCCAATTCTTCCACAGTTATAAAGGCCGCAGCCGCCTGGGCCGCAGATAAAAGATGGTTCTGAATGCTTTCTTCAACAGTTTTTTCCATGCGGGTTATATAAATGGTAACCACCAGAGTCACCACCAGCATGAGGGTGGCAGAAATGAAAAACAGGGAAAAAACAAAAGGCAGGCGATCGAGCAATTTTTTGACGGCAATAAAAACCGGTACCTTATTTTTCAACTGCTGCCTCCTTTAAAAAAATGTTGGGCACATGCAATAAGTGTTGAATAATCAAGCGGTTCAGTAAAAAAAATCACCGGGAAGTCAATGTTCTCAATGGATTCGCGCATAGTATCATTCATCAGAATAATATCCGGGCTGTTGTTTTCCAGCAGCCTGAACATTTTTTCAGCCGAAGGCGCTGTAGCAACATCGTACTTTTCTTCCAGCACACTCATGCCAAGCCGCAGATTTGCAGGGTTGCTGTCAACGAGCAGAACAAGTTTCTTAACCGGTATTTGCTCTTTGTTCTCTGTTCTTTTCTCCTTCGGTATCCAGCAGTCAAGCATTTCATCAAGCTTGGAAACATCAATGGGTTTGGCAAGAAAATCGTTAAAACCCTTTTCCAAAAACATTTCCCGCATCCCCGACACCGCATTGGCTGTCAGAGCTATAATTGGTATGGGCGCCCTGTTATTCTCTTCTTCCCATTTCCTTATGGCATCGGTTGTTTCAATGCCGTCCATTTCCGGCATCATGTGATCCATGAATACCAGATCATAGTCCTCGCCCTGCATGGCGTACCTTTTAACCAGCAGTACAGCTTCGGCGCCGCTGAGGCTGCTGTCCACTTTTGCTTTATAGGGAGCAAGGAGGCCCTCTGCCACCTTAAGGTTGGTAGCGATATCATCCACAATTAAAATCCGCGCGCCGGGGATGGTAAACCGGATGGCATTCCTTGCCGCAGAGCTGTCTACAATTTCCTGGCTGTCCATTTTGCCGCTGAGGGTATTTGCAATGGAAAGAGACTGTACCGGCAGTGATACAAAGCGTACATTGGGGATATAGGCTTCCGTTCCCCATTCTATCATGAGAGCAAGGGGTGGTTTCTTCCCCATAAAATACACCGCATTATCCATTACCGGTTTGATTTTATTGTACAGGCCGTAACCGGAAAAAATAAAGAACCATTCATTTTTACCAAGCGCTTCGGTAAAATCCTCCAGATTGGTTGTCATGGAATAGGGAACACCGAGGTTTTCCAAAGACCAGCATACCGACTGGGCATAAGCAATACGGCCCTCAAAAACCAGAACCTTTTTTTTCTTTGGTTCCGGCACTGTGGCGAAGGGGATATGCGAATCAATGCCCTGGGGAATAATAACGGTAAAAACACTGCCCTTGCCGTACTCACTTGTCACACTGATATCACCGCCCATGGCAAGGCAAAGCCGCTTGGAAATGGCAAGGCCCAGGCCTGTTCCTTCAACACTCCGGTTCCTCTTCGTGTCAACCTGCATAAAATCTGAAAACAGTTTTGCATGATCTTCCGGTTTAATACCCCGCCCGGTATCGGATATGGCGATCTTAAGCCAGATTTGCTGTTCTGTTTGTTTTTCTACGGTAATGGTCATGCTGACATTGCCTCTTTCGGTAAATTTTACCGCATTGGAAAGGAGGTTTAAAATAACCTGCCGCAGCCGCACTTCATCCCCCACAAGGTTGTTGGGAATGTTCCCGTCAATATTGGTAAAAAACCGGATGGGTTTTTCAATAAGCCGCATGCGGATGATATTAACCGTATCGTTAACCAGTGATGAAAGCATATATCTGATGGGAATAATCTCCATCTTGCCCGCTTCAATTTTGGAAAAATCCAGAATATCGTTTATGATGGAAATAAGGTTTGACGCAGCCTGTTTTATATCAATAACTTCATGACGGGCATCATCCGGTAAATCCCTGCGTAAAAGGAGTTCGGACATTCCGGCAATGGCATTCATGGGGGTGCGTATCTCATGACTCATATTGGCAAGAAAGCTGCTCTTGATGCGGCTTGCCGTTTCTGCTTCTTCCTTGAGTTCCTGGAGTTTGATATTTTGGGTATGTATGAGGCGATCCTTCGTTTTCCTGGTAATTTCTACGACAATCATCACGGAGAAAACCAGGGCATATGTTACCAGCAGGTGGACTGGAATCGTAGGTGCATAACTGAAACGGGAAAACCCGGGGATAAACATCTGCAGCAGAATAATGGCCACGGCAGTTGTTGAAAATATAGTACCCCATTTCATACCCAAAAGCATAATGGTCGTCAGGGGATACATGTAGATAAACATGAAGTTCGATCCTTCAGCTTCCCCAAGCCAGGTAACCGCAATACACAGCAAACCGTAAAAAGACATAAGCATCATGCCCGGTACAATCTGCGGAATATTTTTCATACGGGAAAAGACAATGGTTAAAACAGCAATGAGGAGCATAACGGAACATGCCGCCACAGTACCGAATTTTCCTTCAATACCCCTGACAACTATAAAACCGGCAAGGATGCTCCCGCCGAAGATACTGATAAAATTCAACAGGACATAACGGATAAGGTAATCGGACATACCAAATTGCCTTTGCCCCCGGTATTTACCGGAAGTACCGATGTTAATGAAAAACCACAGAAGTTTCCTTTTCCACTTGTTTTTTTTCACGGCGATCCCTTATTAATTCTTAATAAAAATATTTTTAATTTTTGATAAAAAGCCTTTTTTTACCGGGACTGGTTTCTCCTGCGGTTCCTGCTGAACATCCTTTTGCTTGACGCCGGGAGCATATTTATTCCTGTAAAATGCTAACCTTTCTTCCTGACTCATACGGGAAAGATCATCAGCAGATCCTGTGCTTTTACGCATTTTGTTTTTGGGGAATTCGGTGTTTGGCGGCACGGTATTCCGGGTATCTTTACGGCCGTTTTGTTTTCCGTTCCTGTCCGCAGCCTTCGGCCTGGTTCCCATATCCTGCCGCCTGCCTCCATCACGGCTCCTGCCTTCATTGCTGTGCCGCGGCGCACGTTTTTCACCGCCGCGACTACTGTCGCGCCGACTATTGTCGCGCTGATTATTATCGTCGCGACTACTGTCGCGCCGACTACTGTCGCGCCGACTACTGTCGCGCTGACTACTATCGCGCCGATTATTATCGCGCCGACTACTGTCGCGCTGACTACTATCGCGCCGGCTACTATTGCCGCGATTACTATCGCGCCGATTACTATCGCGCAGATCCTCGTAAACCTCGCTGTGGATATAATGCCCGGCGCTTTTGTCCGCGGCATGCAGTTCACTTCCGCCTACTTCCGAAGGGAGTTTCCTGCCGATATAACGTTCAATGGCAGGCAGTTCATACACATCCTGCTCGCTGACCAGGGAAATAGCTCTGCCGGTTTTGCCCGCACGCGCCGTACGCCCGATACGGTGCACATAATTCTCCGCCTCCGATGGCAGATCATAATTTACCACCATGGCAAGGCCCTCAATGTCCAGACCCCGCGCCGCGACATCTGTTGCCACAAGAAATTTTATTTTACCGGCCTTGATATCATCAATCACTTTAAGCCGGCGGGACTGGGGCAGATCGCCAATGATAAATTCGCATTGATACCCATTGACCCGGAGCCTTTTGGCAATAATTTCGGTGTAGCGCTTCGTATTACAGAAAATTATCGCGCTGGAAGGCTGTTCACGCTCAAGTATCCCCAGCAGCAGCTTCATTTTTTCACCGGAGTGAACATGATAAAGTATCTGATCAACCTCTTCTACGGTAACCACTTCCGGTTTAATTTCGATTTCAAACGGGGAACGGGTATATTCCCATGCAAGGTTTTTTACCCATGCATTAAGGGTTGCGCTGAACAGCATGGTCTGACGGCGATCGGCAGGAGGCACCACTTTGATCAGTTTGCGCAAGTCCGGATAAAAACCCATGTCAAACATCCGGTCCGCCTCATCCAAAACAAGAAAGGCAATGTCCATCAGGTTCATTTTGCCCGATTTATTAAGGTCGAGTACCCGCCCCGGTGTTCCCACCATAATCTGGACATTTTCCCTTAAAAGCTTTTCCTGCTGGGTATACCCTACACCACCGTAAAAACTCCCGGTTTTAAACGGCAGAAATTTTGCCAGCATTTTAGCCTCTTCCTCAATTTGAACCGCCAACTCTCTTGTCGGCGCCATAATCAGGGCCTTTTTCCCCGCAAGAAGGTCCTCGGTCAGGAGGCGCTGGAAAATAATGACCAGAAACGCGGCAGTTTTCCCTGTCCCGGTCTGCGATTGTACATACAAATCATGCCCGCTGAATGCATGAGTCAGCACCTGTTCCTGAACCGGCATGCAGTCATAATATTCAGCTTGTGCTAATCCCTTAAGAACATCAGGGTGAAGGTTAAAATCGGTAAATTTCATACTGGCTGTATAATATAGTAGTAAATTTCTCAGGAATTGGGAACCACTGCAAATACCGTTCAGGGCTTAGTTGGGTAGTATAATCGCGTGCAGCTCGATGTTGCGGTTTGCCACTTCGCTGTCCATCATCGCCTTAGTGATATTGCGGCGAGGACGGGGATGAGGCGGGGCATCACCGATAAGGATCATTATTCTGTTTTCTGCTTCCCATGACAGCCTTGTCGCCCCGGCATAGAGTGCCTCGAATACTGCTTCGGGGATATCACCGCCGCCGCCAACCCTCACGGTGTTGATATTCCGCTGAAGCGCGGCAAAGTCGGTGGTAAAAGGGAAAACCCTGTTAAGGAAATCGTCAAAATAATCCTTGAAAAAAACCATACCTATCCGAAACGATTCGTATTCAGCAACCATCTCCTGCAGTGTGGGTACAAGGTTCTGCCGTATTTCGTCAAAGTAGGGGCGCATGGATCCGGTAACATCAAGGACAACAACAATATCAACATCGTTGCCTTTTTCTTCTTCCATAATGCTGACAATAATATCAAACATATCGGCAGGATCGGTTGCGAAAACGGTATTGTCTCCGGCAATTTCAAAAAAGGCCCTGACCGTTTCCGGCATATAGGTAATTTCCGGAGAAACCCGTTCAACTTCCTGTGT
>Ga0099364_10004268_pt1 | contig 21732 bp, 23 predicted proteins | sample TergutTh196P3_FD_73070 | JGI IMG/M metagenome (GOLD analysis project Ga0099364, IMG submission 73070) | Microcerotermes parvus P3 segment gut microbial communities from Pointe-Noire, Republic of the Congo - Th196 P3 | ecosystem: Host-associated > Arthropoda: Insects > Digestive system > Gut ... | reverse complement strand
ACGTGGGCTCTTCCGATCTGGGGTATAAAAAAAGGTTCGTCAAATATTCGCCGCACACCGGAGCGGGGTATAAAAAAAGGCTCGTAAATGACGCCCCCGCCGCCAGTCGGCGGGGGTTTTCATGGAGGGCGAACATGAGGACGGATAGCGTATTGCGATATGAAGCAATGGGTATTCTGCTACAAGCGTTTGGAATGGTGGACACAGAGCGTTTTATCGCCATGATTAAACGCGATACTTTCGACTATACAGAGTGGCGGCGCGGCTTATGGAACGATATGACGATTGATGAGGTCTATGCGGAAGCAGTGGCGCACTATGAAAATGCTTGATGTTGACGTAAATGTCATCCTTTCTTTTCAACGATAAAACCGCACCAGTTATCGGCATAATGCAATAGCAATGTCAACGGTTCTTCGTTTTTTGCAACACTGCGGTTGTCCTCGACGTACTGCCCGTCATGATAAAGAATTGCTTGCGCTTCGGTTTCTGAAAGCGGCAAATATGGCAGGGCTAAATAAAGGCTACGGGCGGGCACACTTAAATAGGTTAAGTCTGTGTTAAATCTGTAAGGCGTACTGGCGGGATAGCCGTATTGCTTCTGCTTTGGCGTAGGCTCATTCACTAAATACTGAGGGATTCCCGGAACGCCCGCTTTGCCTAAGTCGTGCAAAAGCCCGACAATAACGCAACTTTCATCAGAGATTTCAGGAGCAAGCACTTCCTTTATCCGCAAAAGCGTGTGGCAGCCCCTTTGCGTTCTGCTTATTCGCTTCTCAACAGAAAATATGGACTGTTTTCATTGTGCATCGACCATTTTGAGAAAAACGTGTTTAGTATTGCGTCTATTTGCGATGTGGTAAGGTTTTGGTCTTCTTGGAGCGGGTTTTCATCGGAAATCATTGAAGCTAAAATGATATCTATGTCATCCTTCAAAATCGTTAGATAGCGGATTTCATCTTTTGAGATTACTCCGTCTACCGTTAAGCCGTTGTATGGCATGTCGTTTGCCTCGCCTCTCCCGTCAGTCAATGTTTGCGCAATGAAATTAAAATCAAAGATACCAGTATAAACGTTCCTAGATCCCCCCGGAGGAAAACAAGTTGCATACCACTTTAGGGTCGTATGCAATCTTGTAAAATAGTGCGAGAGTACGGTCAGAGTTTCCCGATTTGCTGTATAGTCGGTTGTTCCGCTTTCCATATCAAGGATTAAGCCGTCCAATCTTAGCGAAATAATAGTCAACTCAGCGTAGGCATTATTGATCATGTTCTTTCTAATGCGTTCCCGCTCCGAAGCGTTACTAACGTTCATCCGAATGGATACGACTGATATAATAAAAAGCACAATCAGCGCGAGAATAATGATTCTATTCTTTTTCATGTCGCCTTGCCTTCTTTCGCAAAAATAAATTTCTCAACCATCGTGGATTGTAGTCAGCTTACTCAAGTCAATTTATCCCCGCGCAAACGGAAAGCGCCTTCGGATAGCATTTTTTTAATAGCCGCTGCGCTTTCATCAGTAGTTTGCGTGGTTGTGTCTATCGCATGGGTTTCATACTCACCCAAAGCGGAAAAAGAGCGCCACATCGCTTTAACGGTTTCATGGCTCAAAGGGAAAACGGCCTGTTGTTTTCGGCTTAGTACGCGAGAGACTGTAGTTTGCTCATTCGGGCGCAACACTATATAGCGAACGTCAATCCCCTTTTTTGCAATGTCAAGCCAAGGCTTTATAAACCACGGGCCGACAGTTCCGTCTAAAAAAACCTCATACCCCCCTGCGGAAAATCTTTCTGCGCTTGCAACAGCGGCATCAATCACGATTTCATTTTGTTCACCGCTTCCCTTTTCCCAAGGCTCAATGTATCCTTTTCGGATATATTGATAAAAGTCGTCTGTGTGTATATGAACCGCGCGCTCATGCGCTGAATTTTCAGCCAGCTTTTGCGAAATGCTGGTTTTACCTGTTCCGGGCGAACCTGAAACAATTACAATCCGACCTGACATTATCTCCTCCGCGTAATTGAGTACCTCAAAAACCCTTCTCGTCATTGAACTTGTTCATTCTGCGATTCCTGCGTATTATTATATCAATCACAGTCTACCATACAGCAGACTGCGTCCGCAACTATAGTTTTGCGCAAGGGGTCAGAATTCACGAAGGATATTACGAGAGAAAAACTTGTTTTTTACTCCTATGTCTGCCGTCCTAGAAGCTCCACAATCGTGAATCGCCGCAGCCTTCTTACGGCAAGCAGCGTTACGGTATGCGGAGCAATCCACATCATAGCGCAGACAATAGCAAGCGGCCAAATCGGAAAAACAAAGCGCAAATAATCCGCGCCCGCGTTCCTGAGAAGCGCGAATAGCCCAAGACCTAGCCCCAAACCGCACACAGCGGACAGCGCCGTGCAGAAAAGCGACACCCATGTCCCCTCGCGGAGGAGCAGCCTGCCGACGCTTTTGCGGCCCAGCCCCACCGCCATAAGCACGCCCAACTCTTTATTGCGCTGCTCGACACCCATAAAAGTCGCCCCGACAAGGTTTGTTATCCCAGTGAGGGCTATCACGGCAAGCATCAGCATGACAATAAGAATTATACCTGTAATCTGGCGCGTCAGTTCGTCTTTTATGAGCGCAAATGACCGAACCGCAAGTTCAGGGCTAACGGCGGTTAACCCCTGCACCGCGTCGTATACGCTGTCATGCCTATCATCGTCTATCGTTAATATCAGACGTTTGTAGGTATCATCTAGCCCAAGCGCGGTAATGTTTTCCGAAAGCGTATAGAAATCCGCGAACGGACTGCCTCGCTGGAAAAACTGCGGAACATCATCCATATAAACAATCCCGATGATATTCAGGGACACTTCCTCTTCATCAAGCATCTGCCCATTGTGGTCATATGGAGTGAAATTCAATGTATTGCCTACTTTATGTTCAGCGATAAACGTATCATAATGGGGCCAGAATTCTCTTACGTATATATCCCTCTGTTCCCCTGAATGCATTACAGCAATCACATTTCCCGCAACGCCAAAATCAGCGAGTGTCGGATTCCCGTCGTAGACTTTGCCTATAATAGTTTGCATCGCGTCAGACCCAACGCCAATGATGGAGCCGACAGTATTGAGACTGTCCTTTACTTCCAAAAGACGAACTCCCATAACGGATACAGCGCCGCTAACACCGTCGAGGCTTCGGATAGCTTCCGCCAGTTCACGCGGGAGCGGGTCAGACGTATATGTCAAGCCTGAGTTCCCTAGTCCCGCTGTAATCGTGATGTCGCCCGGCACCATTTGACCCGCAAGTGCGTCTATGCTGCCACGCACTGAAAAAGCTGCGGCGGAAAATCCCAAGAGCAGAATGCCGCTCATCGAAAGGGCAAGCACCGCGCCGATTACCCGTCTTTTGGCGCGGGCTATATTGACGTTGGCTAGAGCGTTTAACGTGATGTGCTCGATTGTTTTACGCTCGGAAATACCCTCCGTTGCGTCGGAAAAGCGCACCGCTTCCACTGGCGCAATTTGCGACGCTTTCCGCGCGGGGATTGAAACCCCGATAAGCACCGTTGCAAGCGTCACTACCACTGACAGGATGTACGCTATTGGGGACATCACGTACCTCAACGGCGTCACCATAACATTCTCAAACACCAGTATCCCCCAATATCCCATAAAGGTGCCGCCTATGAGACCGAACGGCAATCCCAGGACAGAGCAGTACATAGCCTCCAAGCGCACACAGTTTTGTATCTGTTTTTGCGAAGAACCAATCACCGCAAGCAAGCCGTAATGATGGATTCGCCTTACGAGCGACAGGTTAAATGCGTTAAAAATCGCCAGCGCACCCGCAGAACATACTATGAGCAAAACAACAGCGGCAAAAACAAGCGTTGACCTGTCCTGAAGATTTGCGCTCAGATATTGCTCGTTCAGGGAAAAATCACGTTCCGAGATGCCCCCTATCCTTTCCGCCAACTTGTTGGCGGTACTGCGCACAAAAGTAGCATTCTTGAAACGGACAAACAGATGAAGGTCATTATCAAACTGTCGGGCGAGTGTTTCGGATATGAACATGGGATATGAGTTCATAGCGGAAAACACCCGCTGTTGCTGCAAAATGCCCGACACAGTAAAGCGACGGGCGGTTTCCTGTCCGTTCATGGCAGTTATAATCAACTCGAACTCTGCCCCGACCTCCGATTCGATACCAAGAAGATGAGCTACGTGCGGCGGTATGGCCGCTTCGTTTTCGGCATTCGGCGGATTTCCCGATGTCAGTCCGAACCCTGCCACCTGTCCCAGCCCGGAGGAATACATCAAGCCGATTTGATCCATCCTGCCGCTTGCGGGCACCCCAAAATCGCGAAGCAGCAAGTGCATGTCCACTCGCTCCACTTCGCTGCTCTGCGAGATGATTTCCACCTGTTCGGGCGTAATGCTTGAATATCTCGCATGGTTATCACCGACTGTTTCCAGTATGTTTTCAATCATGGCCCGCTGTATGCTAAAGGCCAGGTTTATGACGACGCATATCAGCATCGACGCGAGGGCGATAATGAATATTACGCTTTTGCTATGACTAACATTTCTGCGGGCGAGTGTCGATAGTTTCATCGTGCTATCCCTCGCTTACAACGCCGTCTTCGATTCGCAGGATACGGTCACAGATCTGCGCTACTTTTTCATCGTGAGTGATAATTGCCATTGTCTGTCCTAGTTTCGATGCCGAAGACCGCAACAAATCCAGCATCTCCGCGCCGGATTTTGAATCAAGATTGCCGGTCGGTTCGTCGGCAAGCAATATCGCGGGTTCAGTCGCCAACGCGCGGGCAATCGCGACGCGCTGCTGCTGGCCGCCTGAGAGCTGATTCGGCAGGGATTTATGCTTGTCGGCAAGGCCCAAGCCCTCAAGAAGCATATTGATATGCTGCCTATCCACCATGCGCCCGTCCAATCCAAGCGGCAACACGACGTTCTCATAAACATTGAGCTGCGGCATGAGGTTATACATCTGAAACACAAATCCTATGCGCCTGCGCCGCAGTAGTGCAAGCGCCTCATCGTCAAGCGCGTAAATATCCTCGTCTTCAATCAGCACCCTGCCCTCTGTCGGACGGTCGATGCCGCCCAGCAGGTGGAGCAAAGTGCTTTTTCCCGACCCCGAAGACCCGACGATCGCCACAGCCTCGCCGCGCTCGATAGATATGTTTGCACTGACAAGCGCACGTACTTCGTTTTCGCCGACCTGATAAGTTTTTGACAGATTTTCGGTTCTTACAATCATATTATTGCCCTTGTGCGGTGGAAAATTTCATCTTTTTGTGATATAAAATCATTTATGACTAAAATTAAAGTACAGGGAGACGCGGTATAATGAACATTCAGGCATTGATAGAAGATGATTTTAACGGGGTTATTTGTGTCAGAAAAGACAATCGGATTACCCTCCAAGAAGCCTATGGATATGCCGATATAGTGAACAAAATACCCAACGAAATTGATACAAAATTCGCAACTGCATCTGCGGGAAAAGTATTTGTTGCTGTTGGCGTATTGCAGTTGATACAAAACGGTAAGTTGGGTTTTGACGACACTATCGGCAAAATTCTGGACTTTGACCTAAAGTCAATTGACAGAAACATAACCATAGAGCAGCTTTTGAACCACACTTCGGGGATACCTGATTATTTTGACGAAAGCATAATGGACGAATACGCTGAGCTATGGCAGGATATTCCAAATTATAGGATAAGGAAATCAATGGATTTGGTGCCTTTATTCATTGACAAGCCGATGATGTACGCGCCCGGCGAGAAGTTCCAGTACAACAATACCGGCTTTGTAGTGCTGGGCTTGGTAATAGAGCAAATTGAAAAAATGCTTTTTGACGAGTATTTGCATAAAAATGTTTTCGAGCCGTGCGGCATGGCAAATACCGGGTATTATGAACTAGACAGGCTGCCGCCAAAATGCGCGAACTCGTATATATATGACGAATTGCGAAAGGAGTTTTACACGAACATATACAGCGTTGACGCAAAGGGAACCGGCGCCGGAGGGGCATTTACCACGATAATTGATATAGATTGTTTTTGGGACGGTCTATTGGGCGGCAAAATCTTGTCACACGAATATTTAAGCGCGATGCTCTCTTTGCAAAGCAGCGATGAGGACAGTTGCTACGGTTACGGAATATGGCTCAAAGAAACAGAAGAAGGATATTATTCCCCTTGGTTTCAGGGCAGCGACCCCGGAGTTAGCTTTATTTCGAGTTGCGATATTGGCAAGAAAGCAAGTGTCACAATAATAAGCAACATTGGAAACAATGTATGGGGTATGAATAGGAAGATTCAGAAGGAGATTTGACCCGAAAGCGCGCTGTATGATGAGTTTTGCAAACTGCACAGCCACAAATTAAAAACGTGGACACGCCACTGTAGCGTTTGCAACAACCTGAAAAACAAGTGAAAAACTCAACAATAAGGCAGGGCAATTATATCACTCCCTGTCTTGTTTTTTGTGTACATCCTTATATGCTATTGCTTTCAAAAATCAATCAAAAAATAAGTTTTCTCTCGTAATATCCTTCGTATATTCTGACGCCCTGACCCTTGGCTCGTTGCGCAAAACTATAGTACCTGACGGATTCACAACGCTAACAAAAAACAAGTTATTTTAGTCCGTCAGGTGCTATCACAGCGCGAATGCGCTGTGCGCCGGAGTGAAGACGAAAATTCGCAGGCGGAATTCATTTCTGGCGTAAAGCGAATTTCGACGTAGCGCGCGGCGTCTAGGTTGTAGGGGCGGAGCCTCACGTTAGTATATCAATCACAGTCTACCACAAAGCCTACCGGATTTCCACTGCGATTCGTAGCAAAAGTTCGGTAAAATAAGAGCTGCGCTATAAACAGGCTAACCTCAAGTTTGCCAAGCGGCAAATACAGTAATTCAAGGAGCGTGATAGACTTGAACACCTACGGCTACATCCGCGTATCTTCCGCCGAGCAGCATGAGGACAGGCAATCCCTCGCAATGGCTGAGTTGGAGATACCGCCGTCGCACATTTTCACAGACAAACAGAGCGGCAAGGATTTTGACAGGCCCGCGTATCGATCCCTTTTGAAAAAGGTAATCCCCGGCGACCTTATCTACATAAAGAGCATCGACCGCTTGGGGCGCAATTACAACGAGATACAAGACCAGTGGAGGGTATTGACGAAGGAGCGCGGCGTTGACATCGCCGTGATTGACATGCCCCTGCTCGATACACGGCTGAATCAAGACCTGTTGGGAACCTTCATAGCCGACCTTGCCCTGCAAATACTCTCATTCGTGGCGCACAGCGAACGCGACGCCATCCGCGCACGGCAAGCCGAGGGCATAGCGGCTGCGCGGGCGCGGGGTGTTCACATGGGCAGACCCATAAAAAGGCTGCCTGAAAATTTCATGGAACTGGCAAAGCTTTGGGAATGCAGAAAGCTGACCACCGCAGAACTCACGCGGCAGACCGGCCTTGCGGAAACTACGCTGTACAGGCGTTTGCGGGATCATCATATTGTGCGAAAAAAATAGCGCCCCACCAAAAGGTTTACGTTTTGACGGACTGACTTTCCAAGTCATTATACGCCACGCCGCCCACAGAATCAAGTGTTTTTTTGCTGACAAGCTCATTTCGGATGAAAAATTGCCAGTCCATCGCCCGTCAAAGGCTTTTGTCAAAACGTAAACCTTTTGGTGGCGGCAAATCCTGCCATAGCTATGAATCTCAGAAAGGAATCTTTGTACAATGGAAACATGGAAAAAGCTTCTCGTGCTAGTCATTGTTGCGTTTGCCTTCCTGTACACCGCTGCCTGTTCGGACGATTCGCAGCCCGATGGTATGCCCGCCGGCAGCATAATAGTGCCCGAAGACGGCGCACCGTCGCAATCTGGGGCATCACGTCCCGCAACCGGTTCATACGAAACCGTGCCGTTGATCTACGACAGCGTGGAACCGTTTTCCGCAGGTTTGGCTGCAGTCAGGTATAACGGAAAATCCGGCTACATCGATAAAAACGGCAACGAGGTCATACCGCTGAAATATGACGGCGCAGAGTCATTCTCAGAAGGCTTGGCTGCTGTATGCATAAATGATAAATGGGGCTTCATAGATAAATCAGGGAACGAGGTAATACCTCTAATATATGAATCGGCAGGTTCGGAGGGTTTTTCAGAGGGTCTGGCGGCTGTCTCCCGCACATGGGACAATTGGGGTTATATTGACCGTGCCGGCAATGAGATCATACCGATCGGCACATTCAGTTATGGGGATGCCTTCTCCGGCGGCGTGGCGATAGTCACTTCCGGCAGTTGGGATTATGACAAAGTTGAACGCCTCCAATGGGGGCTCATAGACAAGTCAGGAGATATGGTCGTCCCGTTCGGCGTATACGCAAAGCTTGAGCCGGCGACGGACGGCATGGTATGGGCGGCGACAGCCGACAGAAGCGGAACTTTGGATCGCATGGGATATCTGGACAATACCGGAAAAGAAATTGTTCCGCTCGGAAAATATGACTTTTGCGGAGGTTACGCGGAGGGCCTTGCGCAAGTCATGGTCGGCGATTGGGGTACCGGAAAATGGGGCTTCGTTGACAGCTCGGGTACAGAAGTCATACAGCCTGTATATGATTGGGTTGCGCCATTCTCTGACGGATTGGCTTTAGCATATGGCGTCGGGTTCATTGATAAGACAGGCAATGTGGTTCTACCGATCGACAAATATGATAGCGTCGGCAGTTTTTCCGAAGGCGTCGCATTGATTAGAGTTGACGGCAAATGGGGTTTTATTGATAAAACGGGAAGTGAGGTCATACCGCCCATACTTGAATATCAAGTCATCGAGGATGTTTCCGAAGGTATCGCCGCAGTCCGGCGCGACGACAAATGGGGTTTTATTTCCGTTCCAGGAACCGTGCCAAAGCCAATTTCAGAAGTACCCGAAATAGTAAAGCCGCCTGATGCTCAACCCGGCTCGACGGAGTCTGCCGCGATTGGCATGGGCGATGCAAGAAGCGACTTGCGATTCGGCGGACATGACTGGATGGTGCTTGACATAAAGGATGGGAAGGCACTTATCCTCAGCAGCTATATTTTGGAATACCGGAGCTATCACGGTTCGATGATCGATGTCGTATGGGCATCCTGCTCGCTTCGGCAGTACCTGAACGGCGAATTCTATGAAAACACATTTAGCAGGGAAGAAAAATCGTACATAATCGAAACGGCGAACGTCAACCCAAATAACCCTTGGGTTAGAACAGCCGGCGGGGCAAATACGACAGACAAAGTTTTTCTGCTTAGTCTGGAGGAAGTTGTAAGATACTTTGGCGACAGCGGGCAAATGGCGAGCGGGAATACTATGAGCAGCGGGTGGATACAACTGCAGCCCGGCAATACATGGTCAGCGATTTTTGATGAATACGACAGCGCAAGAATCGCCAGAACCAAGGGTCGCTCAGGCATAAACGGCGAAAACTGGTGGCTGCGCACACCCGGCGAGGATGGAGATTTCGCGATTTACGTCGGGGACAGCGGGTATATAGATGTCGGCGGCAGATATGTTCATCACCCCGATTTAGGCGTTCGCCCCGCCATGTGGGTGGATGAAAAGGCGCTTGAAGCCGCTCTCGCCGCGCAGATTGATGGTATCGGCCGCCTTGCAAACCCAATCACCGTGGGGCTCTTGGTTCGCGGGCCTCATGCGGTCTATCCGGAAGACTTTGACGGCGACACTCATCAAGACATTGATGAAAGAGAAAATGGCTGGAACCCATACACAGATACTTTTGCGATAGGCGCCGGTGTATTGTGGACACTGCTAGGTGATTCCAGATTTCTTTCTAGCTCAACGAGCTACCGCAGCGACTTCTGGCTCAATTTTGACAATATCTCCAGGGCGATAGGCGACTTAATGGGCGGCAACGATGCTCAAAGCATTTACGAGGGCGCTCTTGCCGAACTGCTAATGACTGCGTATGGCGAGGTAAAGGAAGAGGATACCATTAAAGCGATGCTAAACGAGTTTCTGGCAAGTGTGTATGAACAAGCGGAAGATATCGTTGACTTATACGAGAAAGCTGAATTAAAAGACAAGATATTTGACGTGGCGGAGGCAATTCATAGCACAAGCCCCAAAGGAATGGTAAGCTCGCTGTTTGACAGCGTTCCCTGGGGAAATATAAAAGGCTTGGAGTTCATGCCAGAGTTACTCGGAAGCGATTTCGACGTCGTGGGCTTTATAGTTGATTCGGGAGTCACCACATATAAGACATTTAGCGAGTACGCCGAATACTACGCCGCGATTAAAGGGCTTGACGAGAGCATTTACATCCTTGACGAGATAATCAATTCAAACTTGGATGGCATTCACGGTGAATTAAAAAACGCCGCGAGAAATGTCAAATCGATGCTGCTGGGCGAAGTGGCAGAGCTCAATGAGATTCAACGCGGCGCAACATTCAGGAAAATCGGCATGGGCGCGGTAAAGGCGATATTTGACGGCATATTGAGTAAATCTCCGCTGACCTTCGCGCTTGACTTCGCGGATAAGGTCACGAAGTTAAGCAGCGTCAAGGAACAAGAATCTTACCTATACGCTGTTTCCGCCACAGCCCGAGTGCTGTCGGCAAACTTCCAGGACTTTTTGGAAAAGAGCATAAGGGATGGGACGGTATATACCGTCGAACACAATTCTTGGGGTATAACGTATGTTTTCGAGGGTGATTCAAAATTTGAGGCAAGGCTCAGATTCCGGGACGTATTAGCCGCAAGGATGAACGCAGAGGAAGCTTTGGTAGCAATGTTTAACCTCAGAAGCGTGATTCCGACATTGAATGACATTTCCGCGTTGATTGCGGCGATGCAAGGATATGTGGAGAAGGACGGCGATTCCTACCGCTCATCGGATCAAGTGTCTCTCCTCAAGGATATACTGATTAACAACACAGGCGACGGTCGAAACTCTGCTAACGGGTTTTTGGAGATTGAACCCCAGAACATGAAAGACTACGCAAGGCAACACACGGTTAGCTCATACACCATTGAGGGCAGCAATTACTTCAAGCTGCGTGACATTGCGGCAGTGCTTGCACCGACGGGTAGGGCGTTTAACGTCGGCATCAATGATACTGCGATAATGACAGCCGAACCGTACCAGGCGAATGGCAGGGAACTCGCGAAAGGAGACGGCCGTACGAGAGAAGTATCCCCTTCGCTTGCGCGCCTGAATATAGATGGCTCTGAACGCAGCTTTGTAGCGTACAGTATCGGGGGAAGCTATTATTTCAAGCTGGGCGATATCTTGAGTAAGCTGGGCATCGGCTATTCGGTAAACGAAGCGTCAAATCAGGTCATTATTGACGCGGCGATACCTCACAGGGATTCTGTCCGCTGATTGCGGATATTATAAAAAAGGAGTGTAGATAGTGTTTTGTAACAATTGCGGCAACAAACTGGAAAATGGGGCGCCGTTCTGCAATCAATGCGGCAGCAGCAACGCTCCCGCACCTACGCAGGGCGGGCAACAGGCGTCGGCGTCTGCAACGTCGGCTGGGGTGGATATAGCGGGCCTAAAGACTCCCCGGAAAAAGCCTCCAAAGAAGCAACTGATCATCGGCGGGATTGCGGCGGTAGTCATTATCGTATTGGCAATAACACTTCCGGTCGTGCTGGGCGGAAACAAAAAATTGTCCGGCAGCGCAAATGAATTGAAGTTCCATCAGGGTGGCTTTTCCATGAACAGCAGTGACTCATATAACGCGCGCAATAAAGGCGAGGGTATTTTTGAAACTCTGGACTACGCAACTGTCGATCCGAAAGATGTTGAATGGCTGCAAATCACAAACATGAAAAGCGCGGATCTGAAAGCATTGAGATACTGCACTAATTTGAGATATCTTACTATTCAATGGTCAGCAGCCGATAAAAAGCCCGGTACGCTCGACCTCAGCCCGCTTAAAGACTTGAAAAATCTTGAGTCTTTGTCAATATCAGGCAGCACTTATGACGCAGGCCCATATAAAATCGACAGCCTTGCCCCTCTGCGCGGATTGGATAATCTTGTTTCTCTGGACTTCAACTACTGCACTATTACAAACTTGAGCGGCCTGGAGGAGCTGACCAGGTTAAGATTCCTTGGTATTAACGACAGCGATTCAATGGCTACATGGAGTGCCAAAGTCAGTATCAAGGATTATTCGCCCTTATATGAACTGAACAACTTAGGACGCATGAACTCCGCGCTCCAGGAGTTGATGGAATGGCAGCATGCCCCTACAAAATTGAGGCTAGGCACACTATATGGGCTTTGGATAGAAAACGCTAATTTCAGCGACCATTATGAAACGATGCGCGAAAAACTCCCCGACGCCAATATAATGCCTCCTGTCGGATACCGCTGACGATTAGCGGCAAAGAGCCGGGGAATACTCGAACAAACACAAAAAAGAGGTGGTATCGTGCTGATATTAGGAATCATTTTGACGATTGCAGGGCTTGCGGGCACGCTTTATACTCGAAATGAAATGGCAAGCGTAAATTACGCGGTTGGTTCTTTCTTTGGGAGCGACGACGCCTCAATGTTAGAAACTATTCAAATGATATCCATCATTGTGATGGTTTTAGGTAGTATTTTTCTGATTATCGGAATCGTGAAGCTTGCAACGAAGGGGCAAAAAAAGGCGAAGGCTCCGCTGCAGCCCTATTATTCGCCTCCCGTTCAAAACATTGCCGCCCGGCCGTCAGCGGTTACTTGCTCCAATTGCGGGCAGGCAATGGATATGGACGCGGTTTTCTGTGTAGCCTGCGGCGCAAAGCGGCAAATCGCCCCCGCTAAGAACAATGACACTCCGGCAGATGTCTACGTATGCGCCGGTTGTGGGCAGGCGATAGATAAAAATACGATATTTTGCGGCAGTTGCGGCGCAAAACGGTAATACCGGGAGGACTGAAATGTTCTGTGTAAAATGCGGAAACAAGATAAACGAGGGGGCGGCTTTCTGTCATTTGTGCGGCGCACAGGTATCAGGCAGCGTGGCTGTACCGCACGCGCAAGCACCGCCTGTCTCGCAAAAAAATAATCACAGGGTGCTAATCATTGCTTCCGTGTGCGTAATAGTTACCGTCATTGTTGTTTTGGGGCTTGTCGCCCTCTTTGGCGGAAATCGTCCGTCAAACACAACTGTTACGTGCGCCGCATATAGAGGGTCGTGTACAAATCCTGTAAAAATCCCCTATGACAGATGTTCTCAGCATCTGTATTTATGCAGGGGATGCGGAAAACAGATAGGAAGTCTCGACTATGGTTACTGCAATTCCTGCAGAAGGTAGCCTTTACCCCAGCATGTTAAACCGTGCGCGAAACATGTCGCATATGTACCAAGCGGATGCTTGTTTGGCGCAACTACGAGATTATTTGAAATACAGGGGGACAAAGCAATGGCTAAATTAGTGGATAAAATGGTCGTCGGCATCAACAAAAGCGTAACTTCTATCGGAGCAAACTCCAAGGCATTGGTAGAAAAAGCAAAGGTTAATAATTCAATCGGTACATTGGAGAATGAATGCAGTAAGCTTTTCCAATTGTTAGGGCAAAAAGTATTTGAATTGCACAAAAGCAATAGTGATATCAGCGCAGATTCAGGTGTTTCAAATTTTTTCTCGGAAATCACTCAGCGCAACGAACAAATTGCGGAGTACCGAGAGCAACTCAAACGCATTGAAGAAGAAGCCCGGCGCGCAATAGAGACTGTGCCGTTGACGGGGGCATCCGCCGGGGCGGTCGGCGATGTCTGCGCCTGCGGTTATGCCAATCCTGCGGGGTATAAGTTTTGCGCGAAATGCGGGATACCCGCACCAGAGCCAACCCTTGCGCGTACTGACGGTAACGGTTGTGTTTGCGGCTACGCCAATCAACCAAACTCAAAATTCTGTTCAAAATGCGGCGCTCCATTATGAAATAATATGATTCATAGGCAAAAACTAACCGTCTGCAAGAACTTAGCATTCTTTGCAGACGGTTTTATTACATTTTCCCAGTCGAACACATCCATGACAAATTTCCAAACAGGGTGATTATGAAGTATTTCAACGGCCTTATTTAGGAAAATATCATCGTCCAAAGCTGAATAGATTGTAGTGTTCATCCCAACGTTTGAGCACACCTTGCTGTATAGTACAAATCCTGTAATGTTTCACGTGAAACAATTTCGCGTCGCTCACTCTCCATCGAAGCCATTCGCGGAAACTTATCAAACATCCGTATAACTGTTCAGGTGGCATCGCAAATCTTTTAGGTTCGTCGTTGGATCCGCTTCGCGGCGCGGCAATCCAGAAAGAAACCTGACAATCGGAGCAAAAAGGACTGGTTTGCTTCGCTGAGGCTCGCAAAGACAGGGGGATACCGAACAGTTACACATCCAATATCAGCAGGTTAAGGGAGTATCAGATGTATCGCAATCCAAATTCTCCCCCTTGGAGGAGTACCGCCGCAGGCGGGGAGGTGGTTCCCCCGCAGGGCGTATCTTTCCACGTTTCGGCGCAGTCACCACCCCGGCGCTGACGCGCCACACCTCCAAGGAGGGGAATTGGACGGAGTTTACGCAGGGCAATCGCTTACGGAAACTTACAGGCTAAGTTCCCCCGTCTTTGCGAGCCGCAGCGAAGCAATCCAGTCCTTTTTGCGCCGATTCTAATGTTTCTTTCTGGATTGCCACGTCGCTTCGCTCCTCGCAACGACGGAACTGTCAGGTTTTCGATAGGTTTTTATCAATTGCAAGTTCGTAAGCGATTGCCCTGTTTAATTGTCTCGCAAATGTTGTTTTCAAATTCCGTGTTAAAAATCCCAAATTCTGCGTCCCTTTTCGCAAACTCGCGTGTATATACAAGCAGAACCAAAAAATAAAGGAGGAAATTACCATGAATCTCACAGAAAGATTCGCAGCGCTCACCCCCGAACAGCGGGAAAAGTTTTACACCGTCAGCGCACGAGAATCTGTTTGAGCATCTGGAAGTCAAAACGGTAGGCGGCATATTGGATATAGGTTTCGGGAATAATGTCAGTATTGATACGGGCATGAACAAAGTGCAGATTCATATTTCCTCTCCCCTGCTCACTTCCATAAGCGGGTGGACAGTAAAATATCATGCAAGAACACTCAATCTCATTCGCCGTTTTCCAAGAATAAACTGGCTGATGGTTTCCAGTCGCTCGCGTACTCATCAGCTTTTTCAAGCCAGCGGGGTATGCGTCTTTCAGGGGACACACTTTCTCCCCAATACTCGATAAATAGTGCGTTGTCCATTCGCATAGCGGCTTTGCGCATTTCTTCCTCAATTAATTTCAGCGCTCGTTCAATATAAACGCCGCCCTCATCATCATTATTTGGATTAGCAACACTACCTGCTGAAAATAAATCCCGAGCTTGATGACAAATAATGCCGTGGTAGGTCAGTATGTAAAGAACCATATCGTCATATTTGTTTCTTGCGCGTCCTGATTGGACAATTTCAGGGCATAATAGAGCAGCTTCCGCTCGCAAGCGCGTCTTTTCTTCTGTTGAAAGGTTTGTATACAGCCTTGCTTGAATCGGAACGGTATGTTCGTCTAATTCATTTTCTTCTATCCACCACAAGCGGCCGTCGGGATGGATCTTTCGCGCGTATGCACGAATGTACTTCATCTTATCCTGCATATCAAGCTTGCGAAAATCGTCGTACCTTATGCCCATTCCCTCAAAAAGAGATTGCTTAACTGTAGCTCTTTCCGTAGGTATTTCAACTTCAAAGCGCGGTACGTGCGATGTGCGCACATGAATAACGCTCTGCTCATAATCGCCCCAGCGAACCTCCGGGACACCGCCCATTTTGCCAAAAACTATGTAGATATGCTTGACTGTTTCAATTCTTTGTGTCTCTAAGACGCTATTGGCAACGCTTCGCCAAGTGTCATTCATAGTGAACTTTACCTCAACGCCAAACTCGCCCATAGCAATATCAGGAAATGCTTGAGGATGCGGGGCAAAATCTATTGAAAAGGCTGTGTCATCTCGTGTTAGCTCGTTTAATACTTCACGTACACGTCCCTCAAATTGCGTAGAAGAGATAAAGCCTGTTGTCCGAGCTTCATTTGTCATTATCACGCAGCAATTATCCAACACGCCTTCAAAATCATTCTTCGTCATGCGCCGCTCCTCTTAATCAGACTTTCTACCGCTTTTGCAACATGCCAAGCTAACACGGGAGGTACAGCATTTCCAATTTGCCGCTCGGTTTCACGGAGCTTGGACATGAAGCGGAAACTGTCTGGAAAGGATTGAATACGCGCCGCTTCGCGCATTGAAATACGCCGCGGCAGCGAATAATGGAATTGGATATTTCCGTGGCATTCTGCACGGATCGTATAGCCCGGTCTGTCTGCCTTCAATCGTCGGTTACCTTGCTCGCCGCTCACATTCGCATAACTCCAAATATGTGAAAACTCTTGGTTTATGTCCATCGTTTCCAAATCGCCAATGGCATCTTTGGCTGAAATGGGGCAATCAAATATAGGTTCCGGCGAGATAAACTCCGGCATACCTCTCATTGTGCCAATGATAAACACCCGTTCCCTTGTTTGCGGAACCCCATAATCGGAAGCACGGAACAACGCATAATGAACATTGTAACCAACCCCGCTAAAATCCTCTAATATTTTATTGAGAGAGGCTTCATTTTTCTTCATCAATAGGCTGCCAACATTTTCTGCGACGAAAACTTTAGGGCGAATACGTCGGACAGCTTCGACCATCGCAACGTAAAGACTGCTGCGTTTCCCGTTGATTCCGAGCATTTTGCCATTAATCGATATGTCCTGACAGGGGAATCCGCCAATTACCACATCGGCATTCTTTGGCAAAGAACCTGCAATGTCGTTGATATCGCCCTCTATTATATGATTCCCAATATTTTCTCTATATGTTTTACATGCCGCAGGGTTGATTTCATTAGCCCAAATAACCTCAAAGTTTGTTTTATCGTAATGCTTGCCCAAGAACTCAAACCCGCCTAGGAATCCTAAGTCCATCCCTCCACAACCGGAAAACAAAGAAACAATAGTATACGGCCTTGTTGCTTCATTCCTAACGGCGGGGTATTTATCATGATTTACATAATAACCGCTCATGCTGATTTGTTCCAATTTCCGTCCCCCCATTGTGTACTGTGGTTTTTGTTAATTCATTATATCAAACGAAACACCGCGCTTCAAGAAAAGTTTCCCAAATTCTGCGTCCCTTTTCGCGAACTCGCGTGTATATACAAGCAGAACCGAAAACATTAAGGAGGAAATTACCATGAATCTCACGGAAAGATTCGCAGCACTTACCCCCGAGCAGCGGGAGCAGTTCAGCGCGCTGAAAGACGGCGCAGGGTTTGACGCGTTCCTGTCCGAAACGGGATTTGAACTGGCCGCCGATGAAAAAGCGCAGGTATTGGAGTATCTCGCTTCCGGCCAATTACCGCTTGCCGACGATGAACTGGAAAATGTCGCGGGCGGATGCGGGGATATGCCGCTCGTTAAAGACCCAAAAAAGAGAATTATGTAAGGCATTCTCATTATTATGAAAATGGAGGAAATTATCATGACATTTACAGAAAAATTCCAGGCACTCACCCCCGAACAGCGGGAGAAGTTTTACACCATCAACGACAGCGCGGGGCTGGACGCGTTTTTAGCCGAAACAGGCGCGGCGCTTTCCCAAGAGGAAAAAGCGCGGGTAATGGAACTGATTACAACAGGCATGCTGCCGATCGCCGACGAGGAACTGGACAACGCGGCAGGCGGGTCCCAAGACCCTCGAATTAGAGCTTTACAGTTAAACAAAATTAACAACAGCATTAACAACAAGCCGGGATGCTAAAGAAAAGGAATAGTCTATGCCAAACCCCGTATTAAAGCCAAGCGTGAGGCTGAAGAAATATGCATACCGAGTGTTCGCCCAAGAAAATCTCGGCGGTTTTGAGCAGATGCTCCTGCCGCTGGAGGCGGTGACGCTGACCTTGCTCGACGGCGAGTGTTCCAAAGAGGAAATTGTCGAAAGCTTGGGTGATTTTCTTGGGCTTAGCAAAGAAAAAGCCGCCGGGTTTGCGGACAAGCTGTTCAAGAAATGCTCGCCGCTGATAGACGAAAGCGGCAGATGCACATTCACGCCGCGTTATTCACCGGAAGATTTTATATACGAGGTTGACCTAAAAGCCAAGCCGCCGCGCCGTTTTGAAACGCCGAGCGAGATGATTTTGATGCTGACGTATGAGTGCAATTTCCGTTGTGTGTATTGTTACAATGCCTCCGCCAAGCGCGACCCAAGCGAACTGTCAACAGACGAATGGCTTTCCCTCATACGGCAGATGAGCGAAATGGGCGTTATCCGCGTTGTTGTCAGCGGCGGAGAGCCGACCTTGCACCCGGGCTGCATGGAAATTCTGCGTGAGCTGAAAGCGCGGGACATGTTCATTGACTTCTACACCAACGGCAGCAAAATCAGCGACGAATTGCTTGATGTGCTGCAGGGCGGGAGCGTCCAGTTAAGCCTTGACTCGGGCGGCCGTGAGACGTTCAAAACGATGACGGGCGGCATCGACGCTTATGAGACAGTGCTTGCCAATATGCGGCGTGTGACGGAGCGCGGCATACAATTAGACGTCTATGCGGTTATGACCTCGATGAACGCCGGCAACATAGGCGCGCTGTATAACGCTTGCGCCGCCTGCGGAGCGGCGTCGATGCAGCTTGGCGGCTTCGGAGTTAGTCCCGGCGGGCGCGGGGATGTTGAGGCACAGAACAAACTCGCGCTGTCCGACGGGCAGAAAGTCGGTTTAGTGACGCAGCTTAGAGCGGCGAAACAAGCGAAACCATCTGAAATGCGGACGGCGTCGGGTTTGCGTTCGGATGTATGGCACGGGCGTGGGGATATAACATGCTGCGGAGCGTTCATAAGGAACATGATCATACTGCCAAACGGCGGCATTGCCTGCTGTGAGCGTATGCCCGAAGTGCCTGATATGTTGTTTGGCAACGTGCGGCAAAACACGCTGCTGGAATTATGGAAACAGCCGCGCATAACAGAGTTTTTTCGCAAACGCGAGGAAACCGCCGACCCCAAATGTTCCGTGTGCGCGTATCTCAAAGACTGTCAGACCGGGTGTTTCGCCATCAAACATTTCAGCGGTAAACGCGGTGACGAACTATATCTGCGCGACCAGCGCTGTCAGATTAAGAATTGAGAATGGAGAATTGTGCATTGAATTAAGGAGGAATCACAATGAGTAAAAAATATTCAATAAATTTCGCCAAGCTGGCGGAGAAAGACCCCGCCGCGGCGAAGATGCTGGAAAAACAAGTTGTTGAAATATCCGGAATATCCGAGATATCTGACGACGAAGCAGATGCGGTGGCCGGTGGGGCAATCAATATTTATATATGCTTTTTTGGGTGCAAATTCCACAGATCGGTCGACGATGCAGTAATGGAACTCCCGCCCACAAAGGCAATTTCTGAGCATGAGTATCAACAGCTTATCGAGAGCGGGTATACACTCGAGAGCGGGTATCTGCTCGAGGGCGGGTATCTGCAGCCTATCGTCTAGGAGCAACCGCAGTAATTCATAACTATACACACGGGTTTGCGTAAAGGGGCGCTGAAACCATACACATTGAAACTATAAACGGCAGCGGAGTAAGACCTCCCGGAGGCAGTAGTTATTGTTAATAAGAGGTGAAAAATGATATGAAGAAGATTATTTATTTAGCGGCGGCTGCGCTGTTTGCTGCTGTTTTGCTTACCGCTTGCCAGTTTAACTATCATCCCAGCGGCTCGACCATCATATCGGGAGAAGTGCAAACCCCTGAAACGGCTCAGGAACCTATCATAGAAGGGAAAATACTTACAGAAGTGAGCGACGGCGGCAGGATAAACGTTGACTATATATTGCTTGGCGGTTTTGATGACATTGTATTGCAGGACGCGATAAACAGTGAACTATACACATTCTGCATGTGGCCCACATTCAGTATGGAAGACAGAGGCAAAAACATCACCGTGACGGCGGATTACGCTATCATCGGCGGCAAATATATCAGCATACGCACGTACGACTCGGTTTATGAGGGTGCCGCCGCCTATTCCGTAAACAATTTCAGGGCAATTACGCTCGATTTGGAAACAGGCGAAAATGCGGGATGGGTCGATGATTATATAAACATAGAAACCGTCAGGCAACCCAGCGGGATGTTGATTGGTTATGAAAATATCGGCGACTTGCTGACGCTTTATTTTACGCAAGTTTATCCCGAAGAACAATTCGGCGGAGCAATCGATATGTTCGTAGATCGGATCGATGAGGAGGTGTACAGCCTTGAGTTTTATCTGACCGAGGACGCCGTGGGGCTATGCGTGGCCGGCTTGCCGCACGCCGTGGGTGGATACTTGATATTTGAAGCGGATTACGACGGCATAAGGTCATTGCTTACGGAAAAACTGTTATCGGTGTTGGATTAGGCTATAAAATATTTTTCAAATCCCGCGTCACTTTTTACAAACCAGCGTATATTAACAAACAGAAGGCTCAAAGCAGTTACCCTGCAGGGTGGAAAAACCTAATAAAAACGAAACGGAGGAATAGACTATGACACTCACAGACTTGATCAACAAAATGAACGGGGACAAAGAGTTCGAGACAAAATACAGGGAGCTTGACAGCGTTGACGCCTTTATGGAGCAAGCCGCCGGGGACGGGTATTCCATCACTGCGAAAGACGTCGAGACGATGCGGAGCGAAGAGGAATATCATGAAACCGGACGAGCGGAACTTCCGGACGAAATGATGGAAGCCGTTGCCGGTGGAACTATGGCCGGTTTGGATTCATCACCGTCATGGCTGCGCTCTCTTTTTAATAGAAAGCAGGACGCGGCGGCTCCTTTGCCGCATAATACAAAGGATTCACCCAAAATTACGACGCTTCTTCATACGTCGGCAAACGCCACGAATATAACTACATTACCCGCAAAGCTGTTTCCGGATGAGATACCAAACGCGCGGGGTAATGATATAAAAATTTGCTAGCTATGTGTCAATTCTGTCAATTTTGAGAGAATTCAACGATCTTCTTTGCTACGGAATTAGCGAAATTCAGATTCAAAGCGCGTTTGAACAAATAGGCGAAAAGCGAGGATACCCTATGAAAACAGAACTATTCCGCAAAGAAGCGGTGGATAAAATCACCGGCCCGGAGGATTTGAACGCATACGTCAAGGTGCTTCACCCCCGCGTGTGGTTAATCCTTGTCGGCATAATAATCGCCCTCGCGGGGCTGGTGATGTTCACTATTTCCACCGGCTTCCCGGTGTGGTCGTTATTCTACGGAAATTAGCATTTCCGTAGAATAACGACAATGCACAGTGCACAATTTAAGGTGGAATTATAAATTATGAAAAAGTGTCCGGTAATATTACAGCTTGAAATCGTAGAATGCGGCGCGGCTTCGCTTGCTATGGTCATGGCGTACCATGACAAGTGGGTGCCGCTTGAGCGCGTCCGGACGGACTGCGGCGTCTCTCGCGACGGCAGCACGGCGAAGGGGATACTGCAAGTGGCGCGGATGTACGGTTTCGAGGCGAAGGGCTACCGTGTCGAGCCGGGCAAGATAGACACACT
>Ga0099364_10004267_pt1 | contig 21733 bp, 11 predicted proteins | sample TergutTh196P3_FD_73070 | JGI IMG/M metagenome (GOLD analysis project Ga0099364, IMG submission 73070) | Microcerotermes parvus P3 segment gut microbial communities from Pointe-Noire, Republic of the Congo - Th196 P3 | ecosystem: Host-associated > Arthropoda: Insects > Digestive system > Gut ... | reverse complement strand
GAAAGTATGGGTATTGAAACTCCGCCTCCACCCAGCCCCCAAATACGAATAGAGTACTCGACCAATTAGGGCCCAAAAAGGACATGGTACCTGCTCTTAAACCTGGGCCGACAGATAGAATATTATTAATCAGTTGAAACCTATAAGCTGTAGATAGGTTAATAGGTATAATATCCACCCCGCTATGTCCCCCAAACCTGGTTCCAGAAGAATAACCCCCTTCCAGACCTAAAGATAATTTGCCCACCCAAACCGGGAATTCCATATGGCCGCCAATTTTTATTGTATTTATATCGTCCAGCCAGAAATTTTGCAAAAGTAAAATTGAATCATTACTAATGAATCTATTGGTATTGAGACCGGCAGAAAAAAAGAAGCTTCTCCTAGATTGGTCTTGAGTATAACCAGAAACAGTGAAAACTACAGCAAAAGCCACTGCGATAAGGTAACATTTTCGCATAAATGGGCCCCTTTTTTAATTATAATTTAATCAACTTTAAATTTCTCTATTTTTTCACCAAGTATATGAACATTTTCATTATTTTCCATGCTAATTTCCTTTACTCGGATGACAGTTTCCATAATCTGATCCGTACTACCGGCTATTTCGTCCATACTACCCGCTACTTCTGCGGTAATACGCTTTAGATGACCGCTTTGCTTTAAAGCTTCCCTGCTCTCTGAAGCCATTTCTATCGAAGCCTTATTTACTAAATCCGTAAAAGAATTTAAACGGCTAATGGCTTCCAGTATGTCCCGGCTTCCGCTTTCTTGTTCCTCCATGGCATTCCTAATCTGGGATTCCACCTTGGAAACCGTATCTACTTCTCTTTCTATGGTTTCAAAGCGCTCAAGAACTATTGAGGTTGAACTGGTAATGGCATCAATTGATGTTTTAATCTTTTGTAGAACTGTGCTGATTGTATTTGACTGCCTGCTTGAATTTTCCGCTAGTTTACGTATTTCACCGGCTACTACGGCAAAACCTTTGCCGGATTCACCTGCATGAGCCGCTTCAATAGCTGCATTCATCGCTAACAGGTTAGTCTGGCTTGCGATGTTCTCCATTACCGAGTTAATTTCCAAAAGTCCTTCAGATTCCCTTGCAATTTCCTGAATATCCGCAGAAACTTTTTGGAGATCAGTACGTCCGGCATCGGAAGATACTGCAAGTGAATTTATATTAGCGTTATTTTTCACCAGTGTATCTGTAACCGAATGGACTCTTGCCAGCATTAATTCAATGGCTGACGAAGACTGGGTTACACTTTCTGCCTGCACATGAATATGCTCGTTTAACTTATCAAGGCCTCCTATAATCCGTTCCATGGATCTGGTGGATTCGTTTACCGCATCAGACTGAGTTAATACTTCCCTTATCATGCTTTGTATATTGTTGTTAATCGTGTCCATGGTAGTACTGGTTCTGTCCATATTGGTGGAAAGTTCATCCCCTGTGTCTTTTAGACTAAAAGCCGTCAGCTTTATTTCCTTTAGCAGAACACGGAACCTTCCAAAGGTTTGGTTGAAAATTCCGCCTAAAGTTCCAATTTCGTCTTTCTGATGTACTTCCAGTTCTTTTGTCAGATTACCACTGGCTGAAATTTGATCTAGAGTAGTAACCATATCACTCAAAGGCCGCAGTAATGTCACAATGGACATGTTTATTATTATAAAAATCAGCAAGATAACAATCACCATGGAAAGGAAAAGAGCCGTCATACTTGTGCCAAGATAATCTCTAAGCCCAAGGGATTCTACCATTACAATATACCAGTCCAGGGCAGGGACAGGGCCTACAGCTATTTCGCCATCGGGAATTGAAAAAGACTGCACGGTTCTTAAGTTACGACTTCTCATCATCTCAAGAATCCTGTCTCCGATATCGCCTAGTTCCTGGTCTAATAATACTTTATCTGCTACTAATCTTGTATTTCTGGCACCTGTAATTTCTCCATATTCGTTAAAAAAATAAAGAGTAGCGCTTCCCCTATAATTATTATAAATTGAATTAATAAAGGCCGTTAGGTCTATACCGCTACCTAATATGCCTATAGGTCTGCCCGTTTCATCAAAGACAGGAGCATTGATCCATAGATTGGTAACATCCAGATCCGGGTTATAATTTATATTAAAGTTATACCTTGTAGTTTCGTTAAGAGTCATTAAATACCAGTAATTATTAGGGTCTGCGGGATCTACGGTAAATGCATAAGCATCATCAGAATAGAACATTAAATCTATATTATTCACCCAAAACACACTATTAGCCGCAAAAGCCCGCCTATATCCTGCAATTTCCTCTAAGGCCAATTCTGACAGTTCCGGATCAGTTGGATTTGCAAAATAACGCTTAATTATTGGAGAATCGGCCATTTTAAGGGCATTGGCAATTTCACTATTTACAGAAGCCTCAAGGCTGATCCTTTGAATTTCCACCATTTGTCTAAGTTCACTGCCCTTGCTGGTCTGAACAATCTGCATCATGGAGAGTATATAAGCCGCACTCCCGCCAACCAGGATAATCAGAAACAAAATGAGAGAAAAAAATAGGAATTTTCGCTTTAGTGAACCTTTTTTAAAAAATCCTTCTCTGAATTTTTTCAGCATGGAAGTCTCCTTTTATATTCCAACTATATCATGGTTTTCTATTGAAGATAATCCCTAAAATGTGTATAGTTGGAAATAAAATGACAGATGTAAAAGACGCACCTAATGTAGGTGGCAGGGTCATAGCTGTCGCCATAGAAGACGAAGTCAAAACAGATTTTCTTACCTATGCCATGTCCGTAATTGTGGCCCGGGCCTTACCGGATGTTCGGGACGGGCTTAAACCGGTACATCGGCGTATTCTTTACTCCATGGGAGAACTAGGTTTAAGACCTAATGCGGCTACCAAGAAAAGTGCCCGTATAGTAGGTGATACTATGGGGAAATATCATCCCCATGGAGATCTTTCCCTTTACGATGCCCTGGTTCGTATGGCCCAGGATTTTTCTCTCCGCTACCCTTTAATCCAGGGACAGGGTAACTTTGGTTCCCTGGACGATGATCCTCCAGCAGCTATGCGTTATACTGAGGCCCGGCTTTCGCGTCTGGGTGAAGAAATGCTCCAGGATCTGGGTAAGGAAACGGTTGATTTTGTTCCCAACTTTTCTGAAGAAGAGCTGGAACCAACAGTTCTACCCGCTGCAGTTCCGAACCTTTTAATAAACGGTTCTACCGGTATTGCCGTGGGTATGGCCACTAATATGGCCCCCCATAACCTAACAGAAGTTTGTGATGCTCTATGCGCTTATATAGAGAACCCGGAAATCAGTATCGATAACTTAATGCAATTTATAAAAGGGCCGGATTTCCCCACCGGGGGTATTATTTTTGGCCGCCGGGGCATAAAAGAGGCCTATAGAACCGGCAGGGGTAAGATCCTGGTCCGGGGTCGTTTTGTTGTTGAAACTACCAAAGCCGGCAAAGAGCTAATTGTTTTTAACGAAATCCCTTATGGGGTTAATAAAAAATCCCTTTTGGAACGTATAGGGGTCCTGGTTCGGGACAAAGTTATAGATGGTATTGCCACTTTTAACGATGAATCTGACCGGGAAGGGATTCGGGTAGTTATTGAACTTAAAAAAGGCGCTTTTCTCAAAGTAGTATTAAACCAGCTTTTTTCCAATACTCAGCTCCAGACCACTTTTGGCATTATTAATCTGGCCCTGGTAGATGGCAAGCCCGGAACTTTAAACCTTAAAGAATTAATCCACTATTTTATAGAACACCGGGTAGAGGTGGTTACCCGCAGAATACGCTTCGATCTACGCAAAGCAGAAGAAAGAGCCCATATAGTAGAAGGCCTGGTAGTTGCCCTGGCTAATATTGATGAAGTGGTTGCATTAATCAGGGCCAGCAGGGATGTAGCCACGGCCAGGGAGAAACTGACAGAGCGTTTCCTCCTTTCTGAAGCCCAGAGTAAAGCAATTGTTGAAATGCAGCTTGGCCGTTTGACCAGTCTGGAGGTGGAAAAACTCCAACAAGAACTGGAAGAGTTAAAAAACCAGATTGCGCATTTTAAATCTCTCTTGGAAGACGAAAATAAGCTACGTTCCCTTATTAAAGATGAACTTAAAGGCATTCGGGAACGATACGGTGATGAACGGCGTACGGAAATAGTTGCAGGAGAAGTTGAAAATATCAACATCGAGGATCTTATCAAAAAAGAAGAAATGATGATCCTCATTTCCAATTTGGGTTATGTCAAGCGGGTACCTGTTTCCAGTTACCGGAATCAGGGCAGGGGCGGCAAAGGCATGCAAAGTGCCAAGCTGGCGGAAGACGATTTTGTAGACCAAATTTTCGTTGCTTCTACCCATGACTATATTTTCTTTATTTCCAGTGCCGGAAAAGCCTACTGGATGAAGGTCCACGAACTCCCTGAAGGAAGCAGGACCAGTAAAGGCAGCCATATCAAGAGTCTTCTTACCATTTCTCCCAACGAGGATATAGCCGCCATTGTCTCCTTAAAAGATTTTTCCGATGATCAATACCTTTTTATGGGAACTGCGAAAGGTATAGTCAAAAAAGTAAGGACTTCAGACTTCTCCAACGCAAAAACCAGGGGAATTATTGCAGTGAACCTGGATGAAGGAGACAGACTGGTCAGCGCCCTTTTAACAGGCGGTCAGGACGAGGTAATGCTTATTTCCCGTAGAGGCCAAGCCCTGCGCACCCATGAAGAACATATAAGGCCCATGGGAAGAGCCTCCCGGGGTATGATCGGCATAAGACTTAGGAATAATGATGAGCTTACCTGCCTTTTACGGGTAGATATAACCGGGGAAGATAAAAATCGCGAGAGAATGCTTCTTATTTCTGAATACGGTTATGGCAAACGGGTGGAATTCGGTGAATTCAGTTCTTATGGAAGGGGCACCGGGGGCCAGCGAATATATACCGTAACAGAAAAAACCGGAGAAATCGTAGGCTGCGTAAATGTTCTGGATAATGAGGAAATCATGTGCATTACCACCCAGGGTAAATCATTAAGGCTCAAAGTCTCTGCTATTAGGGTCATGGGCCGTTCTGCTCAGGGAGTCCGTATCCTCAATATTGACAAGCCTGATTTTGTAGTTGGACTGGATCGTATAGTGCGGGAGGAAGAATAACTTTATCTAATTTCTCTAAAATATCAATATTTTGTTGACTATATCGTTGACTTTTATATAAAATTTGTATATTTTATATAATAGAGATATTGGGGTATTGATATGTTTTTATTGAAATGGATAAATGAGAAATTCGCCAAACAACCGTATTGTCTGATTCCAAATGAAGAAAATGCGGGAAAGGTGGAAATTATTAAAAACCCTGACTCCCGGACCTTATTAATAAATAATCTGGATAAGCTTCTGGAAGAATTGGATGAATTAGAGAGAATAGGAAAAAAATTTTTTCAGAAATAAGCTCTTCTCAAACTCCAGATTTATAAAAGGCTTTATATAATAACTCCTTGATTTTATACACAATTTAAATATAAATTAATGTATGTCGATCCGAATCAGGACAATTTTAACTATTGTTACTATAAATTTGCTTATTATTTTATTTAGTGTTTTTGCCGGTATAAGATATGTAGGAAGCAATATTACAAGGTCACAGGAAACTGATCTTACCGTAGTTTCCGATATTGCAGACCATTTTATCAGCAGTGAAATTGAACTTCTAAAGTTAAGAGCTTCAATAGTAGCTCAAAGTCTCCAGGAAGCAGAAGAGACAGAATGGCTAGAAATCCTGGAATATCAGGAAACCCGGTTCCCAGAGTTTATTGGGATGGCGGTTTTGGATGAGGAAACAGGGATAATCATCTCTCAAGGAGAGATGCCGGCTTCTATAGAAATAATGGATGATAAATACATCCAAAAAGCGTTCCTGAGAATGGCTTTTTCATCTACATATCCTTCAAGCGTCGGGATGGTGTTTTACCTTGCTGCACCTTTAGCAGCAGACAGAATACTTGTTTTAACCCTCCCGGGGATGCATTTTAGTCAACAGGTTTCTACTTTTGTTATTTGGCAGACAGGTCATATTTTTATGACTGATGCAGATGGGTACATGATTGCCAATATGCGTGAAAGCTGGGTACAAAGCCGTATTAATTTTTTCAGGCTGGCGGAAGAAAATTACGATGAATTTGAAGATGTTGCAGCCGTACTGGCACGGGTGGTAAACGGTGAAACCGGAGTAGGGTATTTTTCTATGGCCGGTGTTCCAAGGCTTTGTTCTTTTAGGCCTGTTTCTGCATCCGTAGAAGGCTGGGGTATGGGAATAATTGCGCCTCTTCCGGAGAGCCCTTTCAGAGATATTAACAGAGGGCTTATCGTAGTCGCCATCGCAGTTTTTATCCTTAGCATTATTGCCGCTATAATCGCCTCTAGATTTGTTAAAAAGCCATTTGAAGAAATTGCAGCTTTAAAAGAAGAGGCGGAAACCAATTCCATGTATAAAAGCACTTTTCTAGCGAATATGAGCCACGAAATGCGTACTCCCATGAATGCCATAATAGGAATGACATCTATTGGAAAGAACTCTCACGAAATAGCTAAAAAAGATTATGCTTTTGAAAAAATTGAAGATGCATCAAGTCATCTTTTGGGAGTAATAAATGATGTTCTTGATATGTCCAAAATAGAAGCTAATAAACTTGAACTTTCCCATGTAACCTTCAATTTTGAGAACATGTTTCAAAACGTTGTAAATGTAATTAACTTTCGTATTGACGAAAGGCAGCAGGATTTTTCTGTTCAAATTGATAAAGATATACCCCCTTTTATCCAGGGAGATGATCAACGTTTAGCCCAGGTTATTACTAATCTACTTTCCAATGCGGCAAAATTTACCCCGGAAAAAGGCCGTATTTATCTGAATGCAAAGCATATTGGTGAAAAGGATGGATTCCATACAATCCATATTGAAGTCATTGATACAGGTATCGGGATAAGTAAAGAGCATCAGCAAAAACTTTTTGATCCCTTTCAACAAGCTGAAAGCGGAACATCCCGTAAGTTTGGCGGTACAGGCCTTGGTTTGGCTATATCAAAACGCATTGTGGAATTAATGGACGGCCGGATCTGGATTGATTCAGAAGAAGGCAAGGGTTCTACTTTTTGTTTTACCTTTCAAGCTAAAAAAGGTTTTGGTACAAGTGAAAGTATGCTGGCACCGGATGTAAACATAAATAATATTCGTATTATGGCTATTGACGATGACACAGAAATTCTGAATTATATTTCTGACATTATGCAGCGAAACGATATCCGCTGTGATGTCGCCACTAGCGGTGAAGAAGCAATTGCAATGATTAAAAAAAATGGGCTATACGATCTGTATTTTGTCGACTGGAAAATGCCCGGCATGGACGGAGTTGAACTTAGCCGAAAAATTAAAGAAATGGGCATGTCAGAAATATCAGTAGATATATCTACTGATATTTCTGCGTATAAATCTGTAGTAATTATGATCTCTGCAGCTCAATGGGATACTATCGAAAGAGAGGCAAAAGAAGCGGGAGTTGATAAATTCCTCCCTAAACCTTTATTTCCCTCTTCCATAATTAATATAATAAACGAGTGTCTGGGAAAAAGCGGTATAAATTTTATGAAAAACGAATCCCAACAGATTCCTATTGAAAACTTTGAAGCTTATACCCTGCTTTTGGCTGAGGACGTAGAAATAAATCGGGAAATTCTCCTTACCCTTCTTGAGCCTACAAACATCCAGATTGAATGTGCGGAAAACGGCAGAGAAGCAGTAGAAAAATTTATAGCAGAACCAGAAAAGTATAATTTGATCTTCATGGACATACACATGCCCGAACTGGATGGTTACCAAGCCACCCGCCAAATCAGAACCTGGGAAAAAGACCATGAGATAAATGTACACAAAAAAATTAGCATGGAGTTTGCTCCGCAAACTCCCAAGCAACAATTGGAATACCCAAAGGGTATTCCAATTGTTGCAATGACCGCCAATGTCTTTAAAGAAGATATTGAAAAATGTCTTGCTGCAGGAATGAACGATCATCTGGGTAAGCCATTAAATATAAATGATGTTATGGAGAAACTGGTAAAGTATCTAAAAGCTCCACTTACCGTAGATCAGACCTGATGTAAATCAGGCTTGATTTACCTAAGCTGTTCTGCGATTCTCAAGAATACATCAACCAATAACGGATCGAACTGTTTCCCGCTGCCTTCAGTAATTATATTTACAGCTTCTTCGTGGGAGAAGGCTTTTTTATATGGGCGAACTGACGTAAGAGCATCATATACATCGACAATTGCCATTATACGGCCTAAAAGGGGTATATCGTTTTCCTTAAGCCCCCGGGGATAACCTGTACCATCCCATCTTTCGTGGTGACTGGCTGCGAATATTTCTGCATATTTTAAGAAATCACTTTCTTTTGTCATTGTACCGATTTTTTTTATTATTTGCTCTCCGGAAACGACATGCTTTTTCATTTCTGTAAATTCTTCATCATCAAGCTTGCCGGGTTTTTTTAAGATAAGGTCACTGATAGATATTTTCCCTACGTCATGGAGCTGACTGGATTGGAGTAACAAATCAGTATCCCAGCCTTTTGTTTCTTCCTGGAACAATTCACTTCTATCTATTTCTTCAAGTAAAATTTTTATCCCTTGTTGTGTACGTTCTATATGGCCGCCGGTGACATAGTCCCGATATTCCACCATTTCCGCCATTGTTTTAAGCAAGGCATTTTGTAAATCTAAAACGTCCTGGGTTTTGTCCTTTACCATCCTTTGTAAATTTTCATTAAAGCCTTTTAGTTCGATAGCTTGTTTTTCCAGAGTGTTTCTTTGTGCTTCCACCAGAAGGTGTACTTCAATGCGTTTTAGAAGCAGGGATGGTTGAAATGGTTTGGTTATATAGTCAATTGCACCTAAAGTAAGACCATGAAGCTCATCATCATAATCAATGCGGGCAGTAACAAATATAACAGGAATGTCTTTGGTTTCTGGTTTCCCTTTTAGTAACTTAATTGCATCATAACCGCTCATTCCAGGCATATCTATATCCAGCAGTATCATGGCAGGACAATTATTTTCCAGAATGCTGAACATTTTTACTGCTGAAGGCGCGGTGGCAATATCGTATTTTTCTTGCAGTACATTTATTCCCAGTCGTAGATTTGTAGGATTGTCGTCTACCAATAAAATCAAATCTTTCTCATCGGCCATATAGCAGCTCCTTGGATCTAAGCAGAAATTAATTTTTCTACAATTATTTTTGCATTATCATATTCAACCATCATTACTTCATCAGAGATTTGCTCAAGAGCTTCTTTACTTTCCGGATCTAAAGGCTGCTGACGGCTTTTCTCTTTAATTTCCTTTAAAATACGGCCTATATCGTTAGCTTTTTGTGAATCAAGTGCTGTCGCAAGTTCCTTTAATAAGGACAGGGGAATTGAGGTAGGAGTATTGGAAAGCTCCTGCTGTTCTGACTCCATTGTTTCCAGCGCTGCTTTAATATTACTTATTAATTCCTTTAGCTGTTCCAAAAAAACCGGAAGTTTTTCTCCGATTAAGGAGTAATCTTCGGCTTTGCCGGCGCTTTCCAATTCAGCAGCAAGAGCAGAGACATCGGCAGCTCCGATAGAACCGGATGCGCTTTTAAGAGCGTGAACATTGGTAACAAATATAGTCAGAACATCCGCTCCGGGTACCTTTTGTAATAAGGGGAGGCGATCTTCAGCATCTTTGCAGTACATAGACAGAACATCATAATAACCTGCTTTTGTACCCCCGGTCATTGCAATTCCACTTTGAACATCAAGACCTTTAATTTCTTCTTTCATTCCTTTTTCGCCTCCTTCGGTCATTTCTTTCATTACATTCTCCTTTTTATCTTTCTCTGCTTGATGCAATACTTCCATTGTTTGTTTGTCCCGGATCCATTGATTTAAAGCCTCGTCGAGTTGGAAAATATCTATAGGCTTAGGTATAAATCCGTTAAATTTTTTAGAAAGGAACATTTCCATGTTTCCCGCAAGAGCATTAGCCGTTAATGCTATAATGGGAGTCTCTGTTTTCCCATTCTTATCCTCCCATGCACGAATGATTTTTACAGCTTCTATACCATCCATACCAGGCATCATGTGATCCATGAATACCAGATCATATTTTCTTTTTTGAACCAGATCAATGGCTTCCTGCCCTGATCCGGCAGTTTCCACTTCCAGGCCATAAGGCTCTAACAATCCACGAGCTACCTGAAGGTTGACCGGTAAATCGTCCACCAGTAAGATTTTACCATAAGGCATCCAGGATCTGTCTATATTTTTATCTTTACCAGTACTAATATATTGAAATAATCTTAACTTTTCTGCATTTTCTTCTCCTATTTTTTCATTATTTATAAGATCATGTAAAAGGGTTACTGTAAAAACTGAACCCTTACCATATTCACTTTTTGCAGTGATATTTCCTCCCATCATTTCAGCTAGTTTCTTACTTATTGCCAATCCAAGTCCTGTTCCTTCTACCTGGCGGTTTGATAATTTATCAAGCTGTGTATATTCAATAAAAAGTTTCTCCATATCTTCCGGGCGGATTCCCATACCAGTATCACTGACAATAAAAGTGAGGAGTGTGGAGTTGGCTGCTAACTCCTCACTCCTCACTTCTAGCTTAACTGTTCCTTTCTCGGTGTACTTAATCGCATTGGAAAGCAAATTATTCAATATCTGTTTGACCCGCAATTCATCTCCCAGGAGTTTCCGGGGAAAATCTCCGCTTATTTCCAAGACAAATACTATAGGTTTGGAACTAATTCTTATTCTGTTAAGATTTACTGTGTCATTAATAAGTGTTGTTGTCTCGTATTCAACCGGGATAAGTTCAAAACTTTCAGCTTCGATTTTTGAGATGTCCAGAATGTCATTTATAATTCCCAGCAATGACGAACCTGATTGATGAATCTGCTGGATATCATTTCTGCTTTCTTGTAGTAGATCACCGCGATTAAGGACAATCTCTGAAAGCCCAATTACCGCATTAAGGGGAGTTCGCATCTCATGGCTCATACGGGCCAGGAACGATGATTTTGCCTTGCTTTCTTCATCGGAGCGTTCCTTTGCTGCAGAAAGACGCAGGAGTACAAAACAAAGCGCCAAAGAAAGGAGAAAGCCTAGTAAAACCATAATTTGAGCAGAGACTTGAAGATCCTGATAAAACTGAGAATAAGGAGTTACAAGCCCTACATACCAGTTATTAAATATCTGCTTTATAAAAACTATTACCGGACCTCGGTATGGATCAATAATCCTGCGTGCAAATATATCCTCACCGGATCTTAATATCCGGGCTAATTCATCATAAGCACCACCCATTTCCTGAAGCTGGCTGCCAAGATAACTATGGTCCGGATGGGACATGAATATCAAGTTCTGGCTTAGAAGTATGCCAAAGCCGTCATTAGCTAATGCAAGAGAACCCACATATTCAATCAACCAGTTAATATTGATATCTACGACGATCATCCCCACCATATTTCCATGAATAAAGATATTCCGTACTGCGGAAACAATAGTATTACCGGTGTTCCAGTCTATATAAGGTGTAGTATAGGCTACATTAGTACCGCTGCGTATGGCAGTTTGATACCAGGGTCGTGTCTGTGGTATATAATCGTCTCCGGGATTCATACCTAAACCATCGTAAAATTCTCCATAAATAAATCCATATATGCCATAAAAAGTAAGTAATCCTGCATCCCGCCGCTGCATCCAATCTGTGGTAATGAGAAGGTAATCAAGAACTTCCTGCCTGGTAGCATCACGCTCAAGCATACCTTCTACAATATAATATGCATTAAGAAGAGTTATCTCTGTTTCAGAAAGAGCGGCATTAACGTTAGCTTCAGCAGATACCAGCAATTCCTGTGCACCATTCCAAAGATGGTTTCTAAGCATTCGACTAATAAATAAATAAGCTGTTCCTGCCATAAGCGCGAAAGCAGCGAATACAAATAGTAGTTGTAAATATTTACCTTGATTAATTTTCATTATAACTCAATAACATTGCGGTAATACCAGTCTATACCGCTTAGAATTACTTCGTCCGTGAGAGTTGAATTAAAATTTGCAACTCCTTCTCCTATTGTTCTTCCGTCATTTGTTTCTATTATACCATCGAAAATGTTAAAACCTTCATGCATGATACGCTGCCGTGCTGCCAAGATTGCTGCTTCTACTTCTGAAGGAGCAAGCTCTTTATTTATGGGAGTAAGATCAATCGCTCCTTCTCTAAGTCCGTAAAAATGTGTCTGTGGAATAAAGGTCCCGTTTATAACACTTTCCACCAGCTGGGTATAAAGGACTTCCCAATAAAGAACAACGGAAGTGATTATCGCATTTGGTGCTAGATCGTACATATCGGCATTATATCCAATGGCCCAAACACCTGCTCTTTCTGCTGCTATTTGCGCTGCCGGGGTATTTGCGTGAGTCGTTATAATATCGCAGCCGGCGGCAATTAAGGCATTAGCCGCATTGGTTTCTCCCATAGGATCATAAAAACTATGGGTTATCTGCACATAAACACGTGCATCAGGGTTTACTGACTCGACACCCATGGCAAAAGCATTTATTGAGCCTGTTACTTCGCTATTATCTCTTCCTCTGGCACCAACAAAACCTATCTTGTTGGTTTGTGTTTTAAGACCTGCTACAATGCCGGAAAGATAACGACCCTGGTAAAGTCTTATGGAATAATTGGCAAAGTTACGGTCATTATATTTAATTCCTGTAGCGTGGGCAAACACAACAGAGGGGAATTCCAATGCCAGACTTTCGCATACATCCATATAACCCCAGCTCATGGCGATGATAATATTGGCCCCTTCTGCAATACAGTCTCGTATGGCTCCTTCAGTAGCTACCGGGTCTCCGGAAAAAACATTGGTCTTACGTATAATTTGAGAATCCTCAAGACCAATTCTCCGCTGCATTCCCAAAGTTCCTGTATATTGGGCCTGATCATAAAGAGAATCACTGTCAATCTCGTTGGGGTGGATAACACCTATAATGATCCTTTCTTTTGGAAAAGGCCGTCCAGGCTCCCAGACAAGTTCCTGCTGCTTACAAGACAACAAAAGATAAGAGAAAAGAGAAAAGAGAAGAAAGAAAAACAATAATTTAAGTTTAGTTCTCTTTTCTTTTACTTTATCTTTTTTATCTTTTATCTTTTCTCTTATCACTTTACTCTCCTAGCTATAATTCGTTTATCGTTCGATAATACCAGTTAATACCGAATTGAATTTCATCATCCGGAAGGCTTACGCCTTCCCTGCCTATACGTCTACCGTCATTAGTTTCCATGACTCCGCTGAAGATTTCATAAGCTCCGGTCTCTATACCCTGGCGTACCTCATTTAAAATTTGCATATTTTGCGGCTCCCACTCAATAGTTCCGCTCAAAGGGGTAAGGTTAATAATACCTTCTTTAAGGGAGCCATACCAAGGTGCAGTTGTAAATGTGCCGTCTATAACACTTTGAACTAAAAAGTTATAGTATGCACCCCAGTGCCAAAGAATCGACGTCAGAACAGCGTTGGGAGCATCAATACTCATATCAGTATTATATCCTATGCCCCAGATCCCGGCTCTCTCCGCCTCTATCTGGGGATTAGCCGTATCTACGTGCTGTGCAATGACATCGCATCCAGCGGCAATCAGCTCCTGGGCTGCCATTGTTTCTCCCATAGGGTCAAACCAGCTATGGGTAACTTTTACATAGACTCTTGCCTGAGGATTGACCCTTTCCACCCCCATGGCAAAGGCATTAATTCCCCCTGTTACCTCACTATTTTCTGTTCCCCAGGCAGCTACAAAGCCTATCCTGTTGGTCTGAGTTCTTAAACCTGCTATAATGCCGGAAAGATAACGGGCCTGATAAACCCTGCCGAAATAGTTTGTAAAGTTCGTGTTATTATACTTATTACCAGAAGCATGGGCAAATATTACTGATGGATATTCTTCAGCTAGTTTTTCGCAGGAATCCATGTAGCCCCAGCTTGTAGCAATGATTATATTTGCTCCTCTGGCTATAAGCTCCCTGATGGTACTTTCGGCTCCCATTGTATTTGAATAGTCCACATGGGTTCTATAAAGTATTTGGTCATCTTCAAGACCTAAATTACGCTGCATCTCATAAATACCGGTTTGGTGAGCATATGCATAACCAGAGCCTTCAGTAAAGGGGTCAGAGATATGGAGCACACCAATCCTGATATTTTCTTTTGCTAAAGGCATTCCCGGTTTCCATTCCCTTCGGCAAGATGGAAACAAGAGAAAAGAGAAAAGAGAAAAAAGAAAAAAGACATATAAAAAATGCGATTTAATTTTTATTCCTCTGTTCATTTGCTGGCTCCTTCAATAAAATTTTCTATATCAATAACTAAAGCTAAAGGATCAAAAGGTTCATTAAATAAGATTACCGGAACATCATTTGGCACAGGCATATTGCCATTTATCAGGATAACATCAGGATTGTTGTTTTCCAAGAGCCTTAACGCCTTTTCTGTAGAAGGCGCAGTAATCACATCATATTTTTTTTCCAGTACCTCAATACCCAAACGAAGATTAGCGGGATTGTTGTCCACAAGCAACAAGAACTTTTTTTCCTCTTCTTCTTCTTTTCTCTTTTCTCTTTTCTCTTTTATAATCCAACGGTCAAGTATTTCGTCAAGCCTGGAAACATCAATTGGCTTGGCAAGAAAGTCATTAAATCCCTTATCTATAAACATCTCTTTCATACCCGTAACAACATTAGCGGTTAGTGCAACTATTGGTACACTTTTTGAGCGTTCCAATTGCTGTTCATTTTCCCAGGCTCTGATTATTTCTGTTGTTTCAATTCCATCTATCTCAGGCATCATATGATCCATGAATATAAGGTCGTAGCTTTGCTGCTTTACAAGTTCAATAGCTTTCGTGCCGCTAAGGCAAGTATCAACTATTGCCTTATACGGAGCAAGGAGACCTTCAGCTACTTTAAGATTAGTTGCCAGGTCGTCCACTACCAGAATATGTGCGTCGGGTATAATGAACCGAATTGTGCTAATTAAATTTTCGCTCTCAAAATAATCATTTTTATCAATTTTACCGTTAAGGGTGTTTGCTATTGAAAGAGACTGCACAGGTAAAGACACAAAACGCACATTTGGAATATAAGCTTCAGTTCCCCATTCCACCATAAGAGCAATAGGTGTCGGCTTCCCGCCGGAGGAAGCCTTGCTTTCTATCAAAGGTTTTATTTTTTTGTAAAGGCCGTAGCCGGAAAATACAAAGAACCATTCTTCTCTGTTTAAAACATCAGTGAAATCATCCAGATTTGTAACTATAGTATTGGGAAGTCCCATGTTTTCCAGAGTCCAAGCTAATGATTTGGCATATACTAAGCGGCGTTCATAAACCAGCACTTTCTTATCTTTCGCATTCTCAACTAATGCGAAAGGCTGATATGAATCTACTCCCTGAGGAATTATTACTGTAAAGCTGCTCCCCACGCCATATTCACTTTCTACGAATATATCACCATCCATAGCCATGCACAAACGTTTGGTAATGGCAAGTCCAAGACCCGTACCTTCGATACTGCGGTTTTTTTTGGTATCCACTTGGACAAAGTCACCAAAGAGTTTTACTTGATCTTCCGGTTTAATTCCGTTCCCGGTATCTGTAATAGTTATTTTAAGCCAAACCCGCTCACCCTCATTTTTTACCTGAACAATTGAAACGCTGATGTATCCTTTGCTTGTATATTTTACTGCATTAGAAAGAAGGTTTAATAAAATCTGCCTTAACCGTATTTCGTCGCCGATAAGTGCATGAGGAATATTACTGTCAATATTCGTAAAAAATCGAATCGGTTTTTCCATGAGCCGCATACGTATAATACTTATTACGTCATTGATCAGAGATGCCAACAGGTACTTTACTGGAATTATCTCCAGTTTACCTGCTTCGATTTTAGAAAAATCCAATAGGTCATTAATTATTGAAATAAGATTGGCTGCTGCTTGTTTTATATCATGCACATAGGAACGGGTTTCTCCGGGAAGATTCTCCCGCAGAAGAAGTTCAGCCATACCGGTAATAGCGTTCATAGGCGTGCGAATTTCATGGCTCATATTGGCAAGGAAGCTGCTTTTGGTACGATTTGCTGTTTCCGCGACATCTTTCAGTTCTACCAAACGGCGATTCTGCGCTCTAATCTCATCCACAATATTGAAAACGAATTCTCCGGTTTTTTCCACATTATTCTGGTAAACCACAAGCATTTTTTCTATGTCTTCTTTTGATATATTCGATTGTTCAATCATAGCCCCCAGGCTTTTCCTGATATTTTCGTAATTGGCCATGCTTGTATCACCATCCATGCTTCCTTTAAGATATGAAATGGTGATGTTTAAAAGTTCGCTCCGGCTAACAATATCAAAAACCAGAGACTTTAACTTGCTGTCGGTATAATGAAACAAACGCTTGGCTTTATAAGGATCCGCTGTTCCCTCTTCCGGAAGATTCCCAAAAAATACTGCTGTTAAAGTCTGGTTGTGATGGGTAAAAAGTTCTTCACCATAAGTGTTAAAGCCAATCATCGGGATGCCGCTGAATACATCATTGAAAGTTTTAAGTTTATCTAATTCTTTTAGTTCCAGGTATCGGAGTACGCAGTTAAAAAGAAGGCAGCCTTGTATACCCGGAAGAAACTGTGCCGCCATGGCAAGGCTTTTTTCCGCATGACGAATTATATCTCCTTGCCTTAATAAAAAAACTTTTGTTCCTGCCTCAATATAACAATAAAACTGAAGTCCCCTTCCGTCAATAACGGCATTGGGACTTCGGACATAAACAGATTCTCCGAATTTTAATCCTACAGGATGTTTGGCAAAAACCGCAGCATCCAGCTTGCTAATATCGTTAATGCCAATCTGGCGTGCATAAAAAACCGCAGCCGGTTCTCCGTTGATTTCCCATGCTATTCGCTTCATGGTTTCTACTCTGGTAATAATAAAAGAAGCATCTGTGGAAATATAATGAACATAGTGGTTGAAAAAGAAAGGTATCTTCATTTTCAAGATTACTGCTGCAAGACCATTATCAGAAAGCCTGTCTCCGGCAGCAACTAGAGTTTTAGTGAAGGTAAGTATGTCTGCTGCTGCTCCGCCGACAAATGCCATGTTAAGTTCAGGTTCAAGAGAAAATTCTTTCATGATCAGTTCGCCCAGACAAAGACCATCAAAAAAAATCAGCCCCAGATACTCATCAGGATTAATACGTTCCCCTGAAGTTTCTACTTTTAATTCAGCAATTGCGGCTTTAGCTGCCTTGACCGGATCTTCCTTAACCCCCTCCTGAAAAGAAAGGTAAACCTTTGCAACTTCATCATCCGATAGAGACATGGCAGTAATGCCGGTTTCCAGTGCGCATTGCGAGGACCAGCCACCTATCATGGAAGCACCTATGCAGGAGGCAGTAGGGAAAGCTTTAGTCAGGGCTTTTTGAGGTTCGCATTCTTCCATATCCGGAGAAAAGAAATAGATCACCGCCTTAATATCAGGCTGGTCTATCTCTTCGATGATCCGTTCAATGTAATAATCATTGCGCGAGGCAACTTTAATGGCCATTGTTTTTTCTTACCTCAATTTCATTATAGTAGTTTTCAACCTTTGCAATGAAAGCTATCGTCTCAATCGGCTCATCAAATAAAATTACCGGTATATCATCATGTATCTTGGATTCATGCAATCTATTATTCATTAAAATTAGATCTGGATCGTTGTTTTCCAATAGTTTTAGTGCTTTTTCTGCTGAAGGCGCTGTAATCACATTATATTTCTCTTCCAGCGCGTCAATACCGAGCCGGAGATTCGCAGGATTACTATCCACCAGCAACACAAGCTTCTTTTCTTCTCTTTTCTCTTTTCTCTCTTCTCTTTTTTCTCGTAAAATCCAGCGGTCAAGTATTTCGTCAAGTTTGGAAACATCTACTGGTTTGGCAAGAAAATCGTTAAAACCTTTATCTAAAAACATTTCCTTCATCCCTGATACTACATTGGCAGTCAGGGCAATTATTGGTATAGTATTATTCATTTCACGTATTAAAGTGGTTGCTTCAATTCCGTCCATTTCCGGCATCATGTGATCCATAAATATAAGGTCGTAGTTTTCACCATGTTTGGCTCGTCTTTTTACCAGTTCTATAGCATCGGCCCCGCTTAGGCATGTTTCTATTTTTGCGGAGTATGGCGCCAGTAAGCCCTCTGCTACTTTTAAATTCGTAGCTATATCGTCCACTACCAGGATCTTTGCTTTTGGAATAGTAAACCGGATCACATTTTTTACTGAATTACCATCAAAATAATCCTGCTTGTCTGTCTTACCGTTCAAAGTATTTGCGATAGAAAGGGACTGCACAGGGAGAGACACAAAACGTACATTAGGAATATAAGCTTCATTCCCCCATTCCACCATAAGGGCAACAGGCGGCGGCTTAACGCTGGGGAAAACGGTATTTTCCAATATAGGCTTGATCTTTTGGTAAAGACCGTAGCCGGAAAACACAAAGAACCATTCATCTCTTCCCAGAGCGTCGTTAAAATCATCCGGATTAGTAACTATGGTATTGGGAAGACCCAGGTTCTTTAAAGTCCATGCAAGAGATTTGGCATAAACAAGACGACGTTCATAAACCAGTACATTTTTATGCGCCGGAGCTTCCACCATGGCAAAAGATTCTTCTGATGCGATGTCTTGCGGAATGATCGCCATAAACTCAGTGCCCTTACCGTATTCACTTGTCACACTGATGTCCCCGCCCATGGCTTCACAGAGCCTTTTGGTGATGGCAAGACCCAGACCGGTTCCTTCAATGCTGCGGTTCTTTTTTGTGTCAACCTGCATAAAATCTGAAAAGAGTTTTTCCTGATCCTCCGGTTTAATGCCAATCCCGGTGTCTCCTATTACAATCCTAAGCCATATCCTTTTATTTTCCCGTTTTTCAACTGTTATAGTCATATTGATATGCCCCTTATAGGTAAACTTTGCAGCATTGGAAAGAAGGTTAAGGATAATCTGCCTGAGCCTCACTTCATCCCCCATAAGGCTGTTAGGGATCTTGCAATCAATGTTGGTATAAAACCGTATAGGCTTTTCCATAAGCCGTGTACGGATGATATTGACTGTGTCGTTAATCAGAGACGAAAGCATATACTTAACGGTAAGTATATCAAATTTACCTGCCTCGATTTTGGAAAAATCCAGAATATCATTTATAATGGAAATAAGGCTGGTTGCCGCTTGTTTGATATCCTGCGCTTCTGAGCGGGCATCCTCCGGAAGCTCTCTTCGTAATAATAATTCCGACATCCCAGCTATAGCGTTCATAGGGGTGCGTATTTCGTGGCTCATATTGGCAAGAAATTCGCTTTTTGATTTTGAAGCAGATTCTGCTATTTCCTTTTCATGCCGGGCTTCCAGTGCAGTCAGTTTTAATTCCTGGACAAGATTAAGATGATGCATTGTTTCCTGTAACCTGGATGAAAGTTGTGCGATCTCATCATTGGTTTCGAATTGTTCAAATTGAATGTCAAGTTCACCTTTTGCTACTTTCTCTGCCGCCGCTCCTACTGCCATAAGGGGAAGGGCAATAGACTTTGTGACTGTAATAGCAAGTACAATAGAAACAATCAACGACAGTAACACAAGCGCCAGCATCAGGAGAGAGTTAAATATCGCGCTTTCGTAATTTCTTGTGGTTATAATTTTTGATTGTTCCAAATTTCTTGTAAAGCCTTCTTTTAAATAATAAGTGAAGGTATCATAAATAGGATAAAAACGGTTTATCGCAAGGGAATGTGCTTCTTCCCTCCGTCCCTGTTCTACCAAATTGAATATATCTTCTGCCGCTGGGATATAAACTTCTTCAAAAATCTCCAGCAAATTTGCCATGCGCTGCATTTCTCCGATTGTATAAACATCGCTGAATTGATCCTGTATTTCAAGGTATTCACCCAGAAGGGCCAGCATACTTTCCATATGTGCCCTTGTGTTGTGTACAACATGCTGGGTAAGGTTTATGTCGGTGATGTAAACCACGCTGTATACACCATTATCAATAGCTGCGTTGTGATCGTATATGTCGTTTAAAATACTGACGTTTTGAATTAACCTGACAGCAGTTGATCCCAGAGAGTTAAGACTTGTATAACCTGTCAATCCTACAATCAGCGTAAAAAATACCATAATAAAAAATGAAATTAATAGTCTTGTTTTAATCCGTACTTTTCGCAGCATTAGAGATCCCTGCTTATCTTTTCATAAGATGAGTACTGCCCGTCTTTTATTTGAATGACATATACGTTTATATATGGATTATTGTTCTCATCAAACCTTAAATGACCTAATATCGTATCAAATTCAATTACTTTCATGGTGTGGACTATATCGTCCCAATTTGTACTACCCGCTTTTTCTATTGCCTCTGCAAATATGTACAAACATGTATATGCAGTTGCCGAACCGGCCAGGGGCATTTGAGCAAAAGAGTCAAAGTAGCTTCTGACAAATCCTATCACTCTCTCATCGGGATCATCAAAAGAAAAAGGCGCAGAATAATAGGCATTTATCATGGCTTCCGGATTAAATACGTAAGTCAAAATCCCGTCCCAGGCGTCAGTCCCCAAGAGATAGGTATTTCTAAAGCCGAGTTCATACGCTGTATTAACCAGTACTGACGCGGGAATAAAATCTTCGGGGCAAAAAATTACCTGTGGTGGATTAGCGGCGTATCTGCTCAAAAGCCAAGCAAATTCATCTTCTGATGAAAAAGATTCAATGGCCATAATGTGCCCGCCCTGCTCTGTAAATGATTCAGCAAAAACCCTGCTGGCTTGTATGTAAGTATCGTAGTTCTGGTTACTGAAAACAACGGCTGTTCTTGCGCCGAGGGAACTGTAGGCAAAATAGGCCATAAGCTCGGCCTGGTAATCGTCGATAAAAATAGAGCGAAAAACATTGCTGCGGCCCAAGGTTACCGCAGGGTTTGAAGCGGTAGGCGAAATAATGGGTATGCCGTCTCTTTCAGCCGCTGCCGCAAGGGCGAGGGTTGGCCCTGAGTAACTTGAGCCTATGATGGCAGCCACGCCTTTTTCTATTAATTTTTGATACTGTTCTACTATGTATTCCGTATCGCCCCTGTCGTTAAATACAATGATATCCAGCTTTTTTCCCAAAACACCTCCCCCCGCATTGATCTCGTTCAAGGCAAGATGCATACCGTTGAGAGTGCGTAAGCCCTCATCCGAAGACGAGCCTGTAAGCGGAAGAAGTGCGCCAATGAGTATGTATTCCTGCCGCTGTACATTGGCCGAACAGCCAACAAGTGCAAAAGAAGAGATTGTAAGTAGCAATAATATAAGGGCTGTTCTTTTTGTTTTCATTAAATATTCGCTCCATTAAAGTGGTTTTCAACACAGCCGATGATTGCCGCAGGCTCAAAGGGTTTATCAATTAAAAGCACAGGGATATTTTTTATTTGTGATTTTAAATTTTGAATTTCTTCCGCCTCGTAACCATTGGTTTCAGACATATGGGTATTCAAAAGAATTACATCAGGGCTGTTGTTCTCCAAAAGCTTGAACATTTTTTCCTGTGAAG
>Ga0099364_10004266_pt1 | contig 21734 bp, 18 predicted proteins | sample TergutTh196P3_FD_73070 | JGI IMG/M metagenome (GOLD analysis project Ga0099364, IMG submission 73070) | Microcerotermes parvus P3 segment gut microbial communities from Pointe-Noire, Republic of the Congo - Th196 P3 | ecosystem: Host-associated > Arthropoda: Insects > Digestive system > Gut ... | reverse complement strand
TGTTCCATGTATCTGTTTCACTGTCAACAAAAACAGGTTTAGCCCCCAGATACGCAATCGGATTGGCAGAAGCGATAAAAGTAAAACTTTGACAGATTACCTCATCGTCAGCCTGTACACCCGACAGAAGCAATGCAAGATGAATCGCCGCCGTTCCCGCACTTAACGCAACCACATAACGCCCTTCGCTGAGGTAATCCGACAATGACCGTTCAAAAGCGTCTACATTTGGTCCAAGTGGCACAACCCAATTCGTATCGAACGCTTCCTGAATAAACTTTTGTTCGCTACCACCCATGTGGGCAAGCGAAAGATAGATGCGGGGATTCATACCCGTTATTTCCCTTCAAATTTTTCCATTGTAGCCGTTGTCCTTGAACTGATGCCTTCGCCTGAACAGACTTTTTTCACGGTATGAAATAAGATAGACATATCCAACCAAAGCGAAATATGGTTCACATACCAAATATCCAACCTGAATTTTTCTGTCCACGAAATGGTATTGCGTCCATTTACTTGCGCCCATCCTGTAATACCCGGGCGAACTTTGTGCCTGTGTTTTTGTTCTTCATTATACAAAACTAAATATTCGACTAACAGCGGACGCGGACCTACCAAACTCATATCGCCTTTTATGATATTGATTAATTGTGGTATTTCGTCTAATGATGTTTTGCGGATAAATTTTCCGATGCCGGTTAAACGCTCCGCGTCGGGTAATAAATTTCCATGAATGTCTTTTTTATCATTCATAGTTTTGAATTTAATAACCTGAAATATTTTTTCGTTTCTTCCCGGACGGCGCTGATAAAAAAACGGTTTACCTTTATTGGCAAAAATTAAAACAGCTATTATAATGATAAAGACAGGCGATAAAGCAATTAATCCAATCAAGGATAAAGCAAAATCCAAAAAACGTTTAAAGAAATGTTTATACATAGCTTTGGGTAGGCAATTTATTTTAAAGTCAGTCCGCCGTCTACTGCGGATTCTCCATCATTTAGACTTCTACTATATCCGGAATGATACAATTCTCAACATTGAGTATGGCAGACGCCCAAGTCATGCCCACGCCAAATGCAGATAAAAATAATTGTTTTCTGTTTTTCAATTCAGTTTTCAGTTCAGAGGCAACAGTTAATGGCAGTGAAACCGATGAGGTATTCCCAAACTTGGCAATAGTTGTTGGTACTTTGACGGGGTCTATCTTTAATTTTTTGACTAAATAACTGTTCATGAAATCATTTGCCTGGTGAAAAATAAAAAAATCTATGTTTTCCTTATCAACGCCCGAAAACTCCAGTATGTTTTTAAAATCCCTGGGAATTTCCCGAATGACAAAATTAAATACATCACCGCCATTCATATATCCCTGTTCGTCGTTCCGAATATTGCCAAATTCATCCACCACCCTTTCTTTCAATGTTTCCGTTGAACTTGGATTCCGATACCCTCCGGCATTGATTTTTATCAACGATTCCCTCGAACCGTCTGAATTCATTGAAAAATAACTGTTTCCGAATTTTTCGTTACGTTCAATAAGAGCCGCCACGCCTCCATCGCCGAACAGAAAAGCCGTTTTTCGGTCTTTAGGCGAATACACTTTCGAGCGGGTTTCGCCATCCAACAGCAAAGCCTTTCGTATATTTTGATGTTGCATAAAGCCGTAAACAACGGAAAGACCGTAGATAAATCCGGAACAACCCAAATTAATATCGAAAGCAATGGTCGTCGTTGATAATCGTAACCTGTCCTGTAATAAAAGCGAAGTTGCCGGCATCCGGTAATCGGGTGTTTGCGATACAAAAACCAACAAATCAATTTCACTTTTGTCGATTTCCATAGCGCTGATTAATTGTTCGGCAGCAGCAAAACACAAGTCTGAAGAACAAGTGTAATCATCAGCAAAACGTCTTTCCTTTATTCCGACTTTGTCCACTATTTCTTTTACCTGATCGACAGGGAAATACTGCGTATATTCGTAATTATTAATAACAGTCTTTGGTACGGCGGCTGATAGCCCTGTTATGCCCATATTGGTAAATCGGAGAAAAGCCATTTCAATCTTTCTTTACGGCGCGGATTAGTTCCTCTACTGTAATCAATGTTTTAAAATCTTTTGTTTCGATTTGAACATCAAACTCTTCGTCCATCATGGCGATGACCGAAAGGTATGACAGCGAATCCCAGTTGGCATATTCGCGAAATTTGTCCTGCAACCTGATTTCGTGTATATCCATTCTTAAAATCTCCGCTAATAAAATGATGAATTTACTTTCCATATAAATATATATATTAATGTCGTGTCAACGATGATATGTCCCGTCTGGGACAAAATATTGGTGGAAAAATGATTGCCCCTCCGGTTTTACGTGCCGTCAGGTACGTGACAGGGTGTTTCCTTCGCTGCTCCTCCTCGTTTCCTAACCGAGGACAATCGACAATATTCCACTCGTTAGGAAACGAGCGGAAGCAGGGGTTGCGTATAGATTGCTTCGCAGGCTACCAATGACGGAGAGTAGAGAAGCATTGCAATGCGTCCCTACAATGACGTTAAAACAGCATTGACATGTCACTAATTCCCACTATTATCCCTCGATTATTTTTGCAGGATTGCCAAAATACAGCATCCCGTCTTTGGTTTTTCGCATGACGACGCTTCCGGCGCCAATTCTTGTATGATTCCCGATTGTCAATCTCTGTAATACCAACGAACGTGCGCCAAAAAAGTTGCTGTTTCCAATAGTGGTTTCACCGGATATTCTGGTTTCCGGCTGCATTACATTGCAGTTTCCAATTGAAACATTATGACCAATTGAAACACAGCCATTAATCAGATTGAAATTTCCAATTTTAACGCTACAACTGATCCGTGCGCCAAATCCAAAAATATTTCCATACCCCCAATCGACAGATTCTTCATCGAAAAACAGCACATTCGGCGCAAAAATAGTTGGAAAAAAGATGTTATGATTGGTTATTTTTTGTGTTAAATTTTCAAGTATTTTCGGTGATGCAATGGCTATTACAATTGCTAATTTTTCAGGATAATTATTCAATGTTTCAAGATTTCCAATTACATTTCCATAGTAATTGTTTGTCCCGGCGGGACAACCGTCATCAAAGTAACCAACCAGATTCCAGGCAGGCTTCACCTGATTGATTGATTTTAGGATACAGGCAACCTCCCGTCCAAAGCCGCCGGCTCCATAAATAGCAATATTATTCATTTATTTGAGATTGTGAGATTAGACCACCTAATTCTTCCGAAGTTAAAAATTCCACTTCAGTCCAGTTTTTGATAATTTGCGTTAATAATAAATCCAGTTTTTTCAAACCATTTGCTCTGTTATCAGGATGAATAGATCCGGTATAATTAACTCTGTGTGAACTTATTGTAACAGGTTTCCTCCATCTAAACGCTATGGCAATCTGTTTTAAACAATCGTTTACGCAATCCCTGTTCTTTGAATAATCCGTATTGGAAGGTTCAAAAAAGCAATTTCGGGTTAAATAGATTTGCCCAAACGCATTCTTTTTCCCTGAATAACGGAATTGTTTATTGTATTGACCATTTCCTAATGGTTCTACATTAAATTTACCGGTTCCGATGTATTTTATGCCGTTGCAGTACAAAACAGTTTCTAAAGAATTGTTGAATGGACCGTTGGCAGGAATAAAAAAAGCAGACCGAAATCCATATAAGTTTTCAAATTCATTCAATCCGGTAATAATTACTTCTTTCAAAAAGGCTAAATCCTGCACGTCATCTATATCAAAAGCGGCTCGCAAATCAGGTATTATTTCTCCATTGATGCCCTTATTTACAAAAGGAATACCGTATTCAAACACAGTACGTATAGTTTTATCATTATTTTGCAATAACTTCATCCATTGTTGAACGTTCAGGTGTTCTCTTCCGTGAAAAACGGGAACAAACATTCGCTTTCTTATTCCTTCTTTCCACAAATCATATACCCGATCACGCCCCTTGTATTTTTTACAGGTTTCCGTGAATAATTCATATTCATATTGGCGAAAACCATTCGCTTTGATTTTTTCAAAATCCGGATTGGCAACCACATTTACTCCGGTCATTACCGGAACTCTTCCGGTAGCATCTTTGTGTTTTGATAACATGTCATACAACATTTCCAGGTCATCGTTTGACTCTAAACAATCATATTTCAAATAATGATTGTCAGAAAAATCATATCCCATGGAAGTGAGTTTGTTGTAATCTTCTTTTGTTGACATATAAACAGAACCCCAGTCATCACTTTCTATTACAACGATCTTCCTGTTTGTTGTAAAACCCGGTATATTTCTTAAATTTTGCAATAGAGTTCCTACTAAATACATCTTATTTTTATTTGTAGTATTTCACTGTATATTTCAGCCATTCTATTAAGCGAATGTTCAATTCTATAATTCTGTGCATGAAGACATGCTTTTTTTCCCATCTCAATTCTTTTGGCAGGGTTTACATATAATTCTACCGAAAACTTCACAAAATCGGCTATATTATTTTGTTTAAATAAAAAACCTGTTTTACCTTGCTTGACCAACTCACTGTGTCCGCGGGTATGTGTAGCAAGAACAGGTAAACCACACAACATTTCTTCTGCTAACGCCAATCCAAGACCCTCTTGCCGACTTGATGATATTCCGACGTCGCACATTGGAAATAAACTGTTTAAATCAAACCTTATACCCAAAAAATCAATGTATTTATCTGCTCCGACAGCAATCGCATACGCTTGAACAGATTGTTTCAAAGCGCCTCTTCCCACGAAAAGAATCTTGAAATTCTCCATTTTTTTGACTAATTCCAGTGACGCATCTACTAAAAACTTATGATTCTTTCGATGGATAAATTCTGCAACATAAATCATTAAAAATTGATTTTCGGTATAGCCTTCTTTATATCGCTGTTTTCGGGTATTTTCCCTATCAATGTATGCGAATCTTTTCGTATCGATTCCGATGCCATTTATGCAGTAAGTTTTTTTATTTTTAAAACCTTTGTTTAATACTAAATAATAATCTTCAGTATTGATCAGCACAATCCCATCTGTTAATCTTGATAAAAACTTTTCGACAGGATAGTATATCAGCCAAAACCAAACAGGTGCACCTTTATAAAAATGAAATCCGTGGGATGTGTACAAGACTTTCGTTCCATATTTTTTGCGTGCAGTATGGGCTGCTAAACGTGTAATGGTTGACGCTGTAGCAGTATGGCAATGGATTAAGTCATATTTTTCCTTTTCGATTAACTTTTTTAATTGATAATAGGCTTTTATATTCCTGAAATTGAAAGGCGAGCGGGTTACTTCCCAACTGTAGCAAGTATCGGCGTTCTCAACACAGCGGTCGTCGCGTGCAGCAATTACGTCAACCTGACACCCGTTATCTTTAAGCATCTGAATATAGGGTCGATGAAATGCATAGAGATGCTTGTAGGCATTAGCCACAAAAAGAACTTTCTTCATTTTTCAACACTATCAGCAATAAATCTGTCATAAAACTCCTTTCGACGACTATCCAGTATAACGCGATTAAATTCTTTTGCTTTCAAAAAATTTTCTTTTGATGAGATGACAAGCAATTCTTTGTTATCTGCAAATTTCGCCAATAAACTTACCATTTGTGTTACATTTTTTGGCTGAAAAACATAATTGTTTCCAATCAACTCCGGAATACCTCCCACTTTTGAACCAATTGCCGCACAACCCCGACTCATTGCTTCTACAACTGCTCTCGGCAGTCCTTCCTGTAAACTCGGTTGCACATAAATATCCGTATTGTCAAGCAGTTCATATACCTGATCGGAATTTAACATTCCTTCAAATATGACATGGTCTGTCACCCCAAACCGCCTGGCAACTTCCTTTAATCGTGTCTGATCTCCGATACCTGCAATGTGATATTCAAATAGATAGCCCTTCTGTTTTAATTTGGCAATCGCTTCAATAACAAAATGCTGTCCTTTGTATAAAACATCAACAGCAGCCAGTGTAGTAATAATATACTTATCTTTTTCTTTTGAAATCTGTTCAATTTTTTTTGCGATAAGTTCATCCGATACATCCTGTAAAAACACATCTGAAATAGCACAGGTTTTTTTTGTATTTGGGTATCTCTTTTGTAAAAATTCGGTTGATACGTACATTGCATATTCCGCCTTTGCAACACATTTTTTACATTTGAAAAAAGCAAATGGGGCGTATATCTTTGCTGCATTGGAATAATTCCACAACGCATCCCAGGTACATGCTACAACTTCTACCATGTATGGTATACCGTATTTTATCGCAGCCTCTTGCGCCATATAAGCCAGCAAACTTGGCATTCGTGCTATCACAATATCACTTTGACGTACTGCCTCATCAATCTTTTTTTTTGTTTCTTTTTTGTTTTTGTAAGATCGGGGCGTAAGGCAATATTTTACTGGAATGACGTCTATTCCGTTTTCACCGAGATCAATCAAATCAGCGGTTTCCTGTTCGGTTACAGGAATCCCGAACTGGACAAATTTCACTTCGGCTCCAAGATAAAGATACCTGGCTTTGAGAGAAATAAGCATATCTTTATCGTAGCCGTAGATTTTGCCGTCGGGCGACAGGAATCTTTTACCGCTGTGCACGTAAAGCGCCTTTCTTGCTTTCCATTCCTTTTTCATATTAATTCACTGTAAAACAGGTTGAAATTTCTATCGGCGTCATACTCATTTGTAGCCCATTCCTGACAACAATATTGATTTTTATTACGCTTATTGATTATTTTCTTTATCATTTCTGCGCTTGCTTCAACATCGGTAGCAGGAACAAGCTGTGAATAGTAACTGGCAGGTATACATTCTTTTATCGGCTCAATATCTGAAGCAACGAAAGGTAGTCCTGACATGATTGCTTCAATCAAAGCATTTGGTTGACTTTCTGTTATAGACGGGAAATAGAAGAGGTCGAACGTTTTTAATAATTTTGGGATTTCGGAGCAATAACCAAGTAAGATAACTCCATCCCGTACTGGCAAATCAAGCGTGCCACGACCTGCCAATACAAATACAACATGCCTGTTATGGGCGCAGACCTTACTTGCTACATTCAAAATGGTCGTGTGATTTTTTGCCAAAACGACTCGCCCTGTATGACCCACAATTATTTTGTCAGCCGGCAAACCGAAACAGGTTCGTAATTCTTCCTTACTTTCTTTAATATCAAAGATTTCTCTATTTACTCCGTTTTTGACAACCTTACATCTTCCATCAATCTTCTTGCCGAAATAAAAATTCAGCGCATGTTGTGAATTGGACAGAATTGCCGTAGCATTTTTATAAACTAACCAATTAACAAAATCGGCATAGATCAGATTTATCTTAGTTACTTGAAATTGATGAGACGATTGTCGATAGAAGGCAATTCTTTTTTTTACGCCTGCAAGGCGGGCAATTGTTACAGGTATACCGGCAAAGTTCGCCCCCATATCACACACCGTTTCAAACTTTTCTTTCCTGAAAAATTTATATAACCTGATCCAGCTTTTGACGTTGAAATATCCCATTCTCAGTAAAACCACATTGGCTCCTGCAGCGATGTAGTCATTGTAGAGGTCATCAGCCGTGCTTCCGTCCTTCAGGATTACTGTCGTCAATATTTGAGGGCAATATAACCGTAAAAATCGCAGCAAATAGGTCTCTAACCCGCCTGCATTCAGGGCGACTGCCAGAAAACATACTTTCTTCCGTTTCATTAAAGGTATTATATTTCAGATATTCAAATAATTAAGACTGTTTTCGCCGCCAACAGTTTATGTCTGTCATGTATTCAACAGGTTTTCAATCATCCATCCATACGGATTAAAATACCCCTCGTGCCAATTCAAATTGCTGTCCCAATATCCTTCACAAGGATCATATACCTGCTTTATAAATCCATAACTAATTTCAACAATTAATGGCTGATTGCCTTCAAAAACAAAATCAATGGCAATACATTGTGTTTTCAATTTTCGGTTTAAATCAAATGCAAGTCTGACACATTCTTCACTGATATCCAATTTTCTGTAAACAACGTTTCCGCTTCCGGAGGCTCTAAAATCATTTTTTCGAACCATTCTTTTTATACCAAAAGCGCGATTTCCAATCACAATAATACGAATATCACAATTATTTTCAGGAATAAAATCCTGAAAATAGGCATACCCTTTTTCATTACCGGTCATTTTCGCAAAATTTGTCGGGTAGACAAGCCTCACACAACCTTTTAGAACATCTAATAATGTGGTTTTGCCAAGACGAAATTTTCTCCATCTTTCTCTTAAATTACTAAATCTGTTATACTGAGCAAAACCGCTTCCAAAAGATTGATTAATCAATTTTCTTGCCTTTTGTTTTGTCTTTACCAATTGTACGTTTTCCGAACCTGCCCCTCCCCGAAGTTTAAAAACTTTCGGAAATGAAGTCAATTCAGTCCAGCGTAATGCATCGTTTTTTGAATAGAAAACATAAGACGGAACATAAGGCGCCTTTATAGATTCCAGCAAATATTTTTGTCCTATTTTATCATTAAAATGCCACACTGAGTTAAAATCAGGAAATACTTTTTTTCCGGATGCTTGAATAGAATACAGTAATTGCTTGGCAAACAAAACATCTTTTGCACTGGCATGATGAAAATGCCACATTAGTATATCACAATCATCTATTTGTTTGATAATATCATTATCATAACAATTCACAATCCTGTAAGGTATGAATTTATCCTGACAATATGAAATCCAGCGCTCAGAGAAACCTGTAGATTGATGTATGGCAATTTTCATATTATTCACTGTTTGTTTGACCAAGATAATCTATCCATCCGGGTGGAGGGACTGTAGATATTGCAAATGATTTTAAATCATTTATCTCTATCTCATGATTATTCAGGAAAATTTTAATATCCTTTTTTTGAACCCCGGTTTCAGCAGCATGAAGCAGTGAAATTTTATGTATATCAAAATCCATTAATGTTGCCATTGCCATATCGGTTATGGCGGAATTAGTTGAAAATGAAATAATTCCCAAAGGTAAAGGATTGGGCTCCAGTGGACCATTTCCCTGTCCCCCAATAATGCCGTCACACAAAGTATATATTATTCTTTGGGGTTTATCTGATATTTCACCATTAGCAGTTCCATAAACAGCAATTTTATTCAAGTCCATAACCATTCTCCAACAGGTATCATTTCCATACCAGCCTGCGGCTATTTGATGTATGGGTTTAGGGTTTGACAGTTTCCATAAAAATATGGCTAATTTTTGCCAAAACCAAAATTGCGGTCTCCCAATATTCCTGTTTGCAATATCTCTAAGTTTTTCAGCATAATAACGAAAGTAATTTTTCCCCGGATAACAGTCGCCGTTCTGTCCTGTACCTCCCAATCTATGATGAGGGAGAAAATCTTTATCTCCATTTATGCCTACTATATTTTTTAAGGCGCAGGTAATCCCCGTTTTTTGATGAGTTTTAATTTTGGGGATTGAAATAATAATATCGGCATTAAAAAATTCTTTCGTTATACAATATTTATGGACTCCCTTTCTGTGAGATTCACCCAGTCTGTCGTAATTGTAATCTGTTACCCTGAATTTCCTTGCATTATTGCTGATTGGTTCCAGGTAACTTTTATCGCCAAGTTCAAAAAGCAGATATTCATTTAACGGATTACATTCTTTTGTCAATTTATTCTTTAACACATCCAAAGTAACACGCCTGAAGTCTTTAATACGTATCGGAATATTATAGCGCTCTGATAGACATTGGATTTCCGACAAAAACTCTTTAGACAGCATTTTATCCCATTTACAACCCTGTATCGGCGCATCTCCAATCAGAATAGATTGAGGTGCAAACTGAAGTAACAGTTCAAGAAACGCCAGTAAAAAATCATCATTTGTTCTCAGGCACAATTCATCATAAGGTTGCAGGGAATGTTTTACCCAATTTGGTTTTAAAAGAATTTTTTTATCTTTTATACCACCGTTTTTCAACAGTGAGTCATATACTAATTCCGAAAAAAGCGTTTGGAGTTTCTTTCTATCGGAATATGTTTTTGATAATTCCTCGATAGTCCGTTCGGAATCAGTCTCGAATAAAGTTTTTATTTCAAGAAACCCGTTCATATTTTTCTCTGATTAAATCACCTAACTTATCACTTGTAAAAAACTCAACTTCAGACCATTGTTTGATTATATTTTTCAATAGTCTATCTATATTTTTCAAATTAACATCTCTGTTTTTTTTATTTAGCGTGCCTGTGTAATTTAACCGGTGAGTAGAAATAACTGCCGGTTTATTCCATCGAAAAGCAAAATTTATTCTTTTCAGGCATTCGTCAACACAATCCATGTTTGGGTTAAAAGTTGGTTCAAAAAAACAGTTACGGACTATATAATACTGTCCATATTTGTTTTTTTTCCCACTATAATTATATTGTCCGTTTTTATTCAATTGTTTTTTTTGATGTGTTGAATAATTCTGAAATGTTCCTCCCTGAATATACCTAATCCCTTCGTCAAAATAACACTTTTCAATAAAATCATCCCATACATAACACGGCGCAACGGCAGAAATTGAACGAAAACCAAATAATTTTTCAAATATATTCAAGCCTTCTTTTATTGATTGATATATAAATGGCTGCTCCGACTCATCGTGATAATCGTAGGCAGATAAAACATGAACCCGGTTGTCATTTGGAATTTTAACTGTCTGACTGAAAACCGTTTCCTCAAAAGCATCCCTTGAACCGCTTATATTGTCCTGCAGCAATTTAAGCCATAATTGAACGTTCAAATGTTCTCTGCCATGGAATTGAGGATAAAACAGTCCGCTGTCTAAACCCTGTTTCCATAAAACGAAAGGATTGGATTGGGAATAATACCTTGACATGGTTTCAGTTATCAATTCATAATGATATGTTGAAAAGTTTGAGGCTTTTATTTTTCCAAAATCCGGATTGGCGACTATGCAATTTGCAGTTATAAAGGCGGGATTATTGTTCCTGTCTTTTACAGAACTGAGAATCTCAAACAAATGCTCAATATCTGACTGAGACGCTATGGTATCATTCCTGTCATACCCCAAATTCAAATCAAATTTAACCTCGTTTTGTATCAGTTTAGTCAATATTTCAATGGAAGGCATTCTGATACTTCCCCAATCATCGCTTTCTATCACAATGATTTTGCGATTTGTATGCCACCCCAGTGTATTTATCAAACCGCGTCCTAAAAAACGCTTTAATCCTTTAAACATATCTATTAAATTGCTAAATCCAAAAATTTTTTTGCAACGTTTTTGATATTATAATCTTCAATGTTATTGATAATATCTTGCTGCGAGTAGTCTCTATTCAGAAACCGGATGAATTTTTCCCTGTCTATGTGTTGAGAAAAAAGCGACAGAACAGGTCTGTCGCACAAGGCATAGTCGATTAATTTACTTGGGATTTGAACGGACGTCCCATTTTCCAGATTCAGTACAAAATCGTAACTGCTCAATCGAAATATCAGTTCATCCCGGTCGATGTAATGATGAATCAATAATTTTTTTCCTAACATGTTTGTGTGATTTTCCAGTAAACGGGATTGGTTCGTATAGATATGAAACCTAAAATCAATGGTCAGTTCTGCCAGAAATTCCAATATCGGGCGAGGGTCCCGAACGCCGGGGATAAATGCCCCTGCGTATGCAAACGTAACGACTTCATTGGGCATGTATTTTTCAACCTTTTTAATGTTTGCAAAGTCAAAACCTTGAGGTATTACACGTATCTTATCCCAAAATTCAGGATAATAACCGGTCTTTCCGCTTTCAACAGGAATCGTAATGTAGTTAGCCCGTCTGCAGAACGACTTTTCAAAAGCCTTAAAATAAAATGGATAGTTGAACGAATCTGTTTGACACAGCATAAAAGGGTCTCCGCAATCTGCAATCCATGTTTTGGTCAATTGTGGATTTTTTTTGAGTGATTTGGTAACGCCCCAATGTATGGGATGAGGAACTGCAATAGAGATAAGCAAATCAAAATCACGCATTTTAGACAAAAGTTTGGGAAGTTTCCATACGTATTGTATGGACGGAAATGCCAAAAATGTATAACAAAAGCGGTTTGCAATTCTTTTGAAAATAAGGGAAAGTTTATTTCCTTTTAATTCAAACCTGTTTTCCAAATTAATATCCACGAATCGTATTTCCACCCTGCTTTCTCTCTGAAAACGAGTATAATCATAGTTGCTTGCAGGAATGTACACAATTACCTGATGTCCCTGCCTGACCAGTTCCTTCGCCAATTCTGTAGTCCGGAAAGAACGGGGATTATTTTGAGGATAAAAAGACCCTGAAATAATTAAAATGTTCATCTTAGAAAATCGATTTTGCAAATTGAATAACAGGTTGATTATCTTCAATAAATAATACGGCTAAAGGATTGAGGAACAGACTGAAACCATAATAATCACATCCGGTTCGCAGTAAGAAGATAATAGGGAAAAGCAACAGGACAGGCGTCAGTTTGAAGATGAAATAAATATATTTTTGCTGGTATTCACTTCGTAAATAATAAATGTAAAAAATTATCACAGAGACAAATGCAAATGTTTGAGACAGTACGATAAATCGTCCTCCCGACGGAATTAATGACATGATATTTGATATGGAATATAAAAACAGCGCGAAGCAGAACAAGCGAAATAAAGACTTGTGATATTGCAAAATTTTCCTGCCCAACAAACATGCAGTAAAAAGTAACACAGTAATTACCCACTTAACAATAACTTGAGACCCCTCTACATAAAAATTATATTGACTTCTTTCATCAATAACTCTTTGTATATATTCTTCATTCGTATAACTCATAGCCTTGGCAGTCAGGAATGAAGGGGAATAGGTTAATGCAATATTTCTTATTTGTTCAATATCTATTTCTTTGATTAAAAATGAAATCATGTAAAAAAACAGCAAGTAATTTATTTTTTTGGGAATAAACCAATACATCAGCAAGATACATAGCGGTATAAAAAAGGAAAAATGGAAGAGCAGAGAAGCAAAACACCAAACTAATTTCGACTTGTCCGAATTATATAAATAAGGTAATGCGCCATACACAAAAACATGCAACGCTGTCCACATTCGAACGCCGTTGATTTGCCAGATCGGGCAAATCAGGATATAATAAAATGTCAAAATATACAGAGACATTCCAATAACTTTAGGGAATTTCTCTAACACAAACCATATATTTCTGGAATAAAAGAAACCAAAGACAAAAGCAAATACGAAAAATAACCAGCGAGGATTATTCGTTATCAATGATAACAAATAAGTTACGGTCGGTTGATATATATCGACAAATTCTCTGTCTTCGTAGAAAAAAGACGTAAAATTTTCCCATGTGACAGGCTGTTGATTAAGTTCAATCAGTTGTTCTGCGTATCGAAGACCGTCGGCTTCGCTCCCTCCCTCCGGAAAAAAAATATGAATCATTCCGAGAAATATACAAAACAACCAGAACAGATTTTTACTTTGAGGCAATCGAAAATGCTTGACACTTAAAAACAAAGCCCATAAAGGGTATATTAAAGCAGTAAGATATATGCCTTTCTGATTATTCGACAGATTTGCTAAACTCATTTTTTATGATTAGTAATGTAGACACACTGTTAACGGGCAAAAAGCAAAGTTTCATACGCTTGGGATAGTTGGATAAATACTTTTTTACTTCAGCCGGAATTAATCGATTTTCAAGGTAATCACCGACAGTTTCCTGTTGACTGGCATACAGCAGATGAAGACCGGTAGAATCAAAATATTCACTCTTATGATAACCTGCATATCGCAGTATTTTTTTTATCCAGTATGGAATCATTGATGCAATCTGGACTTTAAGAGGTATAATTGGTTTAATATCAGTTGAAAACGGAATGTTTTTCAAGACGTCCACAAATAGAAAATCTTTTTCGACTGAAAAATACAACTTTCTATTATTCCGGAAATTGAATCCAACATTTCGCCAATAATCAATCAATTCGTTATCCCACAGTGGAATACGCCATTCAAATCCAACATACTCATACACTCTTACACTGTTCGCAATAAATTTTGTTTGGCGTTCTTGCCAATTAAAATATTCCGGAATCTGATTGGCTTTGAGACTGTACTTTTCTACAGTTGATTGTATCCGGGCTAACAGATTGTCGCTTCTTTTTGCATATCCAAAACCGTCGAAATGCTTATGAATAATATGAATAAGAGATGAATGAATAGAATCATAAACCTCCATTCCCAATGTAAGATGACTTCCTGCGATAAAGTCAAGCGCATGACCCGGAACAAAAACATCGCCTGTTTGGGCTATTCCTGCTTTTTTTAACATACAAACTGCTATAAAATCCTGCAAATGAGGAACGGAGGTTCCATTAAAGGCATATTTTCTGTAACTGTCTATTTCATTACTCAGTTCAAAAACAATCTCCGATGTGTACTCAATAAAATACCATTCATAACCCAATGCGCTTGCTACTCTTTCACTTAGTAATGATTCATGGTTATTCCTTACCCCATAGGAATAGCCTTTTACATTTTTCACCCCTGCCTTGAATAAATAATTCATTATTAAACGAGAGTCATGACCTCCACTTAGCGGAATAATCCAGTTGCGTACATCAGGCACACTTTTTATCATTCGCTCTGTAACTGTTGTAAAGATAGCGTCCAGTTTAGCAGCGTTGACTGATAAATCACGCTGACTGTCATTATCCATCTTTGGTGTCCATTGAAAATAGGAATGTCGAATACAGTTGCCATGCACAATTTCAACCATCTCGCCTGCCTGTACGGCAAAGACACTTTCGAATAACGTATCTGGACCGGTAATAAAATTGGAACACAGGTACTGCTCAACAATCTGGACATCTACACGAAGCCTTATGGCAGGATGATGCTGGCGAAAAGCGTCAATATCATCTGTAACATACACCTCACGGTTGTGCAGGAAATAGATAACCGGGAAACATCTCATTTTATCAACACACAAGACGGTAGATTGTTTTGAATGTATAATGATAGAAAAATTACCGTTTAAATGCAACAAAAACTCCTTGAAAGGACCTGTATCAACAGGCGTGTTTTTTTCAAAAACCAATTTCACCAGTTCTGATGCATCATAAATAATATGCTTGTATTCAGCCCATCCTTTACAGTAAAAATCTGTTCCTGATATACTTTTATGCTTCCATTTCGAGCGAAATAAATGGATTGATGACATTTTTTAACTATCGTTTGATTATTTTGACAATTTCGTCAACTACAATGCTTTTTACTTCCATATAAACAGCAGGCTTGAGTGTCTCAAAAGCCACAAAAGATAGAATACAGGCAACCACAAATTGAATGAGAAAATTAATACCGTATTCATAATTCAATACCAGTCCTAAAAGAAATACGACGAAAGCCAAAATAAAAGTAATCCAGTTACAACTCAGAATCAACTTCATTTGTTTACCGAAATGAATGCCGGTCACTTTATTGATTTGGTAAGCATTGTAAATATAGGAACATACACTCGAAACGGTATATCCGTATACTAACACTTCAATATTCGTCAAAGCGCCTGTGATAGCAATGCAAACTGTCAATGTCCGTTGAAAAGCAATTGCCTTGACAAACAAATCCGAACGCCCAAGCACGTTTGCCAATTGGATGTTTTGTGTTCTAAGCGGGAAAAAAAATGCTCCAGTCGCTAATATTTTCAAATAAATAACAGCCGTATTCCATTGAGTACCGATAATAAAGGGAATGAAATTATCAGAAACCGCAACGAGCATAAAAGTAAAATAAGCAGATACAAATGAAATAACTGCCATAAATTTGTAAAATACGGCATGGAGCCTCTCCCTATCATTATTTATCGAACAAAGAACAGGAAAAACAATTCTGTGAGAAACATTATATATGTTTTTTGTAAACAGATTAATAAATGCCTCTGCTCGTGTAAACTGTCCCAAAAGCGCAGGAGCGTAAAATTTACCGATAACCAAATAGTAAAAATTGTCAACTACTGCCATCATAAGATTGCTTTTAAGTATATGGATACCAAAACGAAAATGTCTGAAAAATATCCTTTTAGAAAAATACCGACGGGGACGCCATTTACTTGTCAACCAAAATAATGATGTACTGATTGTTGATTTTACCAAGGTCTGCCAAACAATACTCCAAACACCGAAACCGTTGTAAGCTAATGCTATACCGGTTATTCCGCCAATAGTATGACTGATAATTGAAATGATTGCCTGAATCTTAAAATTTATCTCCTTTACACGAATCGTATGCTGGACTATGGATAATCCATTAATAATCAAAGATAAACTGGAAAGTCTGACGACATTGGTCAATACCGGCTGTTTGTAAAAAAAGGCAATAGCAGGCGCTCCGAAATAGATTAACAGATAGCAGATTAGACAAACTGCAAGATTGAAATAAAAAACTGTCGTGAAATCCTTTTGAGTAACATTTCTGCTTCTAATTAATGATGCGCTCAACCCTCCTTCAACAAAGACATTCAAAATAGCGGTGAAAATAACTGTCATTCCGATTAGTCCATAATCGGCTGGAGTGAGCAGTCGCGCAAGAACTATAGAAATAAGAAAAACAACGCCAAGACTGAAAAAGTTATCAATCATCACCCATTTGGCGCCATGTACTGTTTTTTCTTTTAACGGCATAACATGCTACTTACCTCTTCCATATTTTTTCCCACCCCATATCGGAAAAACAGGGACCTTGCGTCGCTTCAGAAAAAATAATATCATTGAAACTCCCGTTCCATTCTATTTGCTCAACTTCTTCGTTGTCATTCACTATGATATCCCATCCGACCAAACGGCAAAAAGGAATTTGCTGATGTGTTTTTTCAACGTATGCAATGCAATCATCAAATTTAGGGATCATTTTTCCTTCAAATAATATGCCGGTATCAGGATGACAGGATGTAGTTTGCCAATTAACCATATATCCCTTTTCACTGAGCGTTCCGGACTTTAAATCAACCGGTATTTTGATTGCTGAACCCGACCTGACATGTGTATCCTCCTTTCTGCCAATCCTTAAATACGCTCCCCTGCAAGATGCTTTCCCGCTGTCTTCGATAACGCTTGTTATGCGCAATGTGGCAACTGCGCCCGGCATTATCTCTTCAAAAAAACGATGCTGTTTGATATATCTTTGAAATACACCATTCCCCATTTTGCGGATTGTATCCATGTCAAACATGTCTTTTGAAAAAATAGAAACTCCAAGCCCTTTATTAGAGTTATCCTGCTTGTAAACAATCTTTTTGTTATTATTGAAAACATAATTTTCAACAGCATCAGGGACTAAAACTTCCCATGCCGAGGTAAAAAACAATCCGTTCACAAAATAGGCTAAATCAGGCAGGCAACTCGTTTTCAAAAGCGTTTTGGACAATGGCTTTGCATTTGAAATATTCCCATATAATCCTTGTATATAGGGAATAACGATTGTAGCGTAATAGTTCTCAGGTATCCATCCTTCCTTAAACTGTCCTGATAGCGCAGCATATACATTCAGCCAGGGCGCAAACCATTTGTTGCCAAATACATCCTGCGCATATTCTAAAGATAATTTGCTGAAATGCGGATTTGTTTTACCTTTTTCAGATTCAATACTTTTCAGCAACGATTCAGCCCTTAGTCTACTCATCCGGTGACTCATAAATTCTCCTCTTTTCTGTAATGCCACCTTGATTAAATCTTCCAACCGGTTTGCCATGATTATTGTAATATATTAAAAACAATTCGCTCACACGCCTTTCCATCACCGTATGGATTAAGTGTTTGTGCCATCCGGGAATAAACAGACCGGTCATTCAGCAACAAATGAATATGTTCAACAATTGATGTGAAATCAGCGCCAACCAGTTTCACAGTACCGGCTTCCACTGCTTCCGGTCTCTCAGTAGTTTCTCGCATCACCAGGACAGGCTTTCCCAGCGAAGGCGCTTCTTCCTGTACACCTCCGCTATCCGTGAGTACCAAATAACAATGCTGCATCAAATATACAAATGGCACATAATCCAGAGGGTTGAGCAGGTAAATATTTTTTATATCAGAAAGTAAATCGTAAACAGGTTTTCGCACATTTGGATTCAAATGCACAGGATATACAATATCTATTTCAGGACGAGCAATCGCTATCTCTTTCAGTGACTTACATATATTCATAAAGCCATTCCCGAAATTTTCGCGTCTGTGACCCGTCACTAATATGAATGGAGTATTGTTGACAGCGTAGCCGACCTTTTCAATTTGTTGTTGAAGTTTTTGTTGTAAAGCGGAGTCATGGTTGATTTTGTTTACAACCCAATTCAACGCATCAATAACGGTATTGCCCGTAACGAATATTTTTTCGTTCGCAATGCCTTCATGCAATAAATTCTGCCGTGAACGCTCGGTAGGAGCAAAATAATAATCACATATTCTGTCGGTTACCTGTCGGTTCATCTCTTCGGGGTAGGGTGATTGCAAATTGTAGGTTCGCAAACCTGCTTCCACGTGTCCAATAGTAATTTGTTGATAAAAGGCTGCTAATGCCGTAGCCATCGAAGTTGTTGTATCTCCGTGTACGAAAACGATTTCAGGCTGGATTTTGTGCAGAACATCGCGCATACCCAGCAACACTTTGGCGGTTATATCATACAAATCCTGATCGGGGGACATTATGTTCAAATCATAATCGGGCTTAATGTCGAAAACATGTAATACCTGATCTAACATTTGACGGTGTTGTGCCGTAACACACACTTTCACGTCAAATGTTGCAGGATATTTTTGAAATTCCTTTATCAAAGGCGACATCTTAATAGCCTCCGGACGGGTTCCGAAAACAAATAATAATTTCTTCATCTCAGATGGCGGCGAATTTACGTACGCCACAAAAATCCAATTCAATTTTATTGTCCTGTTTGTGAATCGTCAAGAAATGTTTATGCCTGACTAACCATACAACAATATCCGCTTTATCATAAGCCTCTTTGTAATCTGCCAGATTGAAACTTTGATGTGTTTGCACATTAGGTTCAACAACCAAAATTTCGGCATGTGCTTCTGCAAGCAGACGTGATACAATATATTTAGCAGGTGATTCACGCAAATCATCAATGTCCGGTTTAAAAGATAATCCCATACATGCTACAACGGGTATTCTATCTGTCACGGATGCAAACTGCAAACATGTTTCCAATATTTTGTCGGCACACCAGTCTGCCTTATAATCATTGGTTTCCCGCGAACGCTTAATAACTTGAGATTCCTCTGCAAAATCAGCAACAATAAACCAGGGATCCACTGCAATACAATGCCCGCCCACGCCACATCCGGGCTGTAAAATATGGACACGCGGATGTTTATTGGCTAATTCAATTAATTCCCACACATTAATGCCGGCTTTATCACATATCATGGACAACTCATTGGCAAAAGCGATTTGCACATCACGGGAGGAATTTTCAGTCAACTTACACATTTCGGCTGTACGCGAATTGGTCGCATGAAGATTCCCTTGAACAAACAGCCTGTAAAAGTCAATGGCTTTTTCGGTGGAATCCCTGTTGATACCTCCTATAACCCTGTCATTATGTGTCAATTCATAAATAACGTTGCCCGGTAATACTCTTTCAGGACAATAGGCAATATACATTTTATCTTTTAATTCGGGACGTGCATTCCATATCAAATCCGCCATCTTTTCTGTTGTTCCCACAGGGGAGGTTGATTCTATCAGGTATAAACTTCCTTCCTTTAAAAAAGGAATTACAGCGCGTGTAGCAGATTCAATATAAGAAAGATCGGGGAAATGATTTTGGCGGAAAGGAGTAGGCACTACAATCAGAAAGACGTCCGCATGTTCCGGTTTTAATGCGGCTTTCAGTAATCCTTTTTCAACGACCCGTTTAACTACCGTATCTAACCCCGGTTCTACAATATGAATATGCCCGGCGTTCACAGCATCAACGATTGTCGGATTTACATCTACCCCAAGCACGCGGAATCCTTTATCTGCCAAGACTGAAGCTGTTGGGAGTCCGATATATCCCAATCCTATCACAGCAATTTTTATCATTTCCCTCGTCAATTCTCTGAATCTGTTTAGATTTTAAACAGATTCTCAATACATTACTTTAACCGACTTATTTCCGTTCGTAACGATATACACTCCTTGTCCCGGCAGGACAACATCCGCTTTTTCACCGGTGGCTATACCTTGAAATACCGGTGTGCCGTTCAAATTATACACACTCCAGGGCACACCTGCCGTTAAGCCGCTTATATATAATGTGCCATGTTGAACGTATGCCTTTAGTCCGACTGTCTCCATACCGTCAATGGATACGCGCGCTTTGCGGAAAACGGCGACAACGCTGACACTATGAGCCGGCATGGTAAAGGTGCGCCTCAAACCTGTTTCGCTTAGCGGAACATGGGTATTTCCGTCATTGTAGTTGACTGCATCTATCGAAACGAATTCGTACCCCTCATCAGGGGTAATAATCAGTGTAACCGTTTCGCCTTCAAAGGCAAGATACGGGGAATGCGTTAGCGCTTCGACACTGCCGCCTTCGTAAGATAAGGCAACGCCAACGTAGTAAATCGGTTCTTCGATTTTCAGCGTAAAAGTAAAGTTAAAGCTATAAACGCTGTTTGAAGCCTGTAACTTGACTTCGTAGACGCCTATTGGCAGACCTTCGGCAATATCCAACTGTTGGGTTGTATTATTCCAGGTGATGCGCTCGTCGCCTGATAATTTGGTAACGGTTATCGGACGTGTGCCTGTGATAGTGTACTTATCGGTTGAGGTAGCCGTATAACCTACGAAAAGTGTTAGAGAAGCAGGGCCAGAAATATAGGGCGCGACAAGAAAGGTCCACTTTGCCCAAAATTCCTTATGTCCCGAATCAGTTGGCCTAATTGTCTGTACAAGTCGGTTGGAACTGTCGAACCAGCCATCGAATCTGTATCCCTGCATTGTTGGATTCGGCAGCGCATACGTTTCACCACGTTCGTAGGTATATTTTACGGTTGACGGCAAACTTGCGCCCGCTGTGTTATACGTAATAGCATAAAACGGAAAAGGGTATTGTTCATCCCTCATATTCAACATGGGGAATTTGGTACTGTTATCCCAATGCCATGGACCGGATGCACTAAAATCCCAAATGTTAAGAACATAAATGTCCTGGTTCATAAAATGGTCTGCGGTCGCATCATCAGTTGAGCCGTCCCGCAGGTTGTGGCCGTGCTGTGGATTGGTGATTGGGTTGTCGTCTATAACATTTCCGTTTACTCTGGCAAATTCATAACGGAAACTATTATCAATAAAACAATCAGTGTTGTTTGCTTGTTGGCCTACTAATGCACCTAAACCATAACCCCCACCAATAACATTACCGGTCGAATAACAGTTTTCTATATATTTTTTACCGGTGCTTCCTCCATTTTCTTGAGCGCCTACCAGTCCGCCAAGCATTGCATAGCCGGTTACATTACCTGTTGAATAACAATATCTTATTGTACAGGTACCATCGTTAGTTACCTGCTTTCCCACTAATCCGCCGACTCCTCTGCCAATAGGTGAGGGAAAGCTGTTTGGCGCTGTAACATTGCATGAAGA
>Ga0099364_10004265_pt1 | contig 21734 bp, 16 predicted proteins | sample TergutTh196P3_FD_73070 | JGI IMG/M metagenome (GOLD analysis project Ga0099364, IMG submission 73070) | Microcerotermes parvus P3 segment gut microbial communities from Pointe-Noire, Republic of the Congo - Th196 P3 | ecosystem: Host-associated > Arthropoda: Insects > Digestive system > Gut ... | reverse complement strand
TTGTGGGGTTCAGAAACATACAGGTGCTTCTGTTGGCTTTGTCCGAAGCCCTGCCCGAACAAGCCTCCTGAGCCTATGGCATAGAGGGACTGATTCACCTGCCAACGCGCCCCTAAGGGTTCAAAACTCTTGTCGAGCCAAGCGGTAATTCGCTCCTCCATATAGCTTGCGAAAAATTTTCGCACTACCCCCACTTCCGCCATGTATCCCAACACAAACACAGCAAGCCCCCCCGCAGGGAACAAATACCAATAGAGCTTCACGCCGCCTAAAAACATCATAACCGCGCCTAAGGTGAGGATGAGGATTGTACCCGAGAGGTGGTTTTCTTTGTATATCAAGAACGCCATAGCACCGATAACGAGGACGTAAATTCCCATGGGGCTAAAGGCGTTCCACGCTTTTTCGAACCAACTCAGGCGCCTGGGACGGCGGAAAGTCGTTGCGACCCGTGGTTGTGCCGTGCCGCGCATGATATTGTCGCGGCGCAGTGCCATGTCTGCGGCACAGAACATAATCAGGGCGAGCTTGGCGATCTCTGAGGGTTGGAAGGTGAAGCTGCCCATGGGGATAAAACGCTTGATGTCCTCCCGTCCGGGTCCCAGATTTACGTAATAAAACAGCACCAAAACCAACAGCCCAAGGGCGCCGGCAAGGGCAATATAGGAGATTTTGCGGAAGACCTTTGGGTTAATGTTGGCGAAAATTATCATGGCAACGATGCCTATGAGAGCGTTTTTCCCCTGTGATATGATGTAGGTGTAGGCGTTATTTGTTTGGCTGAGGGCGTCGATATAGCCCGCAGAGAACATCATAACAAGCCCAAAAGCGAGGAGAATAATTACTATGCACAGAAAAAATGTGTCCGCCCGCGGCTGAACCTTGATTGCGTTGAGTATGCCCCTAAGGCTTTTGTCCCGCGTTGAAAATGTAAACCACTCGCCGCGTTTCGGAATGTCGATTATCTTGCGGGGAGGCTGGTTTCGCTCACGGACATTCTGAACACGCTGTAAAATCCACTCCCTGGTTTTCCTTGCGCCCTTTACAAAGGGCTTGGCGCGGGATTTGTCCCCTGTCCTTTTTGTATCACTTCCCACGCGCCGTGAAGGGGGCGGTGTCCTCGTATTGTTCATTGTACTATCCTCCTGACTTCATATTCTGAGAATAAAAAATCCCGCGGCGATGCCCAAAATATTCACCAGTGTGAATACCACTACAATCTTCACCTCACTCCAACCTATCATCTCAAAGTGATGGTGGATCGGAACCATTTTGAAGATACGTTTGCCCACGCCGTTTTCGTCCTTTGTGGCTTTATAGTAGGCGATTTGGATAACGTCCGACAGTCCCTCAATGACATAGACCAAGCCGAAAAACAAAAGAATAATCGGAACATCCAGGGCGTAGGCAAGGGCGATAACCATACCCCCCAGGAACATTGACCCGGTATCCCCCATGAAGATTTTCGCGGGCTTTTTATTCCAGGCGAAAAAGCCGATACATCCGCCCAAAAGAGCCGCCGCCGTTATCATTGTATTGCTTTCCCCTGCCAAATACGCCAAAGCCAGGAACGCCGCCGCTACCGTCGCCGTTACGCTGCTGCACAGTCCGTCAATGCCGTCGGTGAAATTGACGGCGTTTGTGGCACAAAAGAGAACGCCGAATCCGAAAGGGAAAAACGCCCAGTAGGGCATGGTGATTTTCCCTGCGAAAGGAATCCACATCTGAGGGGCCTTGTCGTTGATGAACCACAGGGCAAGGAGGAAGCCGGAGATAATCAGCACCTGCAGGATAGTTTTTTCTCCCCGCTTTAGGCCCTCGTTGCGCTTTTTGACCACTTTGATGTAGTCGTCCAAAAAGCCCACCGCCGCAAAGCCCAGTGCCATAAAGATACCCGGGATCAGCATTAGGTCACCGGATTCCATTGAAGCAGTGCTATCCTCGCGCAAAATACGCAAAAAACTCAAAAGCAAGCTGTTGGGATAGAGCAGACCGATCAGTACAGCAACCACCGTGCCGAAGATAAACATCAGTCCGCCCATTGTCGGCGTACTTTCCTTGCCTTTGTGCCACTTTGGTCCAATATCCAAAATAGTTTGCCCCACATTGAGCTTTCTCAGCCACGGGATGAGCCAGAAACCCATCAATCCCGTTGCGGCAAATGCGGCGACAGCGGAGATTATGGCGAAAAGCGTTGCGTCCATTTTTTAATTCCTTTCTTTCCGGTGAATTTTGCCGCTGTCTCTAATGGTTTCACGGCATAGCATCTAGAAATTCGTGTACCACCGCCCGCTCGTCAAGTTCTATCTTGCCCTGGGAGAGTATCTGATAGTCCTCGTGTCCCTTTCCCGCAAGAATGACGATGTCGCCCTCTTGGGCTATTTTCAGGGCAAGCCCGATAGCGGTTTTGCGGTCGGTTTCCTTGTGGATTTTTGCGCGGGACTTTCGGGGTATCCCATCTGCAATCTGCTCGATAATCTTCTCGGGGTCTTCTGTGCGGGGGTTATCTGATGTGATATAGATGATGTCCGCGTGCAGTGCCGCGATTTTTCCCATAATGGGGCGCTTTCCGGAATCTCTGTCCCCGCCGCACCCAAAGACGGCGATAATCCGCTCAGGAGTGCATTCCCGCAAGGTCAACAGCACATTTTCCAACGCATCAGGGGTGTGGGCGTAATCTATATACACTCTGTACGGGGTGTCGGTTTTTACTCTCTCAAGTCTGCCGGGAATGCCCACACAATCGCTGAGAGCCGCCGCACTTTCCTCAAAGTCAAAGCCCAGTTGGGTTGCCGTGGCAAGGGCGGCAAGGGCGTTGTGGATTGAAAAACGCCCCGGTGTCTGGAGCTTCAGGCGGGCAATGCTTCCTGTGGTAACGGCGTGGAATTTCGCTCCGTCAAGACTTTGGACAATGTTTTTGGCAACATAGTCCGCCGCGTCCTTAGTGATTGAGTAGGTGACGGTTTTGTGCAAACACGCTTCAGCAAAATAATCGCTCTCCTCGTCGTCAATATTGATGACGCACAGCCCGGCGCTAGGGAATAAAAGCCGCTTTGCGGATTTATAGCACTCCATTGTGCCGTGGTAGTCCAAATGCTCTTGGGTGATATTTGTGAACACCGCCGCGGCAAAGAAAATCCCTGCGGTACGCTGCTGCTCCAGAGCTTGAGAACTGACCTCCATAACGCAGTAAGTGCAAGCGTTGTCCGCCATCTCCTTGAACAGACTGTGGAGTTTTTCGGGCTTAGGAGTTGTAAGGCTCGCCTCCTGTGTTTTTCCGCCTGTTTCGATTTTTACAGTGCTGATTAAGCCTACCTTTTCCCCTGCCCGCTCTAAAACATCCCGCAAAAGAAAGGCTGTGCTAGTTTTGCCGTTTGTTCCTGTTATACCGATTATTTTCAGGCGGTTTGCGGGATTACCGAACCACGCCGCCCAAAGCAGTGCCAGAGCCGCCTTAGTGTTTTGGACTATTATCTGCTTTTCAAGCCCCAAATCCCGCTGAACAACAACCAACGCCGCACCGTTTTTCAGGACATCGCGGGCAAAATCGTGTCCGTCATGGTGCTTGCCCTCAATACACACAAAGACACAGCCCGCCGTTACCTGCTCGCTGTTATCACAGATAGCGGTGATTTCCTCTGTTATTCCGAACAGCTTGCCCTCATACCAGTTGAAAAGATCTTTGGTTTGCATTCGTTTACTCCTTTAAGAATACAGGATTGAGTTTCCAAACTTCTGTATTCTGCATTATCTCTAGTCAACAAAAAAGGGCGTATAGTCCTCATTGCTCACAAGGTTGCGGAAATATACAGTCACATCACGCCCCTGTTCCACCACAAGTCCCTTGTTCAGGTCTTGGTCAAAAGCCCGGGGAACGCCTGTGCGTGTTGTGATAAAGCTAGCGGCATACTTCAGGTTCAGCCCCGCCTTTGCCGCAGCCGCCTTTGCCTCGTTGAGGGTCATGTTGCTGAAGTCCGGGACCTTGGTTTTCTTGGCAAGGGATGCTTTAGTGGTATAGAGCAAAACAATGCCGTTCTTGTGGAGATATTCCCCCTTAGCGGGGACTTGGGTCAATACCTTTTCGCCGCCGCCGATGATTTTGCTCTCAAGGTTTGCGGCTTTAAGAGTTTTTTCCGCATCACCAACACTCTTGTCCTCAACAGAGGGTACTTTGTTGCGGTAGAGGTCAAGCTCATCCTTGGTATATTGACGGGGAACGTTGAGATAGCTCAAGGAGTCCTCCATAATACGCCCCGCCACGGGAGCCGCCACAACAGAGCCGCCATATGCCCCAACAGGTTCGTCCACGGTGATGAGGATTGCTATTTTTGGGTCGTCCGCAGGGGCAAAGCAGACGAAAGAGGAGATATATTTGCCGTCCTGTTCACCTGTTACCATCTTCTGGCTTGTGCCTGTTTTCCCCGCCACGCGGTAGCCCGGGATGTAGCCGTTTTTGCCCGTACCCACGTTGACCACCTCAAGCATCATTCCCGTCACCTTGTCGGCGGTTTCCTTGGAGATTACCTGTCTTTTTACTGTGGGGTCATTTTTTTTCACCGTGTTGCCGTTCTCGTCCAACTCGCGCTCCACGATATACGGTTGCATGAGCTTGCCGCCGTTGGCGATAGCGGAAATTGCCGTAATCATCTGTAACGGCGTGACTTGGAGGGATTGACCGAATGAGCCTGAGCCGAGGTCAACAATGCTCATGGAGTTGCGGGAATAGTATGTCACTCCCGGACGGGGCTTTGTTTCGGCAAACTCAGAAAATCCAGTCCGCTCGGTGAATCCGAATCCCTCGAAGTAGTCGGAAAACTTTTGCACGCCAACGCTCTGCCCCACGGACACAAAGTATGGGTTACAGGAATTAACCAACGCGTCGGTGAAGTCCTGATTGCCGTGTCCCGTGCGTTTGTGGCAGTGATAGGTACGGTTGCTGATTTTAATGCTGCCGGTGTCGGTGTAGCGTTGGCTCATGCCCCAGGTCTTTTCCTCAAGAGCCATTGCGGCGGTGATGCACTTGAACACGGATCCGGGATAGTACATATTGGCGATTGAGTGGTTTTTCCACTGGTTGTTAATGGCATCCTCTTGGGTTTTCTGCTTAAAGTTTTTCACAGCCTCAAGCTGTGCTTCCAGTTTTTTGGCGGGGTCTTTAATCCGGGCAATTTCCGCCAAAACTTTTTCATCCGTCACGTCCTGAATGGTCTTAATCCCCGCGATTTTGTCCACTATGCGCGTGTCCGTAATTCTGCGCGGGTTGTTCAGGTCATAGTTTGGCATACTGGACATAGCGAGAACTGCCCCCGTTGCAATCTCCATAACTATGCCGTATGTGGCATTTGCTTGAGTGTCGTATAGGGTCTGCTTGAGTTCCCGCTCAAGGAAGCGTTGGATGGTGGCGTCCAGTGTCAGAACCAGGGAATGTCCTTGCACAGGGTCGGTATAGGAATCGTACGCCGCCGCCATGTCGTTGCCTTGGGCGTTTTTGGCGGTAGTTTTCCGTCCCGGAATGCCCGTCAACTCCTTGTCGTACTGGTACTCAAGCCCTGCGCGCCCCACGTCGTCGGTGCCGGTGAAGCCCAATAAAGTGGAGGCAAAAGAGCCTTTCGGGTAATAACGCTTGGTGTCGGGGTCTTGCCCAATAACGTTTGTCGGGTAAAACTTAATTTCCTCGTTTTCGGCGTTTTTGTAAGTATAGACAGTGCGGGGGATATCATCCTCCTTGGTGTCGGGGTCGCCCTTGTCGCCGTAAAGATAGACCAGTACCTTGTCGCTGACGGGCTTTTCCGCTTGGGATTTCAGTGTCAGAGAACCTAGGTGGGTTAGCTTGAATTTGCTCAAAATTGTTTCCGCAGGTACGTCAATCAAGGGTGCTAAATCATTGCTGATTGCTTTCATAATCCGCGTGCGTTCTTTTTCATCTTCAATAGACAAAAAGCGGTGGGGCCAGCACACCACTTTCATAACGTTGGCGCTCTCCGCCAGAAGTTCCATGTTGGAGTCATAGATTCTTCCCCGCGTGGGGCGAATTTCCGTGTCGTGGAGCTGATTTTGCTCCGCCTTGGCGCGAAGCTCATCCCCGTGGACAACAGTTTTAAAAAACAAACTGGTAGCTGTACCCAAAAAACCCAAAACCAACAGGGCTATCAATACGGTCCTGCCGCGGTTTATGGTCTCATTATATGAACCTGCTTTCTTAAACGTTCGCATATTAACCTCAATACTGAACTGTGTTTCCACTGTATTCTTTCTTTCGGAGCAATATTACATTTCTGTGTTCTGCATTACGGCAAAATCACAGGATCCTCCTCGGCACGGATCATGCCGTATTGCCCGATAGCAATATCATATGCTTCATCGGCGGGAAATTCCTGAGCAAGCTCGTTTTGCAGGCGAATGTTCTCCCGCTTTACGATTTCCAACTGATTCTGGGCACTCGAAAGAGCCGCCGCTTTCATTTCCGCCGCCGCATCGGCGACAATCGACGGCACCATCCACGCCAAAACAAGGGCAACGACGATAAGCACCGTAAGCAGGCGGTTTTTGTGGAGTTGCCGCTCTCTTTCGGCGTTGGTTGTTGGCTGACGCTCCGGTTTGTTTGGCTTTTGAGGTTTCACTTGAGGAACTTTTACCGGTTGGGGTCTGTAGTTTGCCCTTAGATCTGTGATTGTTGCCATGTTTTTTTCCTCCTGAAATTTTTGTTAATGCAGAAATGCGCTTTTCAATAACTTTCCGATTCCCGTTAAATAAGTTTTTCAATTACCCGCAGTTTCGCCGAGCGGGCGCGGGGGTTTTCGGCGATTTCGGCGGGAGACGCCGTGCGGGGCTTGCCGACCTTGCGCCCACGCGGGGTGACCCCGCAAAGGCATTGAGGGCAGTTTGGGGGGCACTGGCAGCCTTTGCAGTGCTTCGCAAAGGAATGCTTCACAATGCGGTCTTCAAGACTGTGAAAGGAGATACACGCCAGGCGGTCTTTTGGGGCGAGCAGGTCAAAGAGATCGTCAAGGGCGTCGGGCAAGCGGTCAATCTCGCCGTTTATGTAGATGCGCAATGCCTGGAATGTGCGGCGTGCGGGGTGTCCGTCACGTCTTGCGGCGGCGGGGACGGCATCACGGACGATGTGCGCGAGCTGTAGTGTGGTGGTGATGGGATTTTCACTGCGAGCGGCGGCAATCGCCTTTGCAATCCTGCGGTGAAAGGGTTCATCGGCAAAACGCTTGAGGATATCCCCCAGTGTAAGCTCGTCCATTGTGTTGACGACATCGGCGGCGGTTTTGCCGGCGGATTCCATCCTCATGTCCAGTTTTGCGTCGTGGTGGAAGCTGAAGCCTCGGCTGTGGTCGTCTAACTGCATACTGGAAACCCCAAGGTCAACGAGTATTCCGCTCACGCAAGTTACGCCCTGTTTTGCCAGTATTTCCTTGCAATCAAAGAAGTTTCCGTGTATAATAGTGACGTCGGAGTTGCCGGCGAATTTCTGGCGCAGACGGGCAATTGCCTGGGGATCGCGGTCAATGCAGATGAGCCTGCCGCCCCGTTCCAAAATGCCCTGGGAGTGCCCACCAAGTCCCGCTGTGCAGTCCACGATAAGCGCGTCTTTGCGGATATTCAGGGCGTTTATGCACTCGTGAAAAAGTACGCTATTGTGTGTAAAAGTCATGGCACAATCCCCGCTTAGTCGTCCAAGGAGATTCTGGAAACCACGTCTTTCGCCTTATCACTAAGGGCTTTTGCCTTGACAGCGGCGAAGTTTTCAGGATTCCAGAGCTGAAAGCGCGTACCCCTGCCGCGGACGATGAACTTCTTGGTCTTATCGAGTTTCGCGTATTCCCGCAGCTCCGGCCGCAGAGAGATTCGCCCCGTTGAGTCCAGTGTTACCGTTTCCGCACCGTCATTGAGTGCGCCGATGACCTCATCGATTTCATACCCCTCCATTCCCGCTTCCTTGCAGCACAGACGAATCGTGTGTTGGTAGGCATTGAAGTCGTCCAGGGTATAGACATTCAGAAAGGGTAACGCGCCGTCCTTTTGGCTGAGGGGTTTCCAAACAACGAATGACTCGCTTAAAACAGGTTTGAGGGCCTTTGGAAAAGCAAGGCGCTTTTGGGAGTCAACGCTGTACTCCTCAAAACCGTACCACGGCTTCACATTCTCGCTGTGTGTCATTTGCGTTCCCTCCCCTCGTAAATAAGTGCATTTTAGCACTAAAAAGTGCAATTTTCTGCTAGTACACCTATTATATACTCTTAGCATTGATATGTCAAGGGCTAAGTGGTAATATATGTCAAAAGTTGTTAAAAGTTTTGCACCGTCTTTTCAACAGCATAAGAAATACGGTGTGGACACAAAGTCGTGTTTATGATATAATATACTCATGAAAAAGAGAACAATTATGTATAATAGCACAAAAAAGCCTAAGGAGAAACATATGTTTAATCCCGAAAAAGTGAAGCTTGGCATCGCGCCAATTGCCTGGACAAACGACGATATGCCCGAGTTGGGCGGCGAAAACACCTTTGAGCAGTGTGTCAGCGAGATGGCGTTGGCGGGTTTTGAGGGTTGCGAAATCGGCACAAAGTATCCCGCCGACCCCAAGGTTCTCAAACGCGCATTGGACCTGCGCGGTCTGCAAATATGCAACCGTTGGTTCTCAAGTTTTCTAATTTCAAAGCCCTTTGCGGACACGGAAAAAGACTTCCGCGCCGAGCTTGCGTTCCTCAAGGAACTGGGTGCGAAAGTTATAGGCGCGTCGGAGCAAAGCGGCAGTATACAAGGCTTGCCTGTACCTGTATTGGGCGAAAAAAAGCCCGTTATGGACGACAAGCAGTGGGATATATTCTGTTCGGGACTGAACAAATTAGGCGAAATTGCCAAAAGTGAGGGTATGCGCCTGACATTTCACCACCACATGGGTACAGTGGTGCAAACTGCCGAGGAAATTGACCGCATGATGGCGAACACCGACCCCGATTTGGTGTACCTGCTGTTTGATTCGGGACATTTGGCGTACTGCGGCGAGGACTATCTGGCAGTTTTGCGTCAGTATGTAAGCCGTGTGGGACACGTCCACCTGAAAGACATTCGCCCCGATGTCGTGGCAAGGGTACGAGCCGAGGACATGAGCTTTTTGGACGGCGTTCGCGCCGGTGCGTTCACTGTTCCCGGTGACGGTTGCGTGGATTTTGACGGGATTTTCCGCATTTTGAGCGAGAACAATTACGAGGGCTGGATGCTCGTTGAGGCGGAGCAGGATCCCGCCAAGGCAAACCCCTTGGAGTACGCCATTCTAGCACGGAAATTTATCCGGGAGAGAGCGGGGCTGTAGAGGCTCGATTTCCTCTCAGCTCTCACTCCTAGCACGCGCCGCATTCAACTCCTCCAAAATTCGATCATGATCGGTGTCTGTTAGGGGGTAGTTGCGCATAGGAATATTTGCCAAAAGCGCGCCGACTATTGCGGGGATAGTAAACAGGGCGAAAAGTGTCACCATGTAGGGGGTGAACTCCTGATTTTCCCGAGCGATTCCGCCCCCGTCAATAAAAGCGTTCAGCGCTTCAACACGCTCTCCCGTGAAACCTACAAGTGCGTAGATAATCCCGCCGATTAGAGTGGCAATCCCGCCGTTGAGCTTGGCAATTATTGTCTGTCCTGCGGCGAAAACTCCGTCGGGTCGCACAGCGTTCGTGTGCTCCTCGTAGTCCACCGCATCCGCCGTCATCAAGGGCAGGAGGATGCCCAACACCGTGCCGAGGGTTCCCGCCACGGTGAGGGCGATTGCCGCCAACGCCACAAAAAGCGGCTCCGCCATGCGCGTTGGAAATGCGAGGTATAGGGCAAAAACCGCCATATAGGGCAGGACCATAACCCGATTGCAGAAGATGAAAATCTGTGTTTTTTCGTATTTTTTAGTGAGTGCGGGCATCAATTTTACCGCTAAAAGCTTGCCCGCATATGCCCCTGTACTCAGTAAAATTGTGTAGATGAGAATTTTCACGGGGTCTTTGTTGGCGTAATAATAGCTGAAAAGGGGCAGCCAAACAACGCCCTCAACATAGCGTGGACTGGAGAAAATCCCTGACAGGAGCAGGGCGCGAAAGGGTCTGTTGCGCCACATCAGGCGCAGATTTTCGCGGATTGTGTACACTCTCTGGCTAATCTCCACCCGCTCTCTTGGAATAATTCCCGCAAGTTGGAACATGGCGGCAGAAATCAGCGTTATTGGAATGACGACGACGATGAAACCCAGACGTTCGCTGTGCTGCGGGGTTTCGCCGTGAAAAAAAGCCCCCGCCCAAAGCGCCAGGGGTTGTAGGATAAAGCCGAACATACTGCCGAAAACCGCAGAGAGCGTCTTCAGGGAGATGAGCTGCGTTCGCTCCTGCTTGTCCGCAGTCATCAGCGTTGGCAGACTGTGCAGGGGGATATCTCCTGCGGTGTAAGCCAGTCCCCACAGAAAAAATGCCGCCACAGCCCAGAGGATAATTCTCAGGTTGCCTGCTGCGCCCACACCCTGTGAGGGGTCGTAAATGCCGTTGAGGAAACACAGTATGGTGAACAGGGCGGCGGGGACGGGGGCATAGATAAGGTAAGGGCGCGCCTTGCCCCAACGGGTGCGGGTGCGATCCATAAGGCTGCCCATGAACGGATCTTTCATGGCGTCAAAAACGCGGTTCGCGGTTAAAATAACGCTGACGACCATGGGCGGCAACAGCAAGGTGAACTGGAAGTAGTACGCCAACAACCCCGATATGTAGTACAAAGTCACCTGCCCTCCCAAGGCGACAAGATAAGCTAACTGTTCTTTTTTAGGGAGGGTGGGATTCATCGTTTTTTGTCCTTCCTTAAAGAACCTGTATTCAGTAGTTTGAAACGATCTCTTTTTCGCGCTTTATTCCCCAAACTTCGTTAAAAATACTCGAAATGAACGAATTATTTCTGTGTTTTTTGCCTCGTTTGGCAAAAAAATCGCTCAAAAATAGTCTGTTTAATCTACTGAATACAGGTTCTAAAAGACCTACTTTGAAATTCTGCTTACATTTGCAGTTTCAAGTAGGTCCATTGCTTACTATTTATCAAAGTGCCGCCCGAACAGCCGCCGCAATACTCTTTGCATCCAAGCCGTAACGCTTGAGCATTTCAACGGCGGGTCCCGAACGTCCGAAAGTGTCCTTAACGCCCACGCGAACCACGCGGCATGGGGACTTTTCACTGAGCAGCTCCGCCACGGCGGAACCCAGACCGCCAATGACTGAATGCTCTTCTGCGGTAACGATAAGTCCTGTCTTTGCCGCGGCAATTACAGCTTCTTCATCCAATGGCTTGATTGTATGGACATTCAAAACGGCGGCGGAAATGCCCTCAATCTCAAGTTGAGCGGCGGCGGTTAAGGCTTCAGCGACCATCAATCCTGTGGCGATAATCGTCACATCCCCGCCGTCTTTGAGCTTGACAGCTTTGCCCAACTCAAATTTATAATCCTCACTGTTGACACGGGGTACAGCCAGTCTGCCAAAGCGCAAGTAGCAAGGGGAATCAGTCTTTGCGGCGGCAAAAACAGCTTGCCGCGCCTCAATGTCGTCGGCGGGGTTGATTATGGTCATGCCGGGGATGGTGCGCATAAGAGCGATATCCTCACAACACTGGTGGCTTGCCCCGTCCTCACCCACGGAAATACCCGCGTGGGTCGCGCCGATATTCACATTCAGTCCGGGATAGCCCAGTGTGTTGCGGATTTGCTCAAAGGCTCGCCCTGCAGCGAACATAGCAAAGGTGGATGCGAATACGGTGTAACCGGCGGTGCTAAGTCCTGCGGCAACGCCGATTAGGTTCTGCTCGGCAATGCCCGCGTCGAAAAATCTTTCGGGAAACGCCTTGGCGAATACGGCAGTTTTCGTCGCCGGGGCGAGGTCAGCGTCCAACACCACCAATTTTTTGTCTGCTGCGCCAAGTTCGGCTAACGCCGCCCCGTAGGCATCTCTGGTCGCCAATTTAATTTCACTCATGCTACTATTTCCTCCAATCCCGCAAGGGCGGTTTTCAGCTCTGTCACAGCCTGATTGTACTGCTCCTCATTGGGAGCCGCGCCGTGCCAATTGACGTTGTTTTCCATGTACGACACGCCCTTGCCTTTTACGGTTTTCATCACGATGCAACAGGGTTTATCAGTGACGGTTTTTACCTCGGCGAACGCCTTTTCGATGTCGTCAAAACAGTGACCGCTGATGTTTATTACATGAAAACCGAAAGCGGCGAATTTCTCGTCAATGGGATATGGGGAGTTGACCTCGCCGATGGTGCCGTCAATCTGCATATTGTTGTTGTCCACGATGACCGTCAGGTTGTCAAGCCCTTTGGCGGCGGCGAACATTGCCGCTTCCCAAACCTGCCCCTCCTGGAGTTCACCATCGCCCAACATTGCGTAGACTTTCCAGTCCGCACCGCCCAATTTGGCGGCAAGAGCCATACCCACAGCGGCGGAAACACCCTGCCCCAATGAGCCAGTTGACATATCCACACCGGGGGTGTAGTGCATATTGGGATGTCCCTGCAGATGGGAATCGGGGTGGCGCAGGGTAGCCAGGTCGCTGACGGGAAAGTAGCCCCGCAGCGCAAGGGTGGCATAAAGCCCGGGGGCGGCGTGCCCCTTTGAGAGAACAAACCTATCGCGGTTTTCCATTTTGGGGTTGGCGGGGTCGATATTCATCTGCTCAAAATAAAGGTAGCAGAGCATTTCAGTCGCGCTGAAGCTCCCCCCCGGATGACCTGATTTCGCGTTGAAAATCCCCTCCAAAGCGGCAAGACGCGCCTTTACGGCGTTCATTTTCAACTCATTTTTTGTGATTTTTAACACAACTAATCTCCTTTCCCATTTGGTTGCCACAAGAATTACCGTGTGTATTCTAACATATTTGTCGTGAAATTGCAAGTGGCACCTTGATTCAACAGCACGCCCATTTCATAAATTTCCCCAAATAAGGGATAGAGTTTATGAAATGAGCGTGGGAGTGGGGAGCGGATGTTTTCAACGGAAAATGTTCACTCCCGATGCTTAAAGAGAGCTTCGTTCCACGTCTGAATTGAGCTTTCGCATATCTATAGTCGCCTAACTTGAAAATCAACTCGTCTGTGCGGTCTATTTTCCATCTGAAGTAATATAACACATTAAGCGCCAAATGTCCGTTACCTTTTTTTGCCTTGTTTCTCAACCATTTTGAGTCATGACCGACAAATAGCTCTCATCCACCCCGACCTTCCCCCACGCCCAACGCCTCCTTACGCAAAAGCACCAACGCCAGTAAATTCGGAAACGCCATGAGGGCATTCATGATGTCCGCTGCGAGCCAGACGGTTTCTAGTTTTATAATACTGCCCAGAAAAATGCCCACAGTGAACAGGGCGAGATAGGGGACTTCCCCTTTTTTACCAAAGAGGTATTTTGCTCCCTGTTTGCCGTATTGCCCCCAACCAATCAAGGTAGCGAATGCGTAAAAACATAGGGAAATAGTTACGAAAATCCGCCCGCCCTCGCCGAACATTAGGGCAAAGGCATCGCCGCAAAGTACCGCGCCGGTACGGGTGCCGTCGCCGCCGTATGCCCCTGAACAGAGGATGGCAAAACCGGTGACTGCACACATCACTGTGGTGTCCACAAAAACCTCGGCGATGCCCCACATCCCCTGTTCTTCAGGATATTTGCATTGGGCACAGGCGTGAATCAGCGGTGATGTCCCCAGTCCCGCCTCGTTAGAAAATACACCACGAGCTATCCCCCAACGCATGGCAGCAGGGCTTTTCGCGCCCCGGAATATTGCCGCGAACGCTCCCAAAGCCGCTGTGTGATTGCCAATAATTACCGCAATACAGCCGACAAAAAACGCCGCGCTAAGGATTGGTATCAGCCATTCGGACACCTGCGCCAAACGCTTTACGCCCCCCAATGACACGGCGGCGGCGAGAGCGGCAAGAGCGATGCCCACGGCAGCGGGGGCAAAACCGAAGCTCTCCTCTAACGCGGCGGCGGCGGAGTTACTTTGGGTCATGTTGCCCACGCCAAAGGACGACATCACTAGTAGTACACACCACGCCATCCCCAGTTTTTTCATGCCCAATCCCCGCGCCAGGATTACCATGCCGCCGCCCATATACTGCCCGTCGGCGGTTTTGTAACGGTACTTTATTCCCAGTGTGTTTTCGGCATAGGAGAGCATCATCCCGAAAATCGACGACAACCACATCCAAAAAATCGCCCCAGGTCCGCCCAGGACGATGGCGGTGGCAACCCCAACAATGTTGCCCGTCCCCATGCAGGCGGCGAGGGCTCCCGTCAGTGCCTGAAAGGGCTTAATTTCCCCCTCGCCCTTTGCCATGGGCTTCAGCAATGTGCCGAAAGTGTTTTTCATCCAATATGTGAATTTCCAAATCTGAAAAAAGCGCGTTTTTGCACTAAACCACAGCCCGATTCCCATGAATAGAACCAGTGTCGGCACGCCCCATAGGGCGGAGTGAATTTGTTCCAACAATGTTTTTCCCGCTAATGTGTTTTTACACCATCATATTAGCGGGCGGTGGGGAGTATTACTGTTTTTTTATGGCTAGAAAGAAAACCCTTACGCCTTACCGACGCATCCAAACAGCGTCATCTTCTCCTTAACAGACGCCTTGATCGCTTCAACGCCGGGAGCAAGCAGCTTGCGTGGGTCAAAACCCTTGCCATGCAGATCCTTGCCCGCCTCAATGTAGCCGCGCACCGCCGCCGCAAAGGACAGCTGACACTCGGTGTTCACGTTGATTTTACTGACGCCAAGCTCAATCGCACGGCGAATCATATCCTCGGGAATTCCCGTGCCGCCGTGCAGAACCAGGGGCATATCACCGGTCAGCTGCTGAATCGCGTCTAGCGCCTCAAAGGAAAGCCCCGCCCAATTTTCAGGGTATTTCCCGTGGATATTGCCGATTCCCGCCGCAAGCATATCAACGCCTAAATCGGCAATCATCTTGCACTCGGCAGGGTCGGCGACCTCACCTGTACCCACGACGCCGTCTTCCTCGCCGCCGATGGAACCCACTTCCGCCTCCAGTGAAATGCCCCGCTCTCGGGTGACTTTCACAAGCTCAGCGGTTTTGGCGATATTTTCCTCAATGGGATAGTGGGAGCCGTCAAACATGACGCTAGAGAAGCCCGCGTCCATGCAGGCGTAACAGGCATCGTAACTGCCGTGATCTAGGTGCAGTGCCACAGGCACGGTGATGCCCATGAAGCCGATGAGGTTTTTGACCATGTCAGCGACGTTTTTGAAACCGCACATATATTTGCCCGCGCCCTCGGAAACACCCAGAATAATCGGTGCGTTCAGTTCCTGAGCCATCTCCAACGCTGCCTTTATCCATTCAAGGTTGTTGATGTTGATTTGCGGCACGGCATAGTGTCCCGCCTTTGCCTTTTTCAGCATTTCTGTTGCGTTTGTATACATTTTTATCCTCCGTTTTATAGGTTTTTTGTGAAAATACTGCGTATGTTACAGCTTGATTTCTAAACATATAGTCGATTAACTTGAAAATGGGCTCAGGATTTGCGAGAATATTTTTCGTCTGGCAAGGAAAAAAGCGCAGTAATACTTTCGTATTACGAGCATTTTTGACGACGTCAGATGGAAAATAGACCGCAAAGACCAGTTGATTTTCATGTTAGGGGACTATAACCATAAGCGCAACTGAAAGATTGTTTTTCAACAAGCGCCGTCTAAGTATATCACAAAATGGGCTTGGAAGTCAATGTTTTTGTTTTGCAGCTTTACCATTCACTAAGACCCTGTATGCAGTAGCTTGAAAGAGTCTCTTTCTGGCACTTTATAGTCGCCTAACTTGAAAATCAACTCCTCTTTGCGGTGCATTTTCCATCTAACGTCGTTAAAAATACTCGAAATGAACAAACCATTCCTGCGTTTTTCCTCGTTTGGCAAAGAAATCGCTCAAAAATTATCTGTTCAGACAGCCCCTAATCTACTGAATACTGGTTCTAAACTCCCAAATGCCCCAATAAACATCACCGTCAAAAGGTGCGGGGGTGTCCGCGCGCAAAGCGCGGTCATAGTAAGCAAGCCCGTGACGATAGGCGATGGGTACAAATGGGACTTCCTCATCGAAAATCTTAAGGAACTCGTCAAGCTCCAGTTTGCCCGCACGAAAATCGCTGTAACTTTTTGCGGCTTTTCCGTTCGTATTGATACCGTAACTCGCGCCGCCTCCTGCTTTTAAGAGGGGAGATAGATCCATATTGTTGGTAAGCCGTACCTCGCCAAGGAGCATATCAAACTGTCCCGCCGCTGCGGCTTTTTTGTATGCGGAAAGTCCCAATTCTTTCACCGTAACGCGGATTCCCGCTACCTGGAGAGTGTTCATAATCCGCCTTGCACACTCCACCTTCATGGAGTTACTCTTGTTCACAAGCAGCACCAACGCCCCCTGCCCCGCGGCTTGTCCCGCTCTGCCCGCCTGCTTAATTAAATCCTGTCCCGCCTCGCGGTTTTGCGCCTGTACAGGAGGATTTTCGTAAACAAACCACGCAGGATTAAAGGGCGAACTACTGGGGCGGGCATTGCCTTGAAACGCTCCGCGCGTCAAATCCTCGCGATTAATAAGCACGCTGATTGCCTGCCGCAACAGGGGGTCTTGGAGCTTTTTCCCGCCAAGGGCAAGATATAAAAGATTGTTCAAAGGCAGCTGCACCGTCCGCGCCGTGACGTGTTTCACCTTGCCGTCCGCCAAATCCGTCACAGCATAGCTGATTGCGCCGATGCCAACCCCCTCGGCAAGGGTGCTCACATCTGTGATGTTGGTGAGGATTATGGTCTTGTCCTCCATCTTTTCCCGCCAACGGGGATTGGGAGTGAGAACCATCTCTCCTTTGCGCTCTTTCATGACGAAGCGCCCGCTGCCAATGGGCGGCAATTTGCCCCTGTCTTTATAATTAGCGGGGAGAATTGGGAAGTCCAGGCAGGCTGCCGCAAAAATATCCCCGCTAGCGAGTCTGAAAATTACTGTGTTGTCCCCCTGTGCCTTACAAGAGGAAAAATTGGCAAGGCGTGTCTTATACGCCCCTGATTTCTTAGCGGCGGAAAATGACGCCGCGACATCCTTGGCTGTGACGCTCTTTCCGTCGCTAAAAACCGCTTTACGCAGTGTTATTGTTATGTTCTGTCCGCTTATCTCCTCAAACTCAGCAAGGGATGCCACGGGACGAAAATCCCCGTCCACCCGGTAAAGGCTGTCGTAAATCAACGTCGTCACATGACGGTTCATGGACAGCCGCGCCTTGAAAGGGTGCAGGGAATCCGAGGTGCTGTAGGGGAGGTGAATGGGGCTGTTGCCGCGCTTTTCGTCGTCCGCGGCAGGTGTATTGATAACGCCGGTTCCCTCGGGAACATCCTCCTCGCCGTCAAACGCATTGCAGGCGGAAAACAGTAAAACGGGGATGATCAGCAATAGTGCAAAAAATTTTTTCATGTTTCTCTCACTTTGTCAAAAATTGGTTGGTATAGACGGAAAACCAAAGCGCATACTACAGGCATAAACCATAAGGAGGTTTAATTATGCTGGACAAAATAGCATTGGTACTTGCCGTAATCGGCGCGATTAACTGGGGGCTTGTGGGGCTGTTTCAATTTGACGCTTTCGCGTGGATGTTCGGCGGCTCCGCATCGATCATTGCCCGCATTCTCTATGTCGTCGTTGCCTTGGCGGGTGTGTGGTGCATCTCCCTGCTCTTCCGCGAAAACGCCGTTCTGCGCGACGCTAGCGACGAGGTTTAGTTCTTAGAGATTAGGTTTTAAGATGTTAGATTCTTAAATTTAACACGTTAGGCGTTTTTCGAACGTCTAACTACATATTTTTGCTACAAAAAAAGTCCTATTGTCCCTCTCCCGCAGTGGGCAGCTGTGACTCCCCCCGCGTGAGAGGTGATTAGTTCCTCTACATGGGGGCGGACAATTTCCGCAAGGGGCACAATTTCCTCGTCGCTCAAGGCGCAATGGGCGAGGATTGCCTTGGGCTTATGGTTTTTTTTAGACAGGCAATCCCACAAAAATTCCTTGCGGGCGGTAAAGATATCTCCTCTGTACTGCTTTGCGGGAATGATTTTTCCCTTTTCCATTGTCAATGAGGGATAGATTTTCAGGAGCTTTGCCCCAAACGCCTCCAGTAGGCTGCAGCGCCCTCCTCTAAGGAGGAAAATAGGATTTTCTACCAAAAAGTTCGTGCAGACACTGGAACGGTACTTTTCAAGTTTTGGGATAATATCTATTATTGACATTCCCATGTCCCGCAATTCACAGGCTTTCAGCACGACTAGTCCAAAGCCGCCGCAGAGTTGAGTGCTGTCGAAAACCTCCGCTTTACCCAATGTGGCGGCGGCAATTTTCGCGCTTTGGTGAGCGGAAGAAATCCCTGAGGAGAGAGAGATGTGCAGAATTTTGTCCCCCGTATTGAGCAGCGTGTTCCAGGTTTTGAGGTAGTCCCCCACTGACGGCGCGGCGCTTCTGGCTAGCTGCCCCCGCGTTTCGTAACGTTCGGCAACCTCCCGACCGGTAATCTGCGCCCCGTCACGGAAACTAGCGATCTCGCCGCCCTCCTCATAACGCAGATAAAGCGGCACCACTGTCACTTTTCGCGCAAGGGCAGCAGGCAAATCACAAGGGCTGTCGGCGGTGATGTGTAACAACTTGACCTCCGTGTTTTTTTGGGGTGAGGGTTTGGTATATTATAGTATATATCACGGCAAAATTCAACCACCCTTGAAAAATCCCCTCATTTATGGTATTATTAGTAGCAACTTAACACGACGATACTAAAAAGCCAAATCGACACAATACACACAACTGAAAGAATATTTTTGAGCGAGAAAAAACATAAAGAGGTGATTGCTATGGTAATGGTCAAGGAAACAATCTCAGAGGTTCTGAAAACGCTGAACACCGATCCGGAGCAGGGGCTTTGCGCCGCCCAAGCCCGTGAACGCTTGGAGAAATACGGCGAAAACGTATTCGAGGAGGCAAAAACAGACTCGTTGGCGAAAAAAGTTCTGCACCATCTCTCGGAAATCACTGCCATAATCCTCATCATTGCCAGTGTAATCGCCGCTTATATGGCGCTCACTCAGAACGACGGCTGGCACAAGGTCGTCGTGATTATGTCTATCGTCGTCATCAATACGGTGCTTGGTGTCTACCAGGAAAGCAAGGCGGAACGGGCGTTGGAGGCGCTGAAAAAACTCAATACGAGCCAGACGACGGTAATACGCGAGGGTAAAAAGCAAAAACTGGACGCGGCTCTTTTAGTGCCGGGGGACATCATCGAACTGGATACCGGCGACGTTATCACTGTGGATGCACGATTGATTGAAAGCTCGAGCTTACAGGTGGATGAGTCGAGCCTTACAGGGGAGAGCCTGCCTGTGGAGAAAAAAGCCGATGCGGTGATAACTGAGGATGTGGCATTGGGCGACAGGCTGAACATGGTTTATTCAGGCTGCCTTGTTACGGGCGGGCGCGCCGTGGCGGTTGTCGTCAACACGGGTATGGAGAGCGAAATGGGTAAAATCGCGGGGCTCCTTGGTAATACCCAAAAGCTGAAAACACCGTTGCAGCTGCGTTTGAGTCAGCTTGCCAAAAGGCTCTCACTCCTTGCCCTACTGGCGGGGGTGGTTATCTTTTCAATCGGCGCTTTTGTTTACGGTGACAGCTACGCGGAAATGCTCCTGGTGGCAATCTCACTGAGTGTGGCGGCAGTACCCGAAACTCTGCCCATCATAGTCACCATGATACTCTCTCACTCCATCCACAACATGGTGAAGAAAAAGACTATAATCAGGCGCATTCCCGCCGTGGAAACAGTTGGCAATACCTCGGTAATCTGTACTGATAAGACAGGCACTCTGACCCAAAACAAGATGGAGATTCAACAGCTTTGGCACAGGGATTTACAGCCTGTTAAGGCAAACGCGCCGTTTGGTGAGGAGGAGATACACCTTTTGGAGCTGCTCACATCCTGCAGTAACGCCACCATTGAGATTCACGGCGATGACGAAAAGGTCGTGGGCGACCCAACAGAGCTTGCTATCATTCGTCTGCTCCACGACAAGGGCTTCACCCGCGTGGACGCGGAGCGGCAGTATCCCCGCATTCACGAGCTGCCCTTTGATTCCACCCGCAAGCTCATGACCACTGTACATCACGTGGAGGATTATTTTCTTGCGGTAACAAAGGGAGCATTTGATAAAATCCCTGTAAAATGGGACGAGGATTTGCGCAAACGCGCCGCTGAAACCCACGATATGTTTGCCGAACAGGCACTGCGCGTCATCGCCATCGCCTATAAAAAGTACGACCATCTGCCCGAGAACCTAAGCGCGCATGAGCTTGAGCGTGACATGACCTTGTTGGGGCTTGTGGGCATGATTGACCCGCCGCGACCCGAAAGCGCAAGGGCTGTTGAGCTTTCCAAACAGGCGGGGATAAAGACGGTGATGATCACCGGCGACCACATTGTCACCGCCCGCGCCATCGCCCGCCAAATCGGCATATATCAAGACGGCGACAAAGCGCTGACAAACACGGACTTGGCGAACATGAGCCAGGAAGAGCTGATTGCCGCCGTGCGGGATGTATCCGTCTACGCCAGAGTCAGCCCCGAGGACAAAATCAACATCGTAAAGGCGTGGAACGCCCACGGCGAGGTGGTCACTATGACGGGGGACGGCGTGAACGACGCCCCTGCCCTAAAGGCGGCGGACGTGGGCGCAGCAATGGGCATTGCGGGTACGGAAGTGACAAAAAGCGCGGCGGATATGGTCATCACCGACGACAACTTCGCCACAATCGTGGACGCAATCAGTGAAGGACGCACCGCCTACGACAATATCCGCAAGGTGGTCTACTTCCTCCTGAGCGTGAATTTCGCCCAGATTTTCATCATGCTAAGCGGTGTGATTATGGGTTGGGGCGCGCCTTTAGTGGCGGTGCAAATCCTGCTCATCAACGTTATCTGCGACGGCGTACCGGGCTTTTTCCTCAGTTTTGAAAAGCCCGATAAACACACAATGCTCCGAGGGCCCCTGCCCAAGAACGCGAGCATCTTCGCCGGTGGCATGGGATGGAAAATCGCACAGCGTTCCCTCACTTTTTCCGTTATAACCATCTCTGCTTTCTACGCCGGCGCGTTTTTGGATTTCGGACTTGTTCCTAGCCGTGAGCTTGGCAACTCCATGGCGTTTTTGGTTCTGGCACTGGCGTCCATCATCAACGTCTTCAACGTCCGCAGTGAGCAGTCCATCTTCAAAATCGGCTTCCTCTCCAACAAGGGCGTCTTGATTAGCGCCCTGGCATCCATCACAATCACCATACTCGTCGCCGCCTGGCACCCCCTCGCCGTGATCTTCCAGGTCGTCCCCATGAGCGGCTATCACTGGGCAATTGCTTTGGGACTTGCTTCTTTGCAGTTGGTTACGGCAGAGGTGCAAAAAGCCCTCAAAAAAGGAAAGTGAGCATAATGAAAGAAAAAAATGCCGTCCTAATAGTGCGCATCAGCTGTCTTGCGGCGGCATTGGCTCTTTGCACTCTGATTTTCCTTTCATCGCCGCGCCACATGGAGGCGGACACTTCAGAACATATGAGTTTTACTCAGCTTGAGGAGTTTCTTGTACAGAACATCGGTGAGGGCTTCATTCGGAAAATTAAGAT
>Ga0099364_10004264_pt1 | contig 21737 bp, 22 predicted proteins | sample TergutTh196P3_FD_73070 | JGI IMG/M metagenome (GOLD analysis project Ga0099364, IMG submission 73070) | Microcerotermes parvus P3 segment gut microbial communities from Pointe-Noire, Republic of the Congo - Th196 P3 | ecosystem: Host-associated > Arthropoda: Insects > Digestive system > Gut ... | reverse complement strand
CAAACAGCATCGAATAAAACGGCGCGAAAATCAGCATTGACTTGCTTATTAAATCCTCCGGTTTGTATTCGCTGAGCCGTTTAGTCGGAACTTTGTAAGAAACAATATTACTGTCCGGTAATTTTAGCTCAATCGTTAACTCGTGCGGGGTGTTTTTATTGCTTCGCAGGTAGAATACAACCGTTTTCGGAAAATCTAATCGTAAATAATCTGCACGAAGCGTAGTTCTGTGTTGCAACGCCGCTCGATATTGATAAACGAATATTCTTAAGGGCATTGACTCGTCGTTCTCGCTTTGAACTTCGACAAGATAATCGTCTTTGCCGATTCGAAGCATTGTGTCTGAACGCTTTTCCTCACCGTCAAAATGGCTTTCGGTGGCTAACCTTAAAATTTTGCTGTCATAAGGATAAGTTGTACCAAACAGACCGTTTATAAGTGCAACAACATCATCATCGGGAAACCCGTCTAACAATTCCTTAAAATATCCGTCATAACTGATAGATTTGCTCATTTACCGCACCTTTTTTTTTCGATTTCTATTTTTATTCTAACATAATTTTCGCAATTTGTCAAGAAAAAATTTCGGTGTTCAATAACATATTTTAAAATAAAGCGCAAGCACGACTTGACAAATTTTAGAAAAAGGGTTAAAATAAGAGTTGAGAGTTTTACAGAAGAAAGGAAACGGGCGAGAAATTGGATAATATCAGAAACTTTTGTATTATAGCGCACATCGACCACGGCAAATCAACATTGGCAGACCGGATACTTGAGCAGACCAGCGCGGTTGCCCATAGAGATATGGAAGCGCAGATTCTTGATAATATGGACATTGAACGCGAACGCGGGATAACCATAAAGGCAAGAGCAGTCAGGCTTAATTATCGTGCCGACGATGGCGTTGACTATGTTTTTAACCTCATTGATACACCCGGACATGTTGACTTTAATTATGAAGTCAGCCGCTCTTTGAACGCCTGTGAGGGCGCGATTCTCGTTGTTGATGCCTCACAAGGAATTGAGGCTCAAACGTTGGCAAACACCTATCTTGCCATTGAGCAAGACTTAGAGGTTATCCCGGTAATCAACAAGATTGACCTTCCATCGGCTCAACCGCAAGTTTGCATTGAAGAAATCGAAAATGTAATCGGGATTGAGGCCGCCGACTCGCCGCTTATAAGTGCGAAAAATGGTATAAACATAAAGGCTGTTACAGATAGGATTGTCAAAGCCGTTCCCCCACCAAAAGGCAACCCCGAAGCCCCACTTAAGGCGTTAATATTCGACAGCTATTATGATGCCTATAAAGGCGTTATCGCATATGTGAGAATTAAAGAGGGAACTTTAAAAGTCGGCGATAAAATTTTAATGATGGCAACACGCGCTGAGTTTCAAGTGGTGGAATTGGGCTATATGGGCGCGGTGAATTTGACACCGGCAGACAGATTAGCGGCAGGAGAGGTCGGCTATATCGCCGCATCAATTAAGTCAATCGGCGACACAAAAGTGGGCGACACGGTGACACATTCAGAACGCCCTGCCGACACGCCTTTACCCGGTTATCGTAATGTCAACCCCATGGTTTTCAGCGGTATTTACCCCGCTGACGGGGCGAAATATACCGACTTGCGTGACGCGCTCGAAAAGCTGCGACTTAACGATGCCTCTCTTACATTTGAGGCTGAAAGCTCTGTTGCTCTCGGGTTTGGGTTCAGATGTGGATTTTTGGGGCTGTTGCATATGGAAATCATTCAAGAGCGAATTGAGCGCGAATATAATCTTGACATTATCACTACCGCCCCATCGGTTGTGTATGAAATTACAACCACCAACAACGAAACGGTTTTCATTGATAATCCGTTGAACTACCCGAATCCTGCCGAAATTCTTAACGCCAAAGAACCCGTTGTTTCTGCCAATATCTACAGCCCGACTGAATTCGTGGGTAATATAATGGAGCTTTGTCAAGAAAGAAGGGGTACTTTTAAAGACATGAAGTATATCGATGAGTCAAGGGTAGATATTCACTATGAACTGCCGCTTAACGAAATCGTTTATGACTTTTTCGACAGCCTTAAATCAAAGACAAGGGGTTATGCAAGCTATGACTATGAGCTTATTGGGTTTAAGCCCTCAAAACTTGTGAAGCTTGATATACTCTTGAACGGAGAGATTGTTGATGCTTTGTCGTTCATAGTTCACACCGACAAGGCATATACACGGGCGCGAAAAATTGTTGAGCGGCTTAAAGAGAATATACCGCGACAAATGTTTGAAGTCCCTGTTCAGGCCGCAATCGGCGGCAAAATAATCGCCCGTGAAACCGTTAAGGCGATGCGAAAAGATGTCCTCGCGAAATGTTACGGTGGAGACATTACAAGAAAGAAAAAGCTTTTGGAAAAACAAAAAGAAGGCAAGAAGAGAATGAGGCAACTCGGGACGGTTGAAGTTCCGCAAGAAGCCTTCATGTCAGTTTTGAAGTTGGAGGACTAAGTTATGGTGGGATTATATGTTCATATTCCGTTTTGCACGGGAAAATGCCCTTATTGCGATTTCTACAGCGTTCCTTTTGATAAAGAAACAGCGTATTCTTATTCACGCGCCGTAATTCGCAACGTTAAGGCGTACGGCGACTGCTATGATACTGTTTATTTCGGGGGTGGAACGCCATCCCTCATGACGTGGGAAATCAGCGAAATTTTGGGTAAAATAAGCACAGCGGCTAATCCTGAGGTGTCTATTGAGGCGAACCCCGGTTCAATTGCGAGCGGCGATTTGTCAACACTCAAAAACAGTGGGGTAAACCGAATTTCAATAGGAGTTCAGTCATTTTTGGATTCAGAACTTTTAGCATTAGGCAGAAAGCACAACTGTGAAGCGGCGGTTAACGCAGTGCGATTGGCACATGATTCGGGCTTTAAAAATATTTCGGTTGATTTGATGTTGGGAATTCCTAATCAAACGGTTGAAAGTTTTAAGCGTTCAATCGGTCTGTTGGGGATTTTGCCGATTACACACATTTCGGCTTATATGATGAAAATAGAGCCAAACACCCGTTTCGGGAAGAACCCCCCGCCTTTACCCGACGAGGACACCGTAGCAGAGATTTATCTGACAGCCGTTGAAGAATTTGAAAAATTAGGCTTCTCGCAATATGAAGTCAGCAACTTCGCAAAACCAGGCTATGAGTGTCGCCACAATCTGAAATATTGGCGAAGCGAGTGCTATCTCGGAATTGGCGCAGGGGCACATTCCTATTATTTCGGTGAGAGATTTTATGTCCCCAAAGACATCAAAGATTTTACCACTTCGCACACGCAAAAAACAGTATACATGCCCGAATATGAGATTGGCAAGAATACTTTCGAGGACTATGCAATGATGAAGCTTCGGCTCACCGAGGGGCTGACATTCAAAGAGTGCGCTCAATTTGGGGTAAGCAAAAGCGACATAGAAAGGAGGATTGTGAATATTCCGCCCGGTCACATTTACATAGACGACGAAAAAATCATCCTGCGAAAGAAAGGCTTCTTAATATCCAATAGCATAATAGCAAAAATAATATATGACTGACGGCGAGCCGCCGCCGGCAGATTTTTTTATCAAATAGCGAAAATAATATATGTTTAAAAATTTAAAAGGAGAAAATTACATCATGAACAAAAAAACACTTAAACCCATCGTCGCGCTTTTTCTTGCTTTGGTAATGTCAATCGCGACTCTCACAATGAAAGTTTCAGCCGCAGACACAGATGACGATAACACAGCAGAAATTTTAGAAACATTAGTCAGGGAACAACTGACATATGAAAACCCACAGGACATAATCATCACCCAACCCGATATGATTTATCGAACAACTTCCCGCGAGAGAATGAGCATAATGGGGGCTTGTGACTTTAACTACCCACTGTATATCAACGGCAGAGAAGTCAAAACCACACAAAGGGGATTTTTCGCTGTTTACGCCAACCTCAAAATCGGCGAAAATGAGTTTGTTTTAACCAACAACGAAAAAGAAGAAACTATTGTAATAACCAGAACCGAAGCTCAAACAACACCGCAAAGACCGGTGATTGTCCGTTATGATAAGCCCATGTACGGGGTTGTCAATCGCATTTGTGTAACACAGGAAGCAAAGCCGGTTGACGGTGTCATTTTGCTGACCCCGTTAAACACCGGAACCACCGTTCGGCTTTTGGGTGAATATAATGACTATTATGTCTTAGCCGGAGGAACTTATGTTTATCAGGCGGCGATTGATGCCTTTGAGGGCGAAATCCCGAAAAACGAAATCAAAGACATTCAAGTCGGCTTTAGAGATGGCTTCTCTGAATTAGAAATAGAAATGAATGTCAACGCATTTTACAGCCTTGATTATGACGAAAAAGAAAACAAGGCTACCCTTACAATTGATGCGCAAGAACAAAGCGGCACGATAACAATGTCAAGCGGCACTATTATAAACAAAATAACAAGAAGCACGCGCAACGGAAAAATCAGATATAACATCGAACTCAAAGAGCCGCCAACGGGGCATTACGCTGAATTTATAGACGGAAAAATGTTCGTCGGCTTCAAACATCGCGTAAAAGGGCTGTCAAATGCCAAAGTCGTTATTGATGCAGGGCACGGGGGGACTGACCCGGGCGCGCTCGGCGCATTGAGGGATAAGGGCGCGATGGAAAAAGACTTCAACCTTTATGTGAGCCACAAAGCACGCGAGTATCTTGAAGGGCGCGGTGTTTCGGTTTTGATGTTGCGTTCTGATGATTCAGTAGTTGCGTTAGGAGACCGCACCATTGCTATTATGGACTTCAAACCCGACATTTCAGTATCAGTACACACAAATTCGATGCCTGTCACAAGCGATTACAGGGTTTCGCGCGGCTTGCGTGTGTATTATACCTTTGACACAAGCAAAAAAGCGGCGCAAACCATTAACGACAGAGTTACTCGCTTTTTGAGATGGAAACAATTTGAGCCAATCCGCGATAATTTTGCCGTCACTCGCTTGACCGCCTGTCCTGCCCTCTTATTTGAAATGAGCTTCATGAGTTCACCACAAGATTACGAGTGGTTGCTTAACACCGACAATCTTGACCGCATGGGCGAGGCGTTAGGCAGAGCAATTGAGAGGTATTTGCTTGAGGGTTGAGATTTATAAATTAGACGACGAGAATGAAGTTAAAGCCGTTGTCAAGGACGAAACGATTTGGCTCACGCAAAAATCAATGAGCGAGCTGTTTGAAGTCGGGGTTCCGGCGATCAGTAAACACCTTGCAAACATATTTGAGAGCGAAGAACTCGATGAAAATTCAACTGTTTCCAAAATGGAAACAGTTCAACAAGAAGGCAGTAGAGCGATTAAGAGAGACATTGATTTTTACAGCCTTGACGCTATTATTTCAGTCGGTTATCGTGTGAATTCTTTGAAAGCCACACGATTTAGACAATGGGCGACTAAAGTTTTGCGAGAATTTATTAAAAAAGGCTTTGTCTTAGATGACGAGCGGTTAAAGCAAGGTGAGACCGTTTTTGGTAAAGATTATTTTCGTGAGCTTTTGGAACGTGTTCGCTCCATTCGAGCAAGTGAGCGGAGAATTTGGCTGCAAATAACCGACATTTTCGCCGAAATCAGCGTGGACTATGACCCCAAAAGCCCGATTACCAACGACTTTTATGCTATGGTGCAAAATAAATTTCACTATGCAATCACCGGGCAGACAGCGGCAGAAATTATTCACGAACGCGCTGACAGAAATAAAGAGCATATGGGACTAACGGTGTGGGCAAAGTCGCCCGAAGGGCGAATCCTTAAAAGCGATGTGACTGTTGCTAAGAATTATCTTGACGAGAAAGAAATTCGCCGTTTAGAGCGGAGCGTTTCGGGCTTTTTTGACTACGTTGAGGATTTAATCGAAGATGAAATTTTATTGAAAATGGAAGATTTTGCGGTTAGCATTGATGAGTTTTTGAAGTTCAGGCGGTTTAAAATATTAAACGACAAAGGGCGCGTTTCTAAGATTGATGCCCAGCGCAAAGCACATTCAGAATACGATGTTTTTAACAAAACCCAAAAAATAAACTCTGATTTTGAGAAGAAAATAGCTAAAATTAAAGGGGCAAGCGAAGAGTGCAGATAGTCAATAAAATTTTACAGGTTGTTGAGCAGTATTCTATGGTTAAACATGGCGACGTTGTCACTGTCGGGCTTTCGGGTGGGGCGGACAGCGTTGCCTTGCTCTACAGCTTAATCGGGCTATCGGGAGAATTAGGAATTGACGTGCGCGCTTGCCATTTAAACCATAATTTGAGAGGAGAAGAGAGTGAGCGTGATGAGCGTTTTGTCCGTGAGTTGTGTGATAAACTTAAAACTCCGCTTGTTGTTAAATCTGTTGATATAAAATCGCTTAAAAGAAAACATCAAAGTATTGAAACAGCGGCACGAGAAGAACGCTACTCTTTCTTTCAAGAGTTAAGCCATACAAAAATTGCCACGGCGCATAACGCTGATGACAATGCCGAAACACTTTTGTTTAATCTGTCGCGCGGCAGCGCGCTTAAGGGTTTATGCGGAATACCGCCGCTCAGGGGGAACATAATTCGGCCCTTGATTTATTGCGAAAGGGCTGAAATTGAAAACTACTGCGCCGAAAACGACTTGGATTATGTAACCGACTCTTCTAATTTTTCCGATGAATTTACAAGAAACAGAATCAGAAGCAGGATTGTCCCTTTGCTTAAAGAGTTAAACCCGAACTTGTTAAGCGGCATTAATCGAATGACTGATACGCTTAGGCGTGATGAAGAGTTTATTTCTTCTTTAGCCGTTCAAACTATGAAGGAAGCCTTAGTTTTAGTTAGCGAAAATTCTGCACAGGTTGAAGAAAGCGGCTATAAATATCGCATTGACGTTTTAAACGCCGCTCCCGCGGTAGTGACTAAGCGTATAATATCCATGATTTTAAGCCAAAATAATATTTCACCCGAACACATTTCTATCGAGGGTATAAATGGAATTTTGGCGGCAGGCAAAGGTAAAATAAACATTAAGAAAAACGTATTTGCTGTGGTCAAAAAAAATTGTTTTTATATCGAAAACGTTGTACAACATTATCGAAGATGAGTTGTTACCAGAATTTAATTTTAAATTTTAAAATTAAATTTTTAAATTAAACTTGAAATTTATTAAAGTTTATGTTATACTTAGTTAGTTATGGGGTGTATTATGAATAAGGACATAGAAAAAATACTGTTCAGCAGTGAAGAAATAAGCGTTGCCGTCAAATGTTTGGGGGAAAAATTAACCCGCGACTATATGGAAAAAACTCCCGTTTTTATCTGTATATTAAAAGGGGCAACGGTCTTTTTCAGCGACTTGGTTCGCGCTGTTTCACTGCCGGCTCAAATTGATTTTTTAAGAGCAAGGTCATACGGAATGAGCCATAAAAGCTCGGGCGTGGTTGAAATAGTGAAGGATATTGAAACCGACATTGAAGGCAAAGACATTATTTTGGTTGAGGATATAATAGATTCAGGGGAAACACTTTCCTGCCTTGGCAAGGTGTTGCGCGAGAGAAAACCGAACTCTCTTAAAATCGTGACGTTGGTGGACAAAAAAATCAAAAGAGAGTGCGCTGTCGCCCCCGATTATAAGTGTTTTGATGTTGAAGATGAGTTTATTGTGGGATACGGCTTAGATTACGCCGAAAACTATCGAACTTTACCTTATATCGGCGTTTTGAAGAGAGCTCTATATAGTTAATTAGAAAGGACAGAGTCAAAAACATGAAGAATAAAAATAAAGACATTTTGATTTATGTTGTTATAATAGGAATATTAGTTGTCGGGTTTGTTTCAATCATGAACGTTCTCGGTAGCACTGTTGTCGAACGCGAAAGTTACTCATCGGTTATGCAGCACTTTGACAGTTTAAACGTAAAAGAATATGAATTAAACCTCGGTAACGGCAGGTTGAGGTACGTCCTTCGCTCTGACAGTCAAGTGCGCGAATACAGCGTGCCGAACGTTGGGTTGTTCATAGAAGACACTAAAAATTATCGCCAGCTTTATAACGAACATCGCAGTGAAGCCTTGGTGCAGGATTACATTCCGATTACCGACAACACGTTCCTCACCACAATATTGCCGTATATGCTGATGATTGTTTTAGTGGTTGGAATGGGTTATTTTATAATGCGCCAAACCACCGGTGGCGGTAAAATGAGCAATTTTTCACGTGCAAACGCAAGAAATCAGCCCGATGGAGGAAAGAAAGTCACCTTTGAAGATGTTGCCGGTGCTGACGAAGAAAAAGAAGAATTGGCTGAAATAGTTGACTTTATGAAAGACCCGCGTAAATATCAAGAAATAGGGGCGCGAGTGCCCAAAGGCGTGCTGTTGGTGGGCCCACCGGGAACGGGTAAAACCCTTCTTGCAAAGGCTGTGGCAGGTGAGGCTGATGTTCCGTTTTTCTCGATTTCGGGTTCAGACTTTGTGGAAATGTTTGTCGGTGTGGGCGCGTCTCGTGTTCGCGACTTGTTTGAACAAGCAAAAAAACGCACACCGTCTATAATCTTTATCGATGAAATTGATGCCGTCGGGCGACACAGAGGGGCAGGTTTAGGTGGCGGCCACGATGAGCGCGAACAGACCCTTAACCAGTTGTTAGTCGAAATGGACGGCTTTTCAGACAACATGGGGGTAATCATAATAGCGGCAACCAACCGCCGCGATATACTTGACCCTGCTCTTTTGCGCCCGGGCAGATTTGACCGTCAGATTGTTGTTAATTATCCCGACATTAAGGGCAGAGAGGATATACTAAAAGTTCACACTAAAAATAAAAAGCTTGCCCCCGATGTTATTTTGGCGACAATTGCCAAAACCACCGCAGGTTTCACGGGTGCCGACTTGGAAAACTTAGTTAACGAAGCGGCGTTGCTTGCCGCGCGCGCCAATCGTCTTTCCATCACCGAAAAAGATATCGGCGAAGCGACTATCAAAGTAGTGATGGGCCCCGAAAAACGCTCAAAAGTTGTTACCGAAAGAGAAAACCGTCTTACCGCTTATCACGAAGCAGGACACGCAATCTGCACGTTTTTCTGCCCGACACAAGACAAGGTTCATCAAGTGTCGATTATTCCGCGCGGCATGGCGGGGGGTTATACCATGTCGTTGCCCGAGCATGATAAGAGCTATAAAACTAAGTCTGAATATGAAGAAGACATTGTCACCCTGTTAGGCGGAAGGGTAGCGGAGAAACTGATTCTTAACGAGATTTCCACCGGCGCATCAAATGACATTCAAAGAGCTACTGTGATTGCAAGAAACATGGTGACACGATATGGTTTCTCTGAAAAATTAGGCCCGATTGTATATGGACACGAACATCAAGAAGTTTTTTTGGGAAGAGATTATTCGCAAGGCAAAAACTATTCTGAAAATATAGCCGCTGAAATTGATGTTGAAATTCAAGAGATAATCGGCACAGGGTATGAAAAAGCGAAAGATATATTGAAAGACAACATGGCCAAACTTCACTTGATTGCTGAATTTTTGCTCAAACACGAAAAAGTAAACGGTGATGATTTCGAGAAACTTATGCGTGACGAATACGAAGAAATAGAAGATAAAGACTTAAAAGAAGAAGCGAAAGAAGCCACCGACAAGACTCAAACAAGCGATGAAACACATTCCGAAAAAAAAGATGACTAATAAAAAAGTAATAATAATTGCCGGGCATTACGGCAGTGGGAAGACAAATTTAGCGGTTAACCTCGCCTTGCGGTTGTCTGAGTTCGGCAAATGCACTATTGCCGATTTAGATATAGTCAACCTTTATTTCAGAACGTCAGACTCTAAAGAGTTGTTGAAAAAATCGGGGATAACCCTTTTGTCATCTGATTATTCAAACAGCACGCTTGATATACCGTCACTGACATTCGGGATTGACGGAGCGTTAACGAACGAGGGCAGTCTTATTATTGACGTTGGCGGTGACGATGTGGGAGCGTATGCGTTGGGGCGTTTTGCGGACAAGCTGAGTGATTATGAAATGCTTTATGTGTTCAACCGCTGTCGTTATCTCACCAAAGAGCCGCATGAAGCCGTTGAACTTCTCAACGAGATTGAAACTGCCTGTGGGCTTAAATTCACCGCCGTTGTAAATAATACCAACTTAGGAGATGAAACAACACCGCAGATTGTTACAGACTCTTTTGAGTTCGCAAAAGAAGTGTCGCGACTTTCGTTCTTGCCGCTTAAATTCACTTGTGTGAAAAGAGGTTTGTTGCCAATTAAGCATGAAGACATTTTTCAAATGGATATTATTAAGAACTTTATATAGGATATAGAAAGGCAGGGTCTGAAAAAAATGGAGAAAATGGTTGTTGATTTTGAACGCTGTAAGGGTTGCGCGCTTTGCACCACTGCTTGCCCTAAAAAGATTGTGGTTATGCAAAGCGAAAAACTGAACAAAGAGGGATTTTATACAGCAGTCTGCACAGACATGGACAAATGCACCGCTTGCGCAATGTGCGCGGTTCTTTGCCCGGATTGTGTTATTACTATAAATGGAGGTACTCAATAGTGACTGAAAAGAGTTTGATGAAGGGTAACGAAGCGTTGGCTGAAGCGGCGATAAGAGCAGGATGTAAATGTTTTTTCGCTTATCCTATTACCCCTCAAAATGAAATCGCGGCGTATATGGCAAAGCGTATGCCTAAGGTGGGCGGTGTGTTTTTGCAAGCCGAGAGCGAAATAGGGGCTATCAATATGGTATATGGTTGCGCCGGAACAGGTACGCGCTGTATGACCAGTTCGTCATCACCCGGAATGTCGCTTAAAACCGAGGGGATTTCTTACATAGCAGGGGCAGATTTGCCCTGTGTCATCGTAAGTATTCAACGCGGCGGCCCCGGATTGGGCGGTATTCAACCGGCACAGTCTGATTATTATCAATCGACAAAAGCCCCCGGACACGGCGACTTTAAAATGTTGGTGTTTGCCCCCGATTCTGTTCAAGAAATGGCAGACCTTGTCGCTAAGGCGTTTGAGCTTTCAGACAACTACAGAATGCCGGCGTTAATCATAGCTGACGGGCTTTTAGGGCAGATGATGGAGCCGGTGAGCTTCGCCGACATTAAAGAAACAAATGCCACTGTCGAGAAAAACTGGAAAGCAGACGGACACGGCTCAAAACGCAAAAAGAACATAATAAACTCGCTTTATCTTGAGGCTGAAAAGCTTGATGCTAAGGTGAGAGAGCGTTTTGAGCGTTATAAAGAAATAGAAAACAAACACACACAAGTCGAATGTTATGAAACAGATGATGCTGAAATTTTATTAGTAGCATATGGTTCAACGGCAAGAATTGCGAAATCAGCTGTGCGCCGTGCAAGAGAGCAGGGTATTAAGGCAGGAATTCTGAGACCGATTACGCTCTGGCCATTCCCCAAAAATGAAATATGTGAAGCCGCAAAGAACGCTGAAAAGGTTTTAGTGGTCGAGATGTCTATGGGGCAGATGGTGGATGACGTTAAATTAGCATTAAATTGCCGCATACCGGTGGAATTTTACGGGCGAACCGGTGGCGTTGTGCCTGACCCTGCCGATGTGCTTTCTGAAATTAAAAAAATTAAGGGGGTATGAGAATATGCCGAGTTTTAAGAGACCAAAGTCGCTTGCTGATGTTAAGTTTCATTATTGTCCAGGTTGCACACACGGAATCATACACAGATTAGTCGCTGAGGTTATAGACGAAATGGATATTGAGGGTGAGACGATTGGCGTTTGCCCGGTTGGTTGTTCTGTGCTTGCTTATGATTATTTTAACTGTGATATGATGCAGGCATCTCACGGGCGTTCGCCCGCTGTGGCAACAGGAATTAAACGCGCTAAACCCGATAAATTAGTGTTCACCTATCAAGGCGATGGTGACTTGGCATCTATCGGGACTGCCGAAACAATCCACGCCGCCGCAAGAGGGGAAAACATTACCATAATATTCGTAAACAACACTATTTACGGAATGACCGGTGGCCAGATGGCACCCACCACTTTGCCGGGGCAAGTGACTCAAACAAGCCCTTATGGGCGCGACACCGCAAGAGAAGGTTTTCCGCTGAAAATATGTGAAATTATGTCGCAAATAGACGGGGTAGCCTATGCCGAGAGGGTGGCTGTTATAGATTATAAGAGCATTATGAACGCGAAAAAGGCTATTCGCAAGGCGTTTGACGTTCAAATGAAAAAGCAGGGCTTTTCAATAGTTGAGCTTTTGTCAAATTGCCCCACCAACTGGGGAATGTCAACGCTTGACTCAATCGAGAGGATTAAAACGCAGGTCATTCCCTATTATCCGTTGGGAGTATTTAAGGAGGGTTCAATAAGATGACTCATGAAATATTGTTAGCGGGTTTCGGTGGGCAAGGCGTGCTTTTCGCCGGAATGTTACTGTGTAATTTCGCACTAACTGAACAAAAAAACGTCAGCTGGCTTCCGTCTTACGGGCCTGCTATGCGCGGTGGAACTTGCAACTGTTCGGTTTGCATTGACGATAATCCGATAGGCTCTCCCATGGTTTTAAAGCCAGATGTGCTTTTTGTCATGAACCAACCGAGTTATGATAAGTTTATAAGCTCTGTAAAACCGGGCGGCGTTGCTTTTGTTAACAGCACTTTGGTTGAGAAATCCTCGAAATGTCGTGATGATATTACAATCCACTACATAGAGGGTTCAAAACTCGCCGCTGAAAATAATTTAGCGGGAATGGCTAACACGATTATGGTGGGTAAGTTTCTGAAAGAAACTAATATAGTTAACCCCGAAAACTCAAGAAATGCAATCTTAATGTCAGTGGGCGAAGCCAAAACACACCTCATTGAGCCTAACATGAAAGCGATTGACATAGGACGGAATAATTAGTCTATTTGTGCTTATAATATGATAATATTATCAGAAAGGGCATGAAAAATATGACTACGATTATTGTGGTTGGTGATGTTGATGATTGTGAAATTGAGGGCTATATAAAAAGTGAGCTTGCGAAATCATATCAAGTCACCTATATAAAAGAAAATGTGATTGAGAAGTCGGGCGAAGGGTATGAGCTTTTAGTGCTTGATTTGCCTGTTCTTGAGGGGGTTTCTCTGCCTGAATGTATTATAATGATGAAAGCAAACGGAATACCGCCGATGGTGAGTTATCCCGAGCGTAGCATTATAATAGCCAACTCAGAGAATCCCCGACAATTAGCGGCATTAAAGTCGCTGAACAATAGCGTAATAAGTTGCGGCAATCAAAAGTGGGACACTATTTCCTATTCAAGCTATACATCAGACAGCATTATGCTGTCGCTTAATCGAGAAATAACAGCATTTTCGGGTACACAAATAGAACCCCTTGAAATCCCGTTAGAGTTTTCAAAAGAACCACACAACATCTACAACCTTCTCTCGTTTACGGCGTTAAGGCTGTTGTTAGACAATTTTAACTCTGAAATAGGCGAGTTATATTAATAGCTTTTCAAGTTTTGTTAAATCATACGGCGTTTCTTGATAGACACAGAAGTTTAAGAGGTTTGAGTACATGAGACTTGCGTGTCCTCTCCAGGTGTTGACAGGGGTTTTTGTGTCATCATTGTCGGGGAAATAGTTGTGGGGGAGTTCAATTTCAAGCCCTTTGTCCTTATCTCTGAAATATTCTGTTTTCAACGTGTCGCGGTCATATTCAGCGTGACCTGTTATGAAGATTTGTCGAATGGTTTTGCCGATAATTAAATGCGCGCCCGAAAGAGGTGACGATGCCAACAATTTAAGCGATGGGTTTTTTTCGATGTCTTCTATTCTGACCTCGGTGTGTCGCGACTGCGGAACGTCAAAGGTTTCATTAAAACCTCTTACTAAAGGGTGATTGGGGTCGTGAACAGTTTGAGGATAAATGCCGAACATCTTTTTATTAAGCGGATATTTTTGTATGCCGTAGTGATAATAAAGCCCTGCCTGCGCGCCCCAACAAATGTGAATAGAACACCAAGCGCGCGACTTAGACCACTCCATTATAGCGCATAGCTCATTCCAATAAGCGACTTCTTCAAACGGCAACTGCTCTACAGGCGCGCCGGTTATAAAAAGGGCATCGAAATAATCGTCCTTTACATCATTAAAAGTCTTATAAAATGTAGTCAGATGTTCAAATGAAGTGTTTTTCGACATATAGGTTTCGGTTCTTATAAGGGTAATATCTATTTGAAGCGGCGAATTACTCAGCAGTCTCAATATTTGCGTTTCGGTTTCAATTTTAGTCGGCATAAGGTTCACAATGGCGACTTTTAACGGGCGAATGTCTTGCGCTAACGCCTTATCGGCACGCATGACAAACACCAACTCATTTATAAGGGTTTGATAAGCGGGAAGGTCTTGCGGTATGTTAATCGGCATTTTCGGAACTTCCTTTCAGATTTAATAGCAATATATATCATAACATATTTCAATTGATTTTGCAAGTATTTTATTTGTGAAAAGGGGTATATTTATGTTTAATAATTTTAAAAGATTTTTATGCGTTTTGTTGGGAATGTCAATTGCGTTGTCTTTGGGCATTGTTTCGGCGGTAGCCGCTGAAAATAACAACGGCGATGAACACGGTTACATAGAAGACGAGGTGATTGCGATTGCCGATTCTACCGCGCACGCGTTAGAAATAGCGGAGTTTTATGGATTAAAGCTGAAATCGTTCGCGAACGGTCTTGCGGTGTTTGCGGTTAAAAACCCGGAATACGAGGTGCAAAGAAGCGTGAACGCACAACGCACTCGTGGAATGAGATTCGCTTCTGACATTCCCGAATTAAGCCTTAATTTGACTTATGAATTTCATTATACACAAGAAGAAATAGATGCTACATATTACGATTATAATTCGACAGACTTTAGCAATCAATATCATCACAATATCATGAATAACTATTTAGCGTGGGAACTGTCAACCGGCACAGGAACTATGGTCGCGGTAATGGACTCCGGCATAGACATTTTCCACCCCGATTTCGCAGGCAGAATTTTGCCAAATTCCGCCGCTACTTATGATGCCACATCGCGAATAGGATTGTCGCATATAACCGACACCCACGGGCACGGTACTCACGTTGCCGGAATTGTGGCAGGTTCGCGAAACTTCGCCGCTAAAACAAGCGGTGTCGCGCCCGATGCGCAACTTTTGGTACTAAAGGTGGATAATCCTGCAACGGGCGGTATTCCTTCATCGTCGGTAATTCGAGCGATTAATTACGCGGTAGACCAGGGTGCCGCTGTAATTAATATGAGTCTCGGGAGAAAGTTTATAGATGGGCCTAATGCAGCAGAGCAAACCGCAATTACAAACGCCTTTTACAGGGGTGTTACCCTTGTTGCCTCGGCAGGTAATGACCGAACGAACAACGCCGGCTACCCGGGGGCATATACTGAGGTTATAGCCGTGTCGGGGACTAATGATCAGGGGCTTTTTGATGACAGATATTCTAATTACGGCCCGCAAGTTGCTCTTGCCGCGCCCGGAACATCTGTAAATGCCGCCGATTTAGGCACAGGGCATAGAACCCGTACGGGGACTTCAATGGCTGCCCCTAACGTGGCAGGGACAGCGGTGTTAATCAAGTCAATTCGCCCCGATTTTACACCGCAACAAATCAGAGAGCGGCTAACCTCAACAGCAAGAAGAGGGCAACCGGGCGTTGTTTATAACCCACGAAATGATAGATACGGCTATGGGGTGGTTGACTCTTATGAGGCGCTTAAGGGGTTAATAATACCACCATCGGGGGTATATCTTACTGATTTTCCTGATGAGGTTTTCCGTAACAGTGTTTTACAGGTCTTAAACGCAAGAGATACTTCAAAAGTCAGAACACAGTTTGATTTAATTCACCCCGACATAGCACTCATGGCAACCACCGAAATGCTCAGAGCAAGAGGGGGCTTAGCCGCGCGTATTCAAAACTTAACCGGAATTGAACATTTTACCGGGCTTAAAATATTAGATATACGCGGTAATAACTTAACAACGTTTGATATTTCTAAACACCCTTTGCTTGAAGAACTTGATTGCAGTGATAATTATTTAAACACCCTTGTGTTCCCAACCGGCAATTCGCGCCTTAAGCTTCTCAATTGTTCGACTAATATGTTGTCAACGATTAATGTCGCAAACAGCCCTGACCTTGTTGAGCTTGATGTCAGCATAAACAATTTAAGCGAACTTGACGTAACATCGAACGCGAAATTAGAAGTGCTTAATTGTTCCACTAATCAGTTAGCAACGCTTGTTCTCACCGAAAACAAAGAGCTTACCGAGCTTGAAGTTGCCGGTAATCGCTTGAAGGAATTAGACGTTTCTCAAAACACTAAGCTAAAGAAACTTGTTTGTGCCGAAAATCTCTTGACAGAGCTTGACTTGTCGAACAACCCCGAACTCGAAAGCGTTAACTGCAACGATAATTTATTAGTGAATTTAGATTTAAGTGCCTCTTATTTTCGGTTGAGAGAAGCTGATGTCAGAAACAATTATATGTTCTCAACCGCTGATGTCAGTGGGGTTAATGAAATTTTTACCGAGCTTCGTTTCGCGCCGCAAAAGAACATCGGCGACATAAATAATGATGGTTTAATTGATGCGGCAGATTTATCCCTTTTGAGAAGATATATCACCAAAATGCCAATGCCGGGTGAATATATAATACAGGCAATGGACCTCAACAGGGACGGCAAAATTAATATAGCGGATTTAACATATCTTAAATACTATATAGCACATTACACGGGCTTTCCGATTAGAGGTTGGTAGAAGATGTTTAGAGAAACTAAAACGCTTTGGGAATATCTGAAGGGGACTCAAAAGCCCATTGTTATGTATGGAATGGGTGACGGCGCGGATAAAATATTGCAGGTTTTAAAAACGCACGGCATAACCCCAAATGCTTTTATGGCAAGCGACGAGTTTGTCAGAGGGCAAAAATTTCATGGCTTTAGCGTAAAAAAACTCTCTGATATTGAAAAAATGTATGACGATTTTATAATATTAATTTGCTTTGGAACCAACAGGGAAGAGGTACTTGAGCGAATTTATGAGTTAGCACAACGTTATGAAGTCTACGCACCGGACGTTCCTGTTGTAGGTGAAGGCTTGTTTGACGAGAGGTATCTTTCGCAAAACATCAAAAAAATTGTCGCTGTCAGAAAAATTTTAGCGGACGATTTGTCAAGATACGTCTATGACCGCCTTATCGACTATAGAATCAGCGGAAAAATAGAATACCTCAAACAATGCGCAACACCCTTTGAGGAAATTTTACCGCTCTTGGATTTAAAAGCCGATGGAAGTGAAACGTTCGTTGACTTAGGGGCGTATGACGGCGACACGGTTGAGTTGTTTTTAAAACATACTAATAAGAACTTTGAGGCTATTTATGCGTTAGAGCCGGACGAACGCAACTTCACTAAGCTAAGGCGGAGAAATTATGCGTTAGGGGCTAAGAAGTTCATGGCGTTTAATGCCGCCGCCTGGAAAGAAGACGGCGAGCTTGACTTCTCTGAATATGGCGGCAGAAATTCAAGGGCTGCCGCGTTTGGAAATAACAAGGCTAAAAATCAGCGGACTATAACCGCGCTCACGGTTGATACGGTATGCAGGGATGCCATTCCCACCTTAATAAAAATGGATGTCGAGGGTTGTGAAGCCAACGCGCTTTTAGGGGCAAAACAGACTATTGAGGAATGTCTGCCGCGTTTGGCGGTCTCTCTTTATCACAGAACCGCAGATATGGTGGAACTGCCCTTGCTCATCTATCAACTTTCGGGCGGAGAATACAGCATGTTTTTACGCCATCATCGGCATATCCCCGCATGGGACGTAAACCTATATTGCATTTAACCGGCGAGCCGCCGGTGGCAGATTTGCCCATAAAAATGCGAAACTCAGCACACTTGTGCGGAAAGGCGAGGTTTAAACTATGAAGCGTTTGTTTTTTGTGCTTGGAATTGTTATTGTGATTGGTGTGGTTGGGGCGTATGCGTTTTTAGAGTTCACCGTGCCAAATATCGTTTATGTCAACGACACCGAAACTTTGGGTTCGGGTGGCAACGATATTATCATACGCCGATTATATACCGCTGAAATTGATGTTGAGGGCGCGCTTGCAGAATATTCAGGAAGTGACTTGAGCGAGAGATTCTTAGAAGAAGAATATCTTGATTCCCTTCAAGCGAGTAGCGAGCCGTTGATGCTCCCTGCGTTTTATTTCAACGTCAGTCGCCCTGACACAACCGGGAACGCGTTTGAGCTTTCAACTTTTATGTGGCAAGAGACAGCAAAAGGGCAAATCGAAAACCATTTCAGAATTGAAAACTTAACCTTAGACATTGAAGCAAGCGGCTTTGAAATTGAAGAGGCCGACTTCATTCGCGAAGTCACCAACCGTTCAAAGACCCCGATTATCCTTTCAGACGACAGGGTATTTCTTAACGCGACATTTGATTCAACCCCGTCACTCGTGACAAAGCTTTCGGGAACACGCGGAACGTTAGAGTTGATTTATAAATATGACATTGTGACAAACAACATCTTTCCCACCGTGTCTAAAAGCGAACAAATTCTCATGTTATATGTTGACATTTCTTACGAAAACAACGTGCTGAGGGTAGAATATATTAGAGAGCCATATTCATCACTTGAGGATATGCAGTATGCGTAAAGTCCACTTAGGCTCTTAGTTCGTTAGGAGGAAATATGAGTTCAGAAAAAATCGAAAAAATCCTTAAAAACACAAAAACAAGCATGGAAATGGAAGGGTTTGTAATAGAACCCGAATTAGAAGAAGCGGGGCGAAAAATATTAACCGGAGAATTAGATATAAATGTTTATATTGCGGACTATATAGCGCAATTTAAACAGAAAAGAGCGTTAGCAAATGAAATATGAATATGGTGGAGTTGAGTATGAGGGCAATGACTTTTATCGTTACCCTAATTCAGATGTGTTGATGAATAAGCTTGACATTACCGATTATAATGAATTGCAAATTGTTGAGCGTGATATTTCATATAACAAAATCACATATCTTTCTTCAAACCCATTCAAAGGTGTATTCGACTTGAAATACCTCCGAAAAATCCATAAGTATATTTTTGAGGATATTTATACTTGGGCAGGGCGAATTCGGGGCGGCAAATTTTTTACCAAAGGAGAAACGGCTTTTTGTAATGCAGACATGATTTATTCATATTCGGAAAATATTTTCGGAAAACTGAGAAAAGAAAAATGGTTGCGTGGTCTTAACAAGAATAATTTCATAAGCCGCATGGCATATTATATGGGTGAAATAAATGCACTACACCCTTTTCGCGATGGAAACGGAAGAACACAACGTGTTTTTTTTGCAGAGTTGGCACGGCGTGCGAGATATGAACTTAATTTTAGCGCGGCGCGAGCAGAAGATTTATTGAAAGCTGACATTTTAGCTTATAATAAAGACTATTCTTTACTTGAATTGTTGTTGAGCGAAATGCTTGACAAGAAAGGTTCTGTCTAAAGCATGAAAAAATTCTCCTGCTTTTTGTTAACCGTTTGCTTTCTCTCTTCTTGTGCTACTTATTCTGATACGTTTTTTGCGATGGGGACGTTTATGTCGCTTACGGTTTATGACACAAATGAACAAACGGCAAAAACTGCCGTTGCCGAGATTGTTGACTATGTTGACGAATTAGAAAAGCTCTTTTCGACAAGGCTTCCCGGTAGCGCGCTTAAGCGGTTTAGGTTTAGCGAACAAGACTTTCAAGACTTTGAAAATCTTCCTGCTGAGTTTGAAGAAGTTTTGGCGTTGTCTTTAGAATGGATGGATAAAACTGACGGGGCTTTTAATGTGCAACTGCAAAACCTAACCTCTCTTTGGGCGTTTGACAGCGATGAACCTCGCGTGCCGTCTGACGAAGAGATAGCCGCCGCGTTGAGCGAAACAGCACAACTTGACTTTGGAGCCGTTGCTAAAGGCTATGCGGCACGAAAGGCGGCACTTATTCTTGAAAGTCACGGCATAAAATCAGCGATTATTAATTTGGGTGGCGATGTCTATATTATGGGTGACAGCCGCTCAGTCGGAATAATCGACCCATTAGAACCTTCGCGTATTTGCGGTGTCTTAAATGTTTCAAACAAGGCGGTGGCAACATCGGCAAATTATGAGCGTTATTTTGAGGTGCAGGGTGAACGTTATCATCATATATTAGACAGCAAAACAGGAAAACCCGCTCAAAGCGGAATTATCAGCGCGACTGTAATAACCGACGACCCGGCTGTCGCTGATATTTTGGCAACCGCGTTTTATGTTATGGGTGAGCAAAAAGCCGCCGAATTTAAAGAAAATTTTAACCTCACTTATGTTGATTATATTTTAGTCGATGAGACGGGGCGGCAGTTCTTGTCAGAGGGGTTTAGTGTAGAATATGAGCCTAAATAAGCCCGTAGTGGCAATAATTTTCGTGTTGATTATAGCGGCGGCAGTCGTTTTTTTTAATCGCTCCGACGCAAAAACGGCGGTGATTATACAAAACAGGCAAGTGCTGTATAAAATCAACCTCGAAGCGGTAGAAAGCGAATACGAGCTTTTAATTGGAGGAGACAGGGGAATAACAAACACGGTGACAATAAGACCGGGCGCAATAGGGGTAAGCCATGCCGATTGCCCCGATAAAATATGCGTTAAAACAGGATTTATCGAGAGCGGTGCGCGCCCGATTATCTGCCTTCCCAATCGGCTTGAGGTTAAAATAATCAACGAGTCCGACAATAATATAGATGTGGTGACGGGATGAAATATTGGAAACTAACCGCAATCTCACTTTTCGCGGCGGTCTCGCTTGCCCTGTTTGCAATAGAGCTGACAATTCCATTACCGGGGTATATTGCAGGAATGAAGCCCGGAATTTCTAACATCGTTACCCTGCTTTTATTGAATTTGGGTGGAATGTGGAAATTTCGAGACGTTTTTGCTGTACTCCTCATAAGGGTTCTGCTAAGTGTACTTATAACGGGGGTCCCTTCTGCGTTAATTTTCAGTTTGCCGGCAGGAATTGCCGCTTTATGTGCAATGAAATTGCTCAAGCGCAATGAAGTCATAATAATGAGCATAGTCGGCGCGCTTGCTCACAATATAACCCAGTTAGCAATTGCGGCTTTCATGCTCTCGTTAGGAAGTGTGTTTCTCTTGTTGCCCCTTTACCTCATAGGCTCTATAGGCGCAGGCGTATTCACAGGGCTTGTGGTAAAATTTATTCTAAAGCAAAGGAATGTTGTTGCGTTTTTGAGAGGTGACGAATAATTGACAATTGACAATGTACAATTGACAATTTTGGTGTCGCCGCAAGGCGACACCATGATTTTTTGCTTTAAAAAAAGCCCGGAAATATACCCATAATATACCAAAACCTCCCTTGTATGTTCCAAGAAAGTATGTTATGATGTTAGTATTAAAATTTTAAAAAAAGGAGGAAATCAAAAATGGAGATTACAATAAACAGCAACGCAAAACTTGAAATTGAATCAAGCGGCGACTACAAAAAAGATGCCAAAAAAGCTTGCAGATTCGCTTATATTAAAAAAGACAAAAAAATCAACAAAAACTTTCAGAGATTTATTGAGGCATCAAAAAAAATTAAAGAAGCAGAAGCGGCAGGGGAAAAATT
>Ga0099364_10004263_pt1 | contig 21747 bp, 17 predicted proteins | sample TergutTh196P3_FD_73070 | JGI IMG/M metagenome (GOLD analysis project Ga0099364, IMG submission 73070) | Microcerotermes parvus P3 segment gut microbial communities from Pointe-Noire, Republic of the Congo - Th196 P3 | ecosystem: Host-associated > Arthropoda: Insects > Digestive system > Gut ... | reverse complement strand
CCGTAGCGCGGAGCAAGGATGCGGAGCGCCGCGAATAGGCGCAGGATGCGACTTTGAACGACAGGAATGCAAAAAATAGCCCTATTCCGGCACGGTCCGACTTATACCCTTTTTCTATATCAATCAGTCAGAAAGCACGTCGCCTAGTTGCATGGCGTAGGCTAGGGCTCGGCCGTAGCTGTTGCCGTTTAATAGAAGTGGATAATCTACGGCATACATACCGCCTGCAACGTTGCCGACCGCATACAAGCCCGGGATTGCCTTTCCTTCGGTGTCAAGAACACATAAATCTGAGTTTATCAGAGCGCCGCCGAAAATATCGAGCAGCGACGGGCCCCATCTGAGCGCATAGAACGGCGGCTTGACTATGGGCGTGAGCATGATTGCGCGTTTGCCGAAATCCGTATCGTCACCCTGCGCCACGAGATCATTATAACGCTTGACGGTTGCGACCAGATTATCCGCAGGTACGCCCATTTTTTCCGCAAGTCCTTCTAATGTGTCAGCGCTGAACCCGTTAATATCCCCTGTGGTTTCCCTTTCCGGGCGCACAGGTATGCCGGCGACAAACTTGTCGATAGTTTCAACGAGCGACTCGCGGTTATACGGATCGCCGAGCATTGTGTGAGGCTGCATCCCCTGACCGCCGAGTATATCCCAACGCTCACCGATCTCATCGGGGTATTTGCTGTCAAAAACAGAAAATGCAAAGTCGCCACCCGGCTGCATGAGGCAGCGGACAGATTTTGCCTGCATCCAAGTGTCTTCGTTCATAAAGCGTTTCCCAAGCCGGTTGACATGCAGGAAAAAGAACTGGAGGCCGCTGTAACCGAGCGTGTGCAGGGTCGGGGCCCATTCCGGGTTGTCGAGCACCGCGCCGGCCCAAAAGGCCATTTTCTGCCCGTCTGCGGTGTTCCCGGGTCTCTTGAATTGTCTGGATGCTCTGAGCCCTATGGGGCAGAAAGCCTCCAACATTTCCCTGTCCTCACTGCAATCTCCCGTAGCTAAAACGACTGCCTTCTTGCCTTTGTATCGTTTGAAAACACCATCGGCATTTTTCGCGATACATGAGACGACCCTGCCGTCTGCGTCTTTTTCGAGATACACAGCGGTGGTGCTGCGGAAAAGCTTCCCGCCGTTTTTGAGAAATTCTTTTTCCAGAATCTCGCACGCAAGCATCCCGCCGCCGCCGTGCGTATAGTCAGTGCTGCCTTCTTTCAGGTAGATGTGGTGGGTTGCAAGATACTCGTTGAACATAGGACCTTTGTAGCTGAGATAAATCCTCGGATAAACGCTCCCGCCCGTAAGATCCAGCATCCACTCAAAGCCCTCGGCACTGCGGTTGATAAAAAGCCACAAAAGCTCTTCCTCAACGCGGCTTCCGCTGACTTTCAGCCAGTCGGCTGCCAGTTGTTTTTTGTCGACATGAATGCCATGTTCCTTCATGAGCTTTGAATTGACCGCTGCGAACTGGCCTGCAACGCCGACCATCTTGTCGTTTTTGTCGACGATGATGCAGCTAAGGCCGCGGGATGTGCAGCGCGCTGCTGCTGCGAGGCCGGAAATGCCGCCGCCGATGACGACGACTTCGGCCTCAAGTGTCTCGGTGACCTGCGCTTCATCCACAGGTGTAGGCGGTGTTTCCCACGAGTAACCTTTCTTCGGAGACTTTTTGCTGTAAAACTTCATTTCCAGCTTCTCTGCCATAATTTTACCCCCAGTATTTAAATTGTTAATTCAGCAACCAGTTTCTTCAGTATTTCGGAGATTTCTATGTGTTGCGGGCAGTGGTCTTCGCACAGGCGGCATGAGATGCAACCTGAGGGGCCTGTTCCGTGTGCGGTCATGATTGAGTAGGTGAAAGCGGAGCTGCTTTTTTGACGGTGTACAAGCAAGTTATTGTATATGTCTATGAAATCCGGTATTTTGATTTTCTCCGGACAATGAGGCAAACAATAGTTGCAGGTCGTACACGGAATCCTTGGGGTGGAGTTGATGATTTCGACGGCCTTTTTTATGACCTCGTACTCTTTTTCTGTTGGCGGCTTGAAATTTTTAAACGTGCTTACATTGTCCCTGACCTGATCTACATTCTCCATCCCAGATAAAACGGTTATCAGCCCCTCAAGAGCTCCGGCAAATCTGAATGCCCATGATGCAACAGAAACGTTTGGATTTGCTTCTCTGAGCAAATCTGCTGCGTTCGATTCTCCTCCTGCAAGCAGCCCGCCTTTTGTCGGCTCCATAATTGAAAATGGCTTATCATACTTCCTAGTTATCTCATAGAGCCTGCGTGACTGCACTTCCGGGTTCTCCCAATCCAGATAGTTTATCTGTAGCAAAGCGAATTCCATCTCAGGATGCTTTGAGAAAATCTCCTCAAGCTCATCCGGCGTACCGTGGAACGAAAAGCCTATGTGTTTTGCAAATCCTTTTTCCTTTGCATCCCGCATAAACTTCCATGAGTCAAAGGAATCCGCTTTTTTGATGCTCTCACCGCTGAGACCGTGTACTAAATAGAAATCGACGAATTCGACGCCAAGTCTGCTAAGGGATGCATCAAGCATTTTCTGATGATCCTCATATATACTCACTCCAAATCCGATTGGGATTTTCGTCGCTATTTGGAATCTCTCGCGTGGGTATCTTTTTACGAGACACTCGCGCAGCGTTTCTTCGGATCCCGCATAGATATATGAAGTGTCAAAATATGAAAAACCATTTGACATAAACTCGTCAATCATTTCTTTTGCGGTATTTATGTCAACTTTTCCATTCTTGCGCGGAAGGCGCATATTACCGTAACCAAGTTTCCCTATGTTCTCACCGAGGTACTTTTCCTCCATATTGCTTATCCCCCTTTCTTTACCAGCAAATATTCAGTTGCTACAGCACACAAGTGAAGTCATTCTCGTGTGTTTGCTCTTGGCATTTTTTACTCATGGTGCGGTATTCATTTACCGACATCCCTTCATTTATTTCAGGCGCTGTTTTCAAGAATTATCGACAAATCGCATACAATATGCCCCATTTTATCACACCCGCGATATGGTTTCAATATATTTAAAATAAAGAAAAGTGAGAAAAAAATGTAAGCGTCAACTGCACCTCTTGAAAGTGGTACAGTGTGTGTATTATAATGGATATGACGATGCCGAACGGACAGGTCATCACAGCGATAAAGGTCACAATGTGGTTTTATGCGAGAAAGAAGGAGAACTCGGCAGGTGTATTTTATGCGAGAGCGAAGTGCCGTTCAAAAAACGTTTGCGCGGGTACATCGTGCAGCAAAGCTAATCGGACGATAAAGCTCATGTTATATGATTGGAGGAAATCCTGCATCAATGAATAGTGAAGCATCAAACCAACCGGTTGATCAACAAGAGACGCAAAAGATTTGGACAGGAACATTCGTTAGCCTGTTTATAACAAACATGGCGTTTAATATGGGGTTTCTTATGAGCAACTCGCTCCTTTCTATTTATGCGAGATCATTGGGGGCGTCCGTATCCGCGATCGGCATGCTCATAAGCGTGTTCTCCATCTCGTCCATCCTGTTCAGATTAATAGCAGCTCCGGTTATGGATACCTATAATCGGAGATACATTGTGATGTTCTCGACGATTATGATGGCGGCAGCGTTTTTTGGGTTTAGCATTTCAAATGACATGTCGGCGTTGATAGTTTTTCGGCTGATACAGGGGTGCGGCATGGCATTCGGCAATTCTTGCTGCCTTGCAATGGTTGCGGAAACGTTGCCAAAGGATAAGTATGGGACGGGCATAGGGTACTATTCGGTAGCTCAGGTGGTTGCGCAAGCCATGGGGCCTCCAATTGGGCTTTGGGCAGTTGATTTGGTGGGTTTCAGAATGACATTTGCATTCACGTCGTGCCTCATGCTGATTGCCACCCTCCTTGCGTTTCGAATCAAAAACAAATTTCAACGGACAAAGAAATTAAAGCTGACGTTCAATAACATCATTGCGAAAGAAGCCATCCTGCCTGCAAGCTTGATGTTTTTGCAGCACGGAGGGTATGTCATAGTTAATTCGCTTCTTGTCATATATTCCGCATCGCTTGGCGTCACGGCAAATATAGGTTTGTATTTTACAGTCGTTGCATGCACAATGCTTGTCACCCGGCCATTGGTAGGGCGTCTGACCGATAGGTTCGGCCTTGTTAAGGTGGCTGTTCCTGCATTGTTTTGCAATGTAGCTTCTTATTTTATACTTAGCTATTCCACATCGCTGGCAGGCTTTCTGCTGTCGGGGTTTATAGCAGCATTCGGACAAGGGGCGTGTGCGCCGGCAGTGCAGGCTTTGAGCATGAAATCTGTCAAAAATGAGCGGCGAGGAGCTGCAAGCAGCACGAACTTTATCGGAATGGATATGGGCAACCTTATCGGCCCATCGGCTGCCGGGCGCATCGCGGAATCGTTTGGCTACACCACGATGTGGCGCACCATGACAGCGCCGTTTATTCTAGCGGCATTGGTCATGCTTGTTTTCAAAAAAGTAATCGCTCGAATTGAGGATACATTCGCATCAAAACCGGCGGCAAACTCATGATATAAAACAACACTTGGGAAATAGCGAGATGTTATATGACAGACCGGCGTGGGTACACAGGCGCATAATATGCCTGTGTACCCACGCCGCATTTGCGCAATCAGAATCAGAATGAGCTGTGGTAGAATGGAAGCACCACCTTTCGGTTATCATTTGGCAATTGGCGCTCATGTTCAGGGCCATAGCTAGAAGATGCGCCTGCTATACTCACCGGCACTGAATAGCTACACTCACACAGCAACAAACTTCTTTGGAAGGATTAAAATGCTTGATGATTAGTATAAATATGGTATAATTACGCGTATTGTCGGATGAGGCAGAGGGACGAGGGCCCGCTGTGCACAAAGAAAAATGGTAACTGCTTAGAAAACCTTGCCTGCCTGCCGGCAGGCAGGCGCTCAGACGGTTATATCTGTTCCCTCAATCGCTCAGTGGCGCTTCCATGCGCCAATTCGCAGAGCACTCCACCGTCCTTGGCTGCGTTTTGCGTGAACAGATACAGCCGTCCTCACCGGTTCTGAGCAGTTACGAAAAATGTCACCGCAGAGGATGTGCGTTGTATAGTGAAAAAAGTAATAATAGCGCCTGACAGTTTTAAAGGCTCTTTATCTTCAATACTGGTCGCTGACATTGTAGCCGAAGAAGTGCTTGAGGTTTTTCCCGACTGCACCGTTGTGAAAATGCCCATTGCAGACGGCGGTGAAGGAAGCATTGACACTATTATAACGACCATAGGCGGAAACATATATGAGGCGGAGGTGCTATCACCGGACGACAGGTTGATCTCTGCAAGCTTCGGGATTGCAGCTGACGGTACGGCAATAGTTGAAATGGCGCAGAGTAGCGGTATTACAAAGCAAAAAGGACTCAACCCAATGACGTCAAGCACCTATGGCTTTGGGCAGCTTATACTTGCGGCACTGAATCGCGGAGCGCGGGATTTCACACTGTGTATTGGCGGCAGCGCAACAACGGACGCGGGGTGCGGAATGGCAGCTGCCCTTGGCATAGTATTTGCGGACCGCAGAGGCATCGCGTTCACTCCCTGCGGAGGAACTTTAAATGAAATCATGAGGATTGATACGAGCGGGATAGACAAACGGATCAAGGAAAGTAAATTCACGGTTATGTGCGATGTGGATAATCCACTGCACGGCACTAGTGGTGCAGCGCATGTGTACGGCCCGCAAAAGGGTGCGGATTCCGATCAGGTTCATACGCTTGACGAGGGCTTGCAGCATTTCGGTACGATTCTTTATGAGCAATTTGGAATGGATTACGCCAGCATTCCCGGAGCGGGCGCAGCCGGCGGTCTTGGTGCGGGTTGCATAGCGTTTTTGGAGGCAAATCTTGTAAATGGAAGTGAGGCCATTTTAAAACTATGTGACTATAAGAAGCATCTTGTAGGCGCAGACTTGATCATCACCGGTGAAGGTAGGCTAGACATGCAGAGCTTCAACGGAAAAGTCTTATCCGGCATTTTACGTGAAGCGGGCGACATACCTGTCTTTTCGATATGCGGGGCATGTGAGTGCGATGACGCATTGCTGCGGGAGCATGGATTGAGCGTCTTTGAAACCAGTGAGGGTATTTCAGTGGAGGAAAGCATAGCCTTTCCGGCTAAATACATTAAGATTGCCGCCAAAAAGGTTGTAGAGGTGGTGCGGCAGGGAGGATACAGCGCTCTAGGGACGCCAACAAAGCGGAGGATTGTGTGAATCGCAAGGGATTAATACTATGAACACAAGTACAGTCGGCATGTAAAAATATCCTGAAAAATGGCAAACTGTTAAATGTTCGCATATTTCGTTTAACTATTTCCTTTTCGCTTTTTTCTGGTATAATACCTTACAGATAAACGGAGAAAACAAAAACTTCGCCCCCTGACCCTCGTCCATTGTCTCCTCGTGGTAAGAAGTCCGCATTAACGTTATAGAGAATTAGGTGCGAAAAATGAGCAGGTTTTTATCAAATCGTTATAAATCGTTTGAAGCATATGTTCCCGGCGAACAGCCGATTGATATGGAATACATCAAGCTCAACACAAATGAATCACCCTATCCGCCGCCGCCCGGCGTTGTCAGTGCGATAAGCGAGAGCGAAATAGAAAAACTCCGCCTCTATCCAAGTCCGGATGGAATCCGGCTTATAGCAAAGCTTGCTGAGTATTATGATGTGCAGCCAGAAAGCATTATCATCGGTAATGGATCTGATGACCTTCTTGCGTTTGCGTTCCTTGCGTTTTGCGACAATGAGCGCAAAGTTTGCTTTCCAGATTTGACGTACGGTTTTTATCCTGTCTACGCCGAATTGTACGGCGTCCCATACACTCAAGTTCCGCTCAGAGCCGACTTCACTATTGACCCTGCCGATTACATCAATGTCGGGAGAAATGTTGTGCTCGCCAACCCTAACGCACCGACAGGCATCGCGCTTGCACTCCGCGATATTGAGTCTATAACGCGGAGCAATCCCGACCATGTCGTGTTAATTGACGAGGCATACGTAGATTTCGGTGCCCAATCTGCGATATCGCTGACGCGTGAATATGAGAATTTGCTTGTCGTTCATACATATTCAAAAGCCCGATCAATGGCCGGTGCGCGTCTGGCTTATGCAATCGGCTCTGCGCCGCTTATCGGAGATCTGAACAAAATGAAGTATTCAATCAATCCTTACAATGTCAACCGCTTGACACAGGTTGCGGGCGAAGTTGCGCTACGCGAAGATGCGTATTACAAGGAAATGCGCCAAAAAATAATCGAAACCCGCGGATATACCGAGTCAAGTTTGCGCGAGCTCGGGTTTACGATGACAGAGTCAAGCGCGAATTTCGTGTTCGTGCGACATCCTGATGTTGGCGGCCATGAACTCTATGCAGCGCTGAAAGAACGAGGTGTCCTCGTCCGACATTTCAGCAAGCCGCGCATTTCGGAGTATCTGAGGATAACAATCGGCACAACGGAGCAGATGGACGCTCTGATGAAGGCGATTCGCGAAGTTTTGGATAAAAAGAAGGTGTCAAATTATGCGGAAAAGTGAGATTACGCGCAAGACTGCCGAAACGGATGTTTCATTGTTGCTGATTCTTGATGGTGCGGGGAAGAGCGTTATTGAAACAGGCGTCGGTTTTTTTGACCATATGCTGGAGCTTTTTTCATGGCACGGAAAGTTCGATCTTGAGGTCAAATGCAAGGGCGACACTCATGTGGACAGCCACCATTCTGTCGAAGATATAGGCACTTGTCTGGGAATGGCATTTGCCCGCGCTCTGGGCGATGCCCGCGGTATATACCGCTACAGCGATATTACGCTGCCTACGGACGAAGCGCTTGTGCAATGCGTTGTCGATGTCTCCGGCAGAAGTCATCTGAGCTTCGACGTAAAAGTGCCGAATCACACTGTCGGGGTAATGGATACAGAGCTGCTTGAGGAATTTCTGCTGGCGTTTGTCAGAAACGCAGGAATTACAATGCATGTCCGCTTACTGAGCGGTAAAAACACGCACCACATAGTAGAAGCATGTTTCAAATCCTTGGCGCGCGCTTTGCGTGCTGCCGTAAAAATCGATGATGAGTTCAGCGGTGAAATACCCTCGACGAAAGGTATATTATTATGATAATCTATCCCGCAATAGATTTATATGAGGGCAAGGCTGTCCGTCTTGTTCGTGGGGATTATGCGCAAATTACTGTTTACAGTGATGATCCTGCGGCGGTTTCTTGCGAGTTTAAAGAAGCCGGGGCAGCGGCTGTACATGTCGTCGACCTCGAGGGTGCGCGAGACGGAAAACCCGCGAATTTCGACGTTATTAAGCGCATTGTCTCGGAGTCAGGGCTTGGTGTCCAAGTCGGCGGCGGCATTCGCACGGCTGATGTTATAGAAAAGTACCTGAGTCTTGGAGTTAGGCGTGTTATACTCGGTACAGCGGCGGTATCGACGCCGGGATTCCTGACGGAAATGCTCCATGAGTTTGGCGAAGCTGTTGCTGTTTCGGCCGATATTAAAGACGGATTCGTGGCGATAAAAGGATGGACGGAGTTGTCAGACAAAGATTTATTTACCTTCTGCCATGCTCTCGAAGAGATAGGCGTACAAACGCTAATATGCACCGATATCTCAAAAGATGGATTACTTGGCGGTACAAATATTGATTTGTATAGGGCGCTTAGGGAGAAGTTGTCAATCAGACTCATAGCATCCGGCGGCATAACGTCACTTGATGAAATAACAACCTTATCCGCGATTGGTATGGACGGGGCGATACTTGGCAAGGCTTTGTATGCAGGCAATATTGCGCTCGCTGCAGCGATAGATGCCGCGAGTACAGAGGATAGTTTAGAGAGGAGAGCGAATAATAAATGACGCAAAAGAGAATAATTCCATGTCTTGATGTTAAGGATGGCCGCGTTGTTAAGGGTGTTAAATTTGAGGGGCTTGGCGATGTGGCCTCGCCTGTAGAGCTTGCAAAAAAATACTGTGACAGCGGTGCTGACGAACTGGTATTCTATGATATAACCGCGTCTAGTGAGGGACGTAAATTGTTTATTGATGTCTTTAAACAGGTCGCGGACTGTGTGACGATTCCGCTGACTGTTGGCGGCGGGATCAGTACGCTTGACGATTTTGACGTTGCGCTTGAATGCGGCGCGGATAAAATCAGCATTAACTCAGGCGCAATCAAAAATCCGGACTTGATAAGCGATGCAGCACATAGATACGGCAGTCAGATCGTTGTATTGGCGGTTGATGTAAAACGGGTTGACGGCAAGTTTCGTATTTTTGCCAGGGGAGGCAGAGATGATACCGGACTTGATGCTATCGAATGGATAAAGCGCGGCGAAAGCGTGGGGGCGGGCGAGATTGTAGTCAACAGCATCGACACCGATGGTGTTAAAGGAGGCTTTGACCTGCCGTTGCTCGAAGCCGTTTGCGAAGCTGTTTCGATACCGGTGATTGCTTCCGGCGGCGCAGGCAGCATTGACGATTTCATCAATCTATTCAAAACGATTCCTAAAATCGATGCCGGTCTCGCGGCCTCTGTCTTCCATTTTGGCGAGGTTTCGATACCCGACCTTAAGAATGCTCTGCGAAATAACGCAATAAGTGTGATATAATGGTTGCTGTGCAATCATTATATGCGATTTGATGGCTATCGTCTTGCTTTTGCTTGCGGTGGGACCGCGAGACATGATAGATGTAATAGCCGAAAATAAATCATCTTGAGGAGGAGCAAAATGTATACCCTGAGCCCTATTACAGACCGGGTTAAGAAAATGCGCGAAAAATACCGTGACACCAAACCGGAAATCTGCATCGCGCGCTACAAACTCATAACGGAGTTTTATATGAGCAACCCTGACATGACAGGCATCTTAAAGCGCGCGAAAAATCTTCGCAATATACTGTACAATATCCCTGTCCGCATCGACGAAGGCGAAGTAATAGTCGGTGCGCAATCCGGCGTATACCGTGCGTGTGCGCTATATCCTGAAAACTCCGTCATATGGCTCAAGGAAGAAGTCGAGAATCGCTTTATCAGCACGAGGGAAATCGACCCGTACATACTTGCGGAGGATGACCGCGAGTATATTCTCTCCACCATCGACTTCTGGATGAAAGAATGCATGAGCGCGAAAACCGACGCACAGATACTGGACGAATATAAGCCGATCGCGGGCAACGGTGTAACACAGTTTGGGCCGTTTGGGCAGACGCAGTCGCCTGTCGGGCATTTCTGCACAGGTTATGACACTGCTGTGCGCAAAGGCTTTAAAGCCATCAAAGACGAAGCCGAGCAGAAGATGAAAGAGCTTATAGATGCAGCCATGCCCGGGAAAACGGTCGACCAATATAATTTTTACCGCGCCGTCTCCATAGTCTGCGACGGAATCATCACGCTGACAAAGCGCTATGCGAATCTGGCGGAAGAAATGGCCGCCGCCGAGAGCGACCCTGTACGTAAGAAAGAGCTTGAAGCCATGGCCGAGTGCCTAAATTGGACTATTGAGCATCCGGCGCGGAACTTCCACGATGCCGTTCAATGCCTGTTCATGTATCAGACGGCTCTGTGCCTTGACGCAAATATGCATGGAATGAGTTTCGGGCGCGTCGACCAGTATCTTGGCGATTACTATGACGCCGATTTAGCCGCAGGGCGCATAACGCCCGAATACGCGCAGGAGCTAGTGGATCTGTTCTACCTCAAAATTGCCGAGATGAACAAGCCTTGGAGTTATGGGGCGACACAGGCAAATCCCGGATACACTTCCGGCCAGCTTATGACGCTCGGCGGGGTGAAAAAAGACGGCAGCGACGCGACGAATGCCGTGACTTTCATGATGCTTCAGACAGCCGGGAGGCTTGTTCTCCATGACCCGCCTCAGGCGCTAAGGATTCATAAAGACACCCCTGCGGAGCTCTGGGAAGCAGCCATTGAGACGACAAAAATCGCCGGAGGAGTCCCGACGTTCGAAAACGACGAGGTGATCATCCCATCCCTTATGAGCCGAGGACTGTCCCTTGAGGATGCGCGCGACTGTTGCCTCATCGGCTGCGTCGAACTCGCCGGCTGCGGAACCGAGTGGCCGGCTTGCGGCGGGACAGGGACGGAGAGCTACATGAATCTTGCAAATGCGCTGCTGCTGGGCATCAACGACGGCTACACGACAATACCGATGATAAGCTCTTTTATTCCTGCGCCGCCGGGGACGCCGAATATCCGTGTCGGCCCCGCAACGGGATATCTTTACGAAATGGAAAATATTGAGCAGGTGCGTCAAGCGTTCAAGACCCAGATTGAGTTCTTTGTTAAATGGCATATCATGAACATAAACTCTTTTGAATATGTCGCCCGCGAAGTGCTGCCGAATCCGCTCGTCTCAGCAACTATGGCGGGTTGCATGGAAAAAGGCATGGATGTCATGTGGGGAGGCGCAAAATACAATTCCACCGGTGACTCCGGCGTTGGCATCGGCAATGTTGCGGACAGTCTCAATATCATCGAACACTGCTGCTTTGACAAGAAAGTATGCACGACCCGGGAAATGTATGATGCCCTGAAAAACGATTGGGAAGGCTATGAGGATTTGCGCTCATACATATTTAACGAAGCGCCGCATTATGGAAATGGAATCGATAAATGCGACGAACATGCTACGTTTGCAGCCCAGTGCTTTGCAGATGCGGTGAACTCGCTCACGGGCCCGAGGGGACGCTGTTCGGCGGGGATGTACCCTGTTACGACGAATGTCATGTTTGGCAGATTAACGGGTGCGACCCCGGACGGGCGAAAAAAAGGAGAGCCGCTCGCCGACGGCATCGCCGCGCCGCAGGGATACGACAAGAACGGCCCGACAGCCGTTATCAAATCTGTCGCATCAATAAAACAGATAGATTTTTCAAACGGTACTCTTATGAATCTGAAATTCCACCCTACCGCTCTCGCCGGCGCAGACGGATGGAAAAGACTTAGGGAGCTCATGCAGACATACTTCGACATGGGTGGTATGGAGCTGCAAATAAATGTTATCAGCACCGACACGCTAAAAGATGCTCAGACTAACCCGGATAATCACAAGGATCTTGTCGTGCGCGTCGCCGGATTTTCAGCCTATTTTGTAGAGCTTCATCCATCCGGCCAAGCCGACCTCATACGCAGAACAGAACTGGCGATTAATTGACGCTGCGGTAACAATATGCGTAACTGCTCGGTGGGTATCCGAAAAACACAGGTTGATTACAGCCAATGCACGTGTACTGCTGTGAAAACCTGTGTTATCGGCAAAACTTGTGTGCAGACTGTAACCATTGCGAGTTTTTCGGATACCCACTGAGCAGTTACCAATATGCAAACTCCACGCATGAAAACCCTTTAATGGTGTCTTCCAGCGTGGAATTGGCATAAGTTCTGGTGACCCGTAGGGGACTCGAACCCCTGATGCCGCCGTGAAAGGGCGGAGTCTTAACCGCTTGACCAACGGGCCGTGGTAGCGGCAACTGGATTTGAACCAGTGACAACTCGGGTATGAACCGAGTGCTCTAGCCAACTGAGCTATGCCGCCAAAGAGATGAATCGGAAACTATTATAATCTTTCGTCTATTCATTTGTCAATAGTTATTTTTGTAATGCTTGGAGATATCCTGTTATGTCTTACTTAACGCCGCGAAAAATAGCGGAAATCACCGGTGGGGAGTTCATGGGCGATGAAACTGCCCGCAGCATACGCGTTTTCGGCGCTGTGAGGGATAACCGCGATGTAAAGCCGGGGAACTTGTTTGTCTGCATACGCGGCGCTCGCGTCGATGGGCATTCATTCGCAAACGATGCTTTTGAATCAGGTGCCGCATGTTGCCTTGCCGAACGCCCAATTCCGGAGGCAAAGGGCCCATACGTGTTGGTCGCATCGACGCAAAAAGCCATTATGAAGCTTGGCGGATACTATAGAAGCCTCTTCAAAATACCAATCATAGGTATAACGGGCAGCGTTGGCAAAACGACTACGAAAGAGATGGCGGCAGCTGTGCTTAGCGCGAAGTTCAGCGTACTTAAAACACCGGAAAACATGAACAATGAGCTCGGTGTTCCGCTGACACTGTTATCTCTTGACGAATCGCACGAAGCGGCTGTTATCGAGATGGGCATAAGCGATTTTGGCGAAATGAGCCGGTTGGCTGAAATGGTTAGACCAAGTATTTGCATAATTACTAAAATCGGCTATTCACACATTGAAACACTTGGTAGTCTTAATGGCGTATTAAAGGCGAAAACCGAGGTCTTCGCGTATATGAGCACGGGGGGGACAGCTGTTCTAAACGGCGATGACGAGTTGTTATGGGGATACAATCCAAGTATGCATAAGGTAACATTCGGATTCGATGTGCGCAACGATATCCGTGCGGAAAACGTCCGCGCAGAGGGTACTGAAAAGGTGGTTCTTGACATTGTAAGCGACGAGGGGCGCTTCACGGTAAGCATTCCGTCCTATGGCAGTCATCTTGCAACAGTTTCATTGGCCGCAGCTTCTGCGGGGCGGTTACTTGGGTTAAGTGATGATGACATCGTTCGAGGGCTGTTATCGTACGTACCTGTCGGTGGCAGGGCGAACGTAACGGATACGGGGTGTATCACAGTAATTGACGATTGCTACAATGCTAACCCGAACTCCGTAATGGCAGCGCTCACATCTCTCTCAGAACTGCCGAAGCGGCGTGTCGCTATTCTTGGCGATATGTTGGAACTAGGCATCCAATCGGATCAGATGCACCGCGAGATTGGCGCTTTTGCAGTGCAAAGCGGAGTTGATTGTCTTATCTGTTGCGGTGATAAGGCAGCGTTCATATTCGAAGGGTATACATCTGCCGGAGGAGATAGCGGGCATTATTATCCCGCCAAAGCAGAACTTATTGCAGCCATACCGGATTATTTAAAAAAAGAAGATGTCGTTCTTCTTAAGGCATCGCACGGTATGAAGTTTGAAGAGTTGATCCCTTTCCTTAATAAATTCTCTATATCTTGAAATTGTTTGTAATCTATGGTAACATACGCATAAACACACGCACGGAGAGGATTTGACGTTGATTTGAAAAGAATAATAGCTGCATGTATAGTGGTGTTCTTGCTGTTACTCATGGTTACAGCTGCCGCATCGACGGCCGGTACAGCCACGGATCCGCTGATTTCGCTGAGTTACTTAGAAGGCACGTTTTCTGCATCTCTGAAAACCGATATATCCCGGACACTCGGAGACGCTGCAGATAGTGCAATGAGAAGACTGGATGGTTTGCTCGGAGACTACGGAGGATACAGCTTTGCTCCAAGATTCACACGCATCTCGGTTGCTGCCGGGGATACTCTCACGCTCTCAATGGGCGGAAGCATCATCTTGTTATCAGGGGCGGCTACTCTGACGACCACGAGCGGCACAGTAATCAACATATCGACAGGACGGGAAGTTGCTACCGGTTCTCAGCTGACACAGCACCATCGTTATTTTTGCACAGAAAACACAACTGCGACAATTACCGCAAGTTCCGCATTTACCGGGCATGTAGACGGGTATTATATTACGGCTGCTGTTACGGCTAGTCAGGCTCACCCTGCTTTCAGAGATATTCTCGAGGGCACATGGTACTATTCAGCTATTGATTTTGTGTATTCAAACAATCTTTTTGCAGGAACGTCCTCAAATACCTTCTCGCCAAACACATCGATGACGCGAGGCATGTTTGTCACTGTGTTGTACAGGCTGGAAGGCAGGCCGGATATAGGTCCCGGAGGCCGGTTTACCGACGTGCAAAATACGTCACTGTATTATTACGACGCCGTCACTTGGGCAAGCGAAAACAATATTGTCGCAGGCGTTACAAGCAGCACATTTGGTCCGAATGCACAAATAACAAGAGAGCAAATCGCAGTTATAATGCATCGTTACGCACGGTATAAGCAGCGCGACATCTCGGCATCCGGTTCATCATACGATTCCTTTCCGGATAGGAGCGATGTATCCGGCTACGCTGCAGATGCGATGCGATGGGCCGTGTCACAAGGCATAATAAGCGGTTCAAGTGGCAGGCTTCTGCCGCGAAATACCGCAACAAGAGCACAAGTGGCGCAGATAATAAGAAATTATGTCGAGAGAGTCGGATGAATATGCCTTTCTTATTGACAAAATGCCTCGCACAAAATATACTGTAGTCTACAAATGTTAACTCGACCTATACGTTTTTTACTGGTTTGCGTTTGCGTTTGTCTTTCTAAAGCCGATAATTTAACTATTAAAAATAAGGAGTATTATTATGGAAAATGTGTTCAACGTATTCAAGGACGATTCGAGAAAAGCATTTAATTGGAGTAGTTTGGGGGATATTAAACATGGTCGCGGTGATCTTGGCGAGGAAATGCCTGTTATCGTTTACAGGCTTATGCAGTTTACGCTTCTTGACTCGTTGAGCAGCGACCTTGGGTTGGAAAAAGCGAACGATTATTTCCGGTCTGCCGGATATCTGGCGGGAACCGAATTCGCTCGAAACGTGCTAAATCTTGATCTGGATTTTGACAGCTTCGTTTCGCATCTTCAGGAATCTCTGAAACTTCTCAAAATAGGTATACTTCGCATGGAAGCGTTCAATCCCGAAGATGGCACAATTGTTCTAACTGTCGCGGAAGACTTGGATTGCAGCGGACTGCCCATTACGAATGAAAGCGTGTGCGTTTATGACGAAGGCTTTATATCCGGTATACTTGAAGCGTACACAGGGAAAAAATATGACGTGCGCGAAACAGATTGCTGGGCGACAGGCGACCGCGTGTGCAGATTTAAGGCTGTGCCTGCCTGAGTAGCTCGATAAATCTATAAGAGGGGGAAGAGTGGCCTACTTTTCCCCCGTTGTTAGGTATTATTTTCTGACGAGGTGCGCGCATGAGCATAACATCTGATTTATTGTTTGCTTATCTTCGCGAAGTGTTTTATGACGCGGCGAATGCGAGCATTGACATCGACAAATTGGAAAACGACTACATACTGATCGCTAAAGGATTAATGTATTTTGCAAACTGTCTTTCTGAGTATTATACGTTCGCCAACGCGCTTGCGCACGGAGACTTAAGCGTTTCGCCCCCTCCTCCGGAAAACGAGTTGGCCGCTCCGCTGAAAACCCTCCACGCAAGCCTTAGGCATCTGACATGGCAGTCCCAGCAGGTTGCAAAAGGTGACTATAAGCAGCACGTCGACTTCATGGGTGAGTTCGCAGATGCGTTTAATACGATGATCAAGCAGCTAGCCGAGCGGCAGGAGAAACTGGAAAACGAAATAATTACCAGCAAGAAGCACGCCGAAGCGCTGGAGCAGGGCAATCTGCTGCTCAGCGAGTTGACGCGCTATATTCCGGAGCAGATATTTGTTGTTTCGGAGGGCAGCCACGAGATACTGCTTGCCAACGATTTGGCAAAGCAGGAGATAGAAAAAGACCCTGAGTACATCGCTGTGCTAATGAAGCTGTTGTCCGAAAATGAGCCCCTGACCGGCAGCCATTACTATGACATCCAGATAACACAGGATAATACCGAGCGGTATCTAGCTGTAAACTCCTACCAAATCGAATGGCATGGTGAAAAATCCGTGGCTTTGGTCATAAATGACGTCAGCGTTGAAAAAAGGCAGTTAAAGGAACTTGAGGATTTCGCGTACCGCGATGCCCTGACGCAGGTATACAACCGGTTTTACGGGATGCTTATGCTCAATGAATGGCTGAATAATAAAAAGGAATTCGCGTTGGTATTTGTCGATTTGGACAATCTAAAATATGTCAACGACAAACTCGGGCATAGCGAGGGTGACAAATATATCACAAGGATTGCCACGCATCTGCAAGCTTATTCCAAGGACACCGTCGTTTGCCGGATCGGCGGGGATGAGTATATGATGCTTGTGCCTTATGCAACTTTCGACGAGGCGCAAGCCCGCATGGAAGAGATTCAAAGCGATATACAAAACGATGAGTATCTGAAAGAGAAAGAATATTACTATAGCATCAGTTTCGGCATTGTCTCCATTGACGAGAACACGGAATTGTCATCAAGCGATATACTAAGTATAGCCGATGAGAGGATGTATGAGCATAAGCGGGCAAGGAAAAAGGAGAGGCAGAGCGCCGTTTAGCGGTCTGCGGACCTCAAGTGATCAGGGGCCAGGAACGGCGGATGCGATTTTCCCATATCGCACGGAATTACGGCATTAAAGAGCCCTAATCCCTGTCCACTGTCCTCTGCCCCCTGTCTCTCTAGCGAGCGATCCGTAGAATCGCGTTAATACATTCCGCCCATGTCAGGCGCTGCCGGCATCGGTGCCGGAGGTTCCGGGATATCGGCAACAAGTGACTCTGTTGTGAGAACCAGCGCTGATATTGACGCGGCGTTCTCAAGAGCTGACCGGCAGACCTTAGTCGGGTCGACTATGCCGGCTTTTATAAGATCACAGTATTCCTGCTTCGCAGCATCAAACCCAAAGGTTGCATCATTAGCGCTCTTGACTTTATCGAGCACAACAGCGCCCTCAAGTCCGGCGTTCATCGCTATTTGCGTGACAGGTGACTCCAATGCCTTCGCGACAAGCGACATGCCTGTCTTCTCATCGCCTGATACGCTGTCAAGCAATTTTTCGACAGCTTTCGCCGCGACTACGTAAATCGTTCCGCCTCCGGCTACGATGCCTTCCTCTACTGCCGCGCGCGTAGCGTTGAGCGCATCCTCCATGCGGAGCTTTTTCTCTTTCATCTCTGTCTCTGTCGCCGCGCCTACCTTGATAACCGCAACACCGCCGGAGAGCTTCGCCAAGCGCTCTTGAAGTTTCTCTTTATCATAATCTGACGTGGTAATCTCAATCTCGCTCGATATTTGGTTTATCCGGGCTTTAATATCCTCTGATTTACCTGCGCCTTCGACAATGATCGTGTTATCCTTAGAGGATTTGACTTGTCGGGCGGTGCCCAACATATCGACGGTGGCTTCCTTCAACTCCATGCCAAGCTCGCTGGATATTACCTCGCCACCCGTCAAAGCCGCGATGTCGCGCAACATCTCCTTGCGCCTGTCGCCGAAGCCCGGTGCCTTTACGCAAAGGCATACAAACGTGCCGCGAATCTTGTTGAGGATTATCGTCGCCAATGCCTCGCCCTCAACATCCTCCGCGATTATAACAAGCTTGCGCCCGGCTTGTACAACTTGCTCAAGTACGGGGAGTATCTCTTGGATGTTTGATATTTTTTTATCGGTGATGAGAATGTACGGCTCGTCGACTACAGCCTCCATTTTCTCAGCATCCGTAATCATATAAGGCGTTATATACCCGCGGTCAAATTGCATACCTTCGACGACCTCTGAGTAAGTCTCAGCCGTCTTTGATTCTTCGACAGTGATAACACCGTTGCGCGAAACCTTGTCCATTGCCTCCGCGATAAGCTTTCCAATAGTCTCATCGCCGGACGAAACGGCGCCGACGCGCGCGATATCCTCAGAACCCGAAACAGGATTTGAGTTGGCTTTGATAGCTTCAACCGCTTCTACGACAGCTTTCTCGATGCCTCTTTTCATGACCATCGGATTAGCCCCAGCCGCTACATTCTTGATTCCTTCGCGGATCATCGTTTGAGCCAGCATTGTCGCGGTGGTCGTACCATCGCCCGCAACATCATTCGTCTTTGAAGCTACTTCTTTTACGAGCTGAGCGCCCATATTTTCGAAAGGATCTTTTAACTCTATCTCTTTGGCGATTGTAACGCCATCGTTTGTGATAAGCGGGGATCCGTACTTTTTATCAAGAACAACATTCCTGCCCTTAGGGCCAATTGTCAGCCGCACGGTGTCCGCAAGCTGATTGACGCCTTTTTCCAAAGCCCTGCGGGCTTCCTCGCCGTAAATGATCTGTTTAGCCATAAAACAATAACCTCCCGTAATTAATAATAGTAATTATTCGACTATAGCGAGAATGTCGCTCTGACGCACGATCGTCATTTCCTGCTCGTCAATCTTGACCTCGGTTCCACTGTATTTTCCGGTTATGACGCGATCGCCTTTCTTGACGACCATGACCACCTCGTTGCCATCGATAACGCCCCCGGGGCCGACCTCAATAACCTCAAACACCTGCGGCTTCTCTTGCGCAGCGCTTGTGAGAATGATGCCGGATTTTGTCGTTTCCTCCGCTTCGACCTGTTTGATAATAACGCGATCCGCCAATGGCTTTAATGTCATTACTAATAACCTCCTTATAAAATGTCATATACATTCTGGCCGCGTTAGCACTCTCCGACCATGAGTGCTAACGCAGATTTAATAATAATAGAACTTCATTTTTTTCGCAACTTGGATAACCGCCATATTTTCAATATTATCATGGTTATTTCACGATTATGCGCATTTATCGTGCACGTTCTCCTCTAAACAACTAATTTCTCCAATTATCGCTTAATTATCGTGTTGTTCGAAAAAGACCATTCCGGATGGGAATAGGAAATTGACACCTTTCGGAACGACATTAAAGCTGATTTTTTCTGCGCTGATTATTTCTCCGTCAATGTTTACAACGAACTCACGTTCGCTTTCAATTTCCATATTGCTTCCGCGAATGTACTTTATGATGTTATTAAGCTCGCGGAAGCGTCCTTTAGCATATCTTTTAACAATTTGAGCGACTCTTAAACGGGAAATCCCATCTATGATAAGATATTCAAGAATCCCATCATCGGGAGAGGCTTCCGGCACCGGGTTAAATCCGCCGCCGTAATACCTCCCGTTGCAAGCACATGCAAGTGTAATCGCCCTGTCGAACGTTTCTTCAGCAGTTATGATGCGGAATTTTTGCTTCACACCTTTGATTATATTAACCGCAAGAGCCACAACATATCCGGTTGCGCCGCCAATTAACGGGATTTTGCTGTATTTGTGTACATCCCTGCCCACGCGCGCATCAATGCCAACCGAACAGATGTTTATTCCGTACCGTCCGTTGCAGTCGATAAGATCAACAGGTCTTACTGTTCCGTTTGTAAGAGCGTGCAAGTCGCGGAACCTATCAATGTCCTCCTTGCCGAACGTCCTGATAAAATCATTACCCGTCCCGCACGGGTAATGCGTGATGGCTGCATTTTCAAGCCCAACTGCCCCGTTGGCGCATTCGTTGAGCGTACCGTCGCCGCCGCAGGCATAGACATACAATCTTTCGCCCCTCTTCGCCTCCTGCGCTACCTTGCTGGCGGCATCCATCGGTGCCTTCGTTATGTATATCTCGAAGTCTTCATCAAGCTCTTCCGCAAAGTTCGCTATCTCGCGCTGAATATCTTCAACTCTCCCCTTTATGCCGCCAGCCACCGGATTGATGATGAAAAGGTGTTTCATTCACGCTCCCCCACTGCTAGAAATACATATATAAATCGCACTTAATCATTCCGTTATAAAGCTTGCGCTTCTTGACCGCGGCGTTACCGAACGAACGCTCAAACTCAGTGTGTGATGACAGAATGTACATATTCCAACCGTCTAGGCCTCTCATGGCCATACCAAACCGACGGTAAAGCGCCTCGGCTTCGCTTTGCAGCATAACTCGTTCACCATATGGAGGATTTGTCATTATTATACCGCGAGAGACAGTGCGCTGAAATTCTGTAGCATCTGCAATTTCAAAGCGGACGCACTCCGAAACCCCGGCACGTTTAGCATTCTCTTTCGCAACCGCTACGCTTTTCGGATCGATATCGCCGCCCCAAATATCATAATTACCTTTGAATTCATTGCTTTTTGCCTCGGCAACAGCGTCATCCCAGACGTTCTTATTAAGCCACGTCCATTTTTGTGACGCAAACCTACGGCTGAGTCCGGGCGCGCGGTTAAGAGCCGTGAGCGCTGCTTCGATTGGTATAGTTCCTGAGCCGCAAAATGGGTCGCATACAGCCTCGCGCCCGCGATATCTCGAGAGCTTCACAATCGCAGCAGCTAATGTCTCTCTGAGCGGCGCAGCATTCCCGACAGGTCTGTACCCGCGTTTATGCAAACCCGCTCCGGATGTGTCGAGATATAGTACTGCGACATCGCTCATAATAGCAAACTGAATTTGGTACTTAGCACCCGTTTCCTTGAGCCACTCGACCTTGTAGTTTTCTTTAAGGCGTTCTACAATGGCTTTTTTGATAATACTCTGACAATCCGGGATGGAATGGAGCTTTGAGTTGAGTGAATGCCCCTTTACAGGAAACGCACCATCAATCGGTACATATTTTTCCCATGCCATAGCGCGAATACCCTCAAAAAGTTCGTCAAAGCTATTAGCGGCAGTCTCCCCGACGACAAGTAAAACTCGCTCACCTGTCCGCAGATTGATGTTTGCCCGCGCGATATCTGCAACGGTGCCGCTGAATAACACCCGCCCATTTTCAGCGTGAACATCATTCATATTCAGTCGCTTCAATTCATCCGCACACAGCCCCTCAAGCCCAAAGAGGCAAGGGACGCAAAAATCAAGTTTCATACTTTTCTCTATTCCCTAAGCACTATTCTCTAACGTGGGGTTTCACCCCACAACCCAGACGCCGCGCGCTACGCCGAAATTCGCTTTACGGCGGAAATGAATTCCGCCTGCGAATTTTCGTCTTCGCACCGGCGCACCGCGCATCCGCACGGCGATAGTAC